>JACCDH010019834.1_pt1 | contig 13799 bp, 8 predicted proteins | sample 7442481 | NCBI WGS metagenome assembly JACCDH01 (sample SAMN15323433, study PRJNA562643) | freshwater metagenome | isolation source: river surface water | place: USA:Blue River Watershed | collected 2017-08-15
AATCAGGGTGAGTTCGGACACCGAGTTGATGGCGGCCAGCGCCTCCCCCCGAAAGCCCATGGTCATCACCGATTCGAATTCATCCAGATTGCCGATCTTGCTGGTAGCGTGGCGCTTGAGGGCGGTGGCCAGCTCATCGGGCGCGATGCCGCCGCCGTCGTCTTCCACCGAGATCAGCCGGGTGCCGCCGCCCAGCAGGCGTAGCGTGATGTTCTGTGCGCCCGCGTCCAGCGCGTTGTCCACCAGTTCGCGCACCACAGACGCGGGGCGCTCGACCACCTCACCCGCCGCAATCTGGCTGATGAGTTCGTCGGGGAGTTCGCGGATGGGGCGGCGGGGGGAGGGGGGGCTTGAAGTCACGGTGTCATTTTAAGGGTTGCCTCGGTTTGAGATAGGGCAGATTCAAGTCTGAAATACTGAAGTCGTTAGACTCTACAAATAGGATGCAAACACTTTTTGATACCAGATGACTTTGACACCCTACCAAAGCCAATACTACGCATGGCAACTCACAAGACGGGCGGCGGCTAATTCTGTTGAAGCACTGGCATCTACGCTGGTCAATTCACAGGTTGACTTGAATCCGCATCAAGTTGAGGCGGCACTCTTCGCCTGCCAAAACCCGTTGTCACGTGGCGTGATCCTGGCCGACGAAGTGGGGCTAGGTAAAACCATCGAAGCTGGGTTGGTCATTTCTCAGCGCTGGGCCGAGAGACGGCGCAAGGTGCTGATCATCGTGCCTGCCAACTTGCGCAAGCAGTGGCACCAAGAGCTGCAAGACAAGTTCAGCCTGCAAAGCACCATTTTGGAAGCCAAGAGTTTCACAGCCCTGCGTAAAACCGGACAAACCAATCCGTTTGTCTGCCCCAGCGGCCCAGTCATCTGTTCATACCAGTTTGCCAAGGCCAAGGCCAAAGCCAAAGACATCAAGGCTGTCGATTGGGATTTGGTGGTCATGGACGAAGCACACCGACTGCGTAACGTCCACAAAAAGAACAATGTCATTGGTAAGACGTTGAAGGAAGCACTGTTCAAAGTCCAGTCCAAAGTGTTGCTGACCGCCACTCCCTTGCAAAATTCGCTCCTGGAGCTGTATGGACTGGTTAGCATGATCGACGACCGCGTGTTTGGCGATGCCGACAGCTTCAGGGCGCAATTTGCTACGCCCACCAAAGGCCAAACCTTTGAAGCCTTGCGCCAGCGCTTAGCCCCGCTGTGTAAACGCACTTTGCGCAGACAGGTGCAGCCCTATGTGTCGTACACCGCACGGCGGGCCATCGTCCAAGAGTTCACGCCCACAGACCAAGAACGTGAATTTTCCAATCTGGTGGCCGACTACCTGCGCCGCCCCAATTTGCAAGCCATGCCCGAGGGCCAGCGGCACCTGATTTCGCTGGTGCTGTGGAAACTGCTGGCCTCGTCCAGCCATGCCATTGCAGGCGCATTGGACACCATGGCCAAGCGACTTCAAGGCGTGCTGGACGAAACGCCCGATGACCTGGACATGATTGACCAGTTGGACCAAGACTACGAAGCGCTGGATCAACTGGCCGATGAAAGCGGCAACGGCGAAACGGCTGGGCAAACCCGCCCGGAAAACGCCAGCCAGCGCCAGGCCATTGCCACCGAAATCGAAGAGCTGCGGCACTTCAAACAACTGGCCACGCAAATCAAAGACGACGCCAAAGGCCAGGCGCTGCTGACTGCATTGGCCCGTTCTTTCAAAGAACTTGAGCGCCTGGGTGCCCCGCAAAAAGCCATCATCTTCACCGAGTCCCGGCGCACGCAAGACTATTTGCTAGAGCTGCTGGCCAACACGCCTTATGGCGATGGCATTGTGCTTTTCAATGGCACCAACAGCGACGCACGCGCCCAAGCCATCTACAAAGACTGGCTCAAAAAGCACCAAGGTACCGACCGCGTCACGGGCTCCAAAACCGCCGACACCCGTGCGGCGTTGGTGGAGCACTTCAAAGAAAGGGGCAAGGTCATGATCGCCACCGAGGCCGGGGCCGAAGGCATCAACTTGCAGTTTTGCTCGCTGGTCATCAACTACGACCTGCCTTGGAACCCCCAGCGCATCGAGCAACGCATTGGCCGCTGCCACCGCTATGGGCAAAAGTTTGATGTGGTGGTGGTCAACTTTGTGGACCGCACCAACGAGGCCGATGCCCGCGTGTATGAACTGCTGGCTGAAAAATTCCAGCTGTTTGAAGGCGTTTTTGGGGCCAGCGACGAAGTACTGGGCGCCATCGGATCAGGCGTGGATTTTGAACGCCGCATTGCCGACATCTACCAGAACTGTCGTGATCCCCAAGACATCAAAACCAGCTTTGAGCAACTGCAGCTGGACCTGAAAGGCGAGATCGACGAGGCCATGGTCAAAACCCGGCAAATGTTGCTGGAAAACTTTGACGAAGAAGTGCAAGACAAACTGCGCCTGCGTGCCGAAGACAGCCGTAGCGCCCGAGGCCGGTTCGAGCAAATGCTCATGGCCCTGACCCAAGCTGAGCTGGCAGACTGTGCCCACTTTGATGCCGAGGGCTTTGACCTGCACCGCACCCCAGAGGGGTTGCCCACCGCCGAGCTGGGCCGCTACGAACTGCCGCGCCGCACAGGCGAAGCGCACATCTACAAACCCGATCACCCCCTGGCCGAGTGGGCCATTGACCGCGCCAAAACCCGCCATCTGCCACATGGCCAACTGCAGTTTGACTACAGCGCCTATGGCAACACTGTCAGCAGCCTTAAACCATTCAGAGGGCAGGGCGGTTGGCTGACTGTGAAGTTGGTGACTGTGCACGCGCTGGGCACCATGGAGCAGCGCTTGGTGGTGGCAGCAGCCACCCATGCGGGGCAAACCTTGCCCGACGACGTGCCCGAGAAACTCTTGCGCCTGCCCGCCCAAACGCACACCAGCGTCGCATTGACCGTCAGCCTGTTTGATGTCGCCAATCAAGCGCTGGACGCCTCGCTGCAAGAACGCCAAAACGACTTCTTGCGCGATGTGAACCGCCGCAACCTGGGTCACTTTGAAAAAGAGGTGGAAAAGCTCGACGCCTGGGCCGATGACCTCAAGTTGGGGCTGGAGCAAGAAATCAAGGCCATCGACCTGGCCATCAAAGAAGTGCGCCGCACTGCGGCCACAGCAGCCACCCTGGAAGACAAACTGACTCACCAAAAGCATCAACGCACCTTGGAAGCCAAACGTACCCAATTGCGCCGAGAACTGTTCACCCGGCAAGACGACATCGAGGCACTGCGCAATGAATTGATCGAGGGGCTTGAGGGGCAGCTTGGCCAGCAGGTGGAAGAGCAGACTTTATTCAGCGTGGAATGGTTGTTGACCTAGAAATACATCAAAAAATATTCATAATTGGCTGCTTGTGATCTGGCTTGATCGGTTTGCCGGCGCCGGCAAACCGCTCTGGATGAATTTCATGTCATCAACCAAAAAAAGTCGCAGGTTTTGAGGTTGGTGCGGCTTAGGGTCAAAAAAGGGAGACAACATGGCGAAAACTCAACTCAAAAAAATTACCATAGAAAAATTCCGCGCACTCAATAACGTGGAAGTCGAGTTCGGCGATTACATCACCGTCATTTGTGGGAAGAACGGTACGTCCAAGTCATCCATACTTGGCATCGCAGCGCAAATTTTCAGTTTTGAAAAAGACTACGCCACGGGTAATGATCTTCGCGGCTTTAAACAAATTAGCGGTAAAGACTTTAAATCCAAGTACAAAGAGCACATCAGAATATCTGAAAAATTTGATGTACCAGGTTCTCTGTCTGCCAACATTTTTTTACACGATGGGTATTCTGACCAAGCCGCGACGGCTAATCTGGAGTTAATGACTCGTCGAGTTACCGTAGAGGATGAATCGAAAAAGATATTGCCGCGCCCGGTTATTCGGAAAAACAGTACGGCAACAGGTAATACAAGTAGAAACTTCACGCACCCTGTGATCTTTCTGAGCTTAAAGAGGTTGTATCCAATTGCGGATCGCGACTACAAAGCAATAGATTTCGCTTATTTAAAAGCTCATGAGCCGGAGTTCATTGCACTGACTAATGAGTTGCTGAATCGCAGCTCGACCAAGGCTACTGGCACGCACGGAACTATCACCTCGGCTGTATCACACGGCGACAACTATGACCATGAGTCGGTTTCTGCTGGCGAAGACAATGCGGGTCAGATCATCATGGCGCTGCTGTCTTTCAAAAAACTTCAAGCTGAATATGCCGATTACAAAGGCGGCTTGCTTTTGATCGATGAAGCAGATGCTGGGTTATTTCCGACCGCACAAATCAATCTGCTAAAAATCTTTGAGCGCGAATGCAGGAAGCTCAATTTACAAGTGGTCATGACATCGCACTCCCCAGTCATGATTGAGTATGCCTTCGAGCAGGGTCAGCGCGAGCACAGCAAAAAATACAAGACTGTCTATCTGAGCAATACATACGGTGATGTGAAGGTCATCCAAGATTGGTCATGGGCGAAGATCAGTGCTGACATCCACACTCGAACGGTTAATGCGGGACCTGCAACTATCCTGCCAAGTGTCAATGTTTATTTCGAGGATAAAGAGGCCGAAGATTTCTTCACGGCCTTGATTAGCCGACAGCCTTTGAAAAAGTGTTTGACTCAAATGTCAGGCATCAAGATGGGTTGCACAAATTACGTGTATCTGCTCGACCAGAAAGTACCCGAATTCAACGCAAACAGTGTGATTTGCTTGGATGAAGATGCGAAAGCACATATGAAAGGTAAGAACTTTAAAACGGTCGTCATCCTGCCAGGGGATTTGCCACCCGATCAGTTGATTTTTGAGCACCTTTACAACTTGCCGGCCGATGATGCTTTTTGGAAAAACGATTTGCAATTTTCGCGAGAAGTCTTCACCAATAATGCCGGCCGTGAAGTCATTAGAGAGCTTGCCATAAGTGGTGACAAAGTCGACCTCAAAGAACGTCTGGCTGCTTATCGCGGCAACAAAGTCAAGAGGGAGATTTTCAAGAACTTTTACAACTCGTCTGATATCCAGTCACTGGTTGCGGCACGTGTCAAGCCGTCAAATGCATGGAGTCATTGGGTTAAAAAAAATCCGAATGCCACTAATGTATTCTTGGAGGCTTTCAAGACCGCGTTGTATGGTGTCATGAAAAACGGCTTTGCCGTGGACGATGCGAAGCTCGCCGCCTTGAAGGTCAAGTTTAAGAAGGTGTCCCATGTTCTCTAACAGGCTATACAGCCCACTGCGTTACCCTGGCGGTAAAGCGCCGTTCGCGCCCTTCATCGCCAAGGTAATGGAGGTCAATGGCGTTGTGGGTGGCCATTACCTGGAGCCTTACGCAGGCGGCGCTGGGGTTGCACTGGATTTGCTTTTTCAGGGCCACGCTAGCCACATCCACATCAACGATGCCGATCCGGCTGTGTATGCTTTTTGGGTGTCAGTGACAAAGCACTCCGAGGAGTTGTTGGAGTTGCTGGCATCCACCCCCATTACCATAGACGAATGGTTCAAGTGGCGCTCGGTGCTTCGCGAAGATTGCCCTGCCAGCGTGGTTCAGAAGGGCTTTGCCACGCTCTTCATGAACAGAACCAACCGCTCCGGCATCTTGAAGGCGGGCGTCATTGGCGGCAAAAACCAAGAAGGTGCCTACAAGCTGGACGCACGTTTCAAAAAGGACGTGATTTCAGCGCGTATTCGAGCCATTGCTGAACGGGCGAAAGACATTACGGTGTACAGCGAAGACTCGCTGGCCCTGTTGAAGCGCTGCAAAGCGTTTTTGCCAGAAGAGTCGCTGATCTATCTTGACCCCCCTTATTACGTCAAGGGCAAGGGCCTGTACCGCAACTACTACGAACACGATGACCATGTTGCGATTGCAAAGACAATCAAGGCCAAAAGCTTCAAAAGGCATTGGGTGGTGTCTTATGACAACGCCGATGAAATCCGAGCGATGTACCAACTGGTCAATGAAAAAACCTACGGACTGAACTACACGGCGCAGCGGCGCTACGTGGGCAACGAGGTCATGTTTTTCAGCGACGATTTGGTTGTGCCCAATGAGGACATCCCGCAGACGAAAAAGGCGGCTTGAGGTCCATTGAGTTGGGATGCTGTGGATACTGGGGTGCTTGTTCAATGCCCTTGATTTCAAAGGGATTGATCTATGAAATTAGACGCTGGCTCCAGCCAGAGCGTTTTGGGCGATCTTGGATCGCCGCTTTTTTATTGACTGTATGACCAAACAAAAACTGGAACTGACCTGGATCGGCAAGGAGAAGCGGCCGCAGTTGGAGCCGCGTATTTTGCTGGAGGACTCGGCGCGGTCGTATCACGCGAAGCAGCGGTTTTCGGATGCGGACATTTTTGACAATCGGCTGATTTTTGGTGACAACTTGTTGGCACTCAAAGCGCTGGAGCAGGAATTTTCGGGGAAAGTTAAGTGCGTTTATATCGATCCGCCGTACAACACAGGCGCGGCCTTTGAACACTATGACGATGCTTTGGAGCACTCAACTTGGCTGGGTCTGATGCGTGATCGATTGGAAATTCTGCGCCGACTTCTTAGTCCTCAAGGTTTTATTTGTTGCCATATCGATGATTCGGAAGGCCATTACCTAAAGGTCCTAATGGATGAAGTCTTTGGCAGGACTAACTATCTGGTCACGCTGTATGTGCAAGTCAGGTATGCCGAAAAAACGCTAAAGCAAGACATGAATTTTCATAAGCAGGTTGAGCAAATTCACGTTTATCGAAAAGAATACGGAGCCGAGCCGAACTTGCCCCAAAAGGACTTGTCGTTCGACAAGTTTTGCTACTACATCACCGAAAAAGCAGCCGGTACCAAAATTACTCTTGGTGGAAAGTCAGTGACGGTTTTCGCAGCAGGGCAATGGAATGTTACGAAGAAGGAAGGCACGGCAAAAGGACTCAAGGAAATCTGGGCAACTGGATCAATTCTTGATGGAAACTCGTCAGGCCGCTTCTTCCGCGACTATTTGACTGGACGCGTAACTACTGATGGCTTGGGCGCACTCTACAAAGTAGAAGGTATCGGCGATGACGGGCACGGGCATCGGTACTTCACCGGTCCAGCCAGAGCAACTGCAACGAAGGGAAAATACTTTCAGGGAGTACCGGTCGGGAAGTTGGAACCAGATGCAGAAGCCCAGACAACACCGATTGAGAATTTCTACGACTTGGCTGGGAGTTTCGGCAACTGTCGCCACGAAGGTGCTGCTGATTTCCGATCTGGCAAGAAGCCCGAAGCATTGCTGGAGATCGTACTCCGTCACTTTTCATCGCCCGGGGATATAGTCCTTGATTCATTTGCTGGTTCAGGATCAACGGGTGCAGTTGCACACAAGATGGGGCGACGCTGGATCATGGTAGAGATAGGTGATCACTGTCATACCCACATTATTCCGCGACTGAAATTAGTCATTGATGGCGAAGACAAAACCGGCGTGTCGGAAAGCCAAGACTGGAAAGGTGGCGGTGGTTTCCGTTACTACAACCTGGCCCCCAGCCTCATCGTCAATGACCGCTGGGGCAACCCCGTCATCAACCCAGATTACAACCCCGCGCAGTTGTCCGAGGCTTTGTGCAAGCTAGAAGCTTTTACTTATGCGCCGTCTGAAACCCGCTGGTGGCAGCACGGCCATTCCAGCGAGCGCGACTTCATTTACGTGACCACGCAAAACCTGTCTGCAGAGCAGCTGCAAGCGCTGGCCGACGAGGTGGGTGAAGAGCAAAGCCTGTTGGTGTGTTGCGCGGCTTACCACGGCGTGACACCGGCCAAAGCCGCTGAGCGCTGGCCCAACCTGACGCTCAAGAAGATCCCCAAAATGGTACTTGCCCGCTGCGAGTGGGGGCATGACGACTACAGCCTGAACGTGGCCAATTTGCCCATGGCCAAAGAAGAGCCCGAGGCTGCGCCTGCAGCCAAGCACACAAAAACAAAAAAAGCAGCCGCGCCACAGCCTGGACTGTTTGAGGGAGAAGACCAATGAACGCCCGTGTGCAACACCATGTGGCTGGCCGCTTGTCACTGCGGCCACCGCAGGCCGAGTCGTTGGCCAAACTGATTGCCGCCGTCAGCGCTGCGCCTGAATTGCTGGAGCACGATGTCAACGGTCAGTCCCGCGACACGACGGCCATTTTGAACAGCCTGAAAGCCGAATTCAAAACGCTGGAAGACTTTGAACGCGAGTTCCCTTCACTGTGCTTTGCCTTGGCCACGGGCGTGGGCAAGACGCGTTTGATGGGCGCTTTCATTGCCTATTTGCATTTGGCGCATGGCATCAACAATTTCTTTGTGTTGGCTCCCAACCTGACGATTTACAACAAGCTGATTGCCGACTTCACGCCCAACACGGCCAAGTATGTGTTCAAGGGCATTGCCGAGTTTGCGCAGCAGCCCCCGCTGATCATCACGGGGGACAACTATGACCAGTCGGGCGCTGCAGTAGCCGATGCGCCCGCTGGCTTTGCGCACGATGTGCGCATCAACATCTTCAACATTTCCAAGATCAACTCTGAAGTGCGGGGCGGCAAAGAGCCGCGCATCAAGCGGATGAAAGAGGTGTTGGGCGACAGCTATTTCAACCACCTGGCCAACTTGCCTGATTTGGTGATGCTGATGGACGAGTCGCACCGCTACCGCGCCAGCGCGGGTGTGCGCTCCATCAACGAGCTGCGGCCTTTGATGGGCCTGGAAGTCACGGCGACGCCGTTTGTCGAATCCACCCAAGGCCCTGTGCCTTTCAAGAACGTGGTGATGGACTACCCGTTGGCCCGCGCCATGGAAGACGGCTTTGTGAAAGAGCCCGCCGTGGCCACCCAGCGCAACTTTGACGCCAAGGCGCATAGCGCCGAAGAGATTGAAAAGATCAAACTCGAAGACGGCGTGCGCCTGCACGAAAACACCAAGGTCGAGCTGCAAACCTACGCGCTGGACAACGGTGTGAAGCGCGTGAAGCCCTTCATGCTGGTAATCGCCCGCGACACCACGCATGCGGCGCAGCTCAAAGACTTGATCGAGTCGCCCGCCTTTTTTGAAGGCCGTTACACCGGCAAGGTGATTCAGGTGGATTCCAGCCGCACGGGGGCCGAGGAAGAAGAAATGATTGCCCGCCTGTTGGCGGTGGAGAGTGTGGATGAGCCCACAGAAATTGTGATTCACGTCAACATGCTCAAAGAGGGCTGGGACGTGACTAACCTCTACACCATCGTGCCGCTTCGTGCAGCCAATGCCCGCACGCTCGTGGAGCAGTCCATTGGCCGGGGCTTGCGATTGCCCTATGGCAAACGCACCGGCGTGGAGGTGGTGGACCGCCTGACCATCGTGGCGCACGACAAGTTTCAAGAGATCGTGGACGAAGCGAACAAGGGTGATTCGCCGCTCAAGCTTAAGACCATCATCCTGGACGCGCCGACTCAAGACGAGCGCAAGGTGAGTGTGCAAGTGCAGTCGGGCGTGATGGGGGCTTTGGGCTTGGTCACGCACACCCCGTCAGTGCCTGCGCAAGTCACGGGCAATGGCGAATGCAAAGCTGTGGACCCCATGCAATCTGTGGCGAAGCCGTTGTTCACCACCGATGCTGAGCGTAATGCAGCGGTCATTGCCTTGCAGGTGATTGCCCAATACGAGGTCAAGCGCGAAACGGTGCCGACCAGTGGCGCTTTGCTCACGCCTGCTGTGCAGGCGCAGATCGTGGCCGAGGTGCAAGCCCGTTTGCAGCCCAAGCAGGGCGATGTACTGGGCGAAGCTGACAGTCAAGCGCATTTGCTGGACGTGGCCGCTGTGGTGGCCAAGACCGCCGAGGTGGTGGTGCAACAGACCATTGATATTCCGCGCATTGCAGTGGTGCCCTCGGGGGAGGTGACCACGGGCTTTCATCCGTTCAATCTAAATGTGAGCGGCCTGCATTTGCAGCCGAGCGAGCGTGAAATCGTGATCCAGAGTCTGCAGACCAACGAGCAAAGTCATTTGGCTTCGCAAGTGGGCTTGAAAGAGTCTCGGCTGGAGGATTACATTGTTCGAGAGCTGGTCGAGTTTGACGACATTGATTACTTCACCCAAGCCGATTTGCTCTATGACTTGGCTGGCCAGATGGTCACGCATTTGAAAACGTACCTGACGGAAGAAGCCGACATCGTGAACGTGCTGGACGGTCACCGCCGCACGATTGCCAACTCCATTCATGCGCAAATGATGGCCAACTTTTGGGAGAAGGCCAGCAGTTACGAGGTGAAGGTGAGCAGGGGTTTTACCGAGCTGCGGCCTTGCAACTACACGGCGGCAGCCGGGCAGCCCATTCAGCTGATCCGCGACACCTTGGCCGAGGTGAGCAAGATTCGCCAAATGCTGTTTGGTGGCTTTGCCAAGTGCCTGTACCCCTTGCAAAAATTTGACTCAGACACCGAGCGCCGTTTTGCGGTGATTCTGGAGCGCGATGCGATCAAGTGGTTCAAGCCTGCCAAAGGGCAGTTCCAGATTTATTACAAGCTGGGCACCGAGCAGCCTGAATACATCCCTGACTTTGTGGTGGAGACAGATCAGTTCATCCTGATGGCCGAAACCAAGGCTCGCGATGAGATGGCATCTGTAGAGGTCAAAGCCAAGGCTGATGCGGCAGTGCAGTGGTGCAAGCACGCATCGGACTATGCGAAATCGGTCGGTGGCAAGCCTTGGAAATACTTGTTGGTGCCTCACGATGGTGTGACTGAATCCAAGCGCTTGGTTGATTATTTGCAGTATCAAGCCGCTTAAAACTGAAGCAAGAAATTACGTAAGAGGCAACATGGATATCTTGATGCAATTGGTGGACTTCATTCTTCACGTGGACGTGCACCTGCGCGATTTTGTGGCCCAGTACGGCAACTGGGTGTATGCGCTGCTGTTTCTGATCGTGTTTGTGGAAACCGGCCTGGTGGTCATGCCTTTTTTACCGGGCGACTCCTTGCTGTTCATCGTGGGCACGCTGTGTGGTGCCGAACTCATGAGCTTGCCTGTTGCCATGGGCTTGCTCTTGCTGGCGGCCATTGCCGGCGATCAGACCAATTACACGATCGGCCGTTACTTTGGCCCGAAAGTATTCCAGTGGGAAAACTCGCGTTTTTTCAACCGGGCCGCGTTTGACAAGGCACACGCCTTTTATGAGCGCTACGGCGGCATCACCATTGTGCTGGCGCGCTTCATGCCTTTTATTCGCACCTTTGTGCCCTTTGTGGCTGGGGTGGCGGAGATGACCCGCAGCAAGTTCACGGCATACAACGTGATCGGCGGCCTGATCTGGGTGGTGGGCTTGCTGTTGGCCGGGTACTTCTTTGGCAACCTGCCGTTTGTGCAGACGCACCTGAGCAAGATCATCTGGGCGCTGATTCTGGTGCCCGGGTTGGTGGCCATCATGGGGGCCTGGCGCGCGCGCCAGGCTTGAAGGCAACTTAAAACGCCAGTGTTTCCTGTGCAGCAGGCGGCTGGCAACCCTGGCGGCTGCAGTTGATCGCCGCTGCCGTCATGGCCAGGCGTAAGGTCTGCTCGACACGCTCGGCAGCGGGCGCATCGTCCAGGGCCCAATCGGCCAGGCAGTTACCCCAGAAGGTGTCGCCCGCACCCACTGTGTCCACCACATCGACTTTGGGCACGGCGCTTTGGGTGTGTACGCTGTCCATGCTCAGCCAAGCACCGTCGCCACCAAAGGTCAGGGCCAGGCGCTGAACGCCTTTGGCGTGCAGCTTTTTAGCCAGTTCAGGGGCGCGCGCCAAGGTGGCGTCGCCGTAGCCCAGCGTTTGCAGGTCTTCGTCACTGGCCTTGAGCCAGTGGGCGCGCAAGATGACTTGCTCCACCGCCTGCACATAGCTGGGCAGGTCTGGGGCCACCACGGGGCGCAGGTTCACGTCCACGCTGATGGTCCAGCCCAGAGCGCGTGCGCCATCCAGAATGGCCAGCACTTTTTCGTGTTCGGGCGGAATCAGCAGCAGTGAACCCGTGTGCAAAATGCCGGGCGCTCGGGCTCGCAGTGCAGCCAAAACACCTTCTATTGTGTAGTCCCGGTCGGCAATGCCTTCGCGGTAAAAACCGTAGCTGGGTTGGCCCTGGGTCAGTTGCACCACCGCCAAGGAGGTTGGCAGGCGACTTTCTCCGCCGATCAGTTGTACGCCGTCTTGCACCAACAAGTTGGCCAAGCCGCGACCAAAACGGTCCACAGACAAGGGGTTGAGGTAAGCCACCGACGCGCCTCGCAAAGCTGCAGCGCGAGCCATGTTGTAGGGGCTGCCGCCCATCAGGGGTCGCAACTGCCCGTCAGGCTGCGCAATGCAGTCCATCAGGGCTTCGCCCAGCACGACAATTTCGCGCGCCATGGTTTATTTCTTGAGCAGGTGTTTGCGGCGGATCACGTCGATCCACACCGCCACAATGACCACGGCGCCAATGGCCATCATCTGTTTGAACTGGGAAATTTCCATCAGGTTCATACCATTGCGGATCATGGTGATGAGCACTGCACCCAACAAGCTGCCCCAGATGCTGCCGCGCCCGCCAAACAGCGAGGTGCCACCCAGAATGACGGCGGCAATCGCGTCGAGTTCGAACATCTGTGCCATCTTGCCGCTGGACGAATCCATGCGGGCCATCAGCACAATCGCGCCCAAAGCGCACGACAGGCCGGACACCACATACACGCCCAGCTTGTACCAGCGTATGTTGATGCCCACCTGGCGGGCGCCCATTTCGTTGGAACCCATGGCATACACATAGCGGCCAATTTTGGTGGACGACAAGACAAAGGCCATCAGCACAAAGAACACGCCGGTGATGAGGGTGGGCATCGGAATGCCCAAAATGTCACCGTAGCCCAGGAAAGGGAAGGGCTCGGGCAGACCGGCGTTGTCAAAACCGCCGGTCAGGTCAAACGCCAGGCCACGCCACAGCGTCAGGCCACCCAGCGTGACGATGAAGGCCGGAATGCCGACAAAGGCCACCAGATAGCCGTTGAAGAAACCCACCGCAGCGCCAATGCCCAAAGCCACCAGCATGGCCATGTAGGGGTCGATGCCGACCTTGATCATCATGTGGCCAGCAACGGCGCCAGCCAAGGCGGTGAGGGCGCCCACAGCCAGATCGACACCGCCAGTCAAGATTACAAAGGTTTGACCGCCGGCAAGCAAGGCAATCACGGAAGCCTGCACCAGAATATTGGACAGGTTGCCCGCGGTCAGAAAATAAGGGGAAGCGACGCTCAGCAAGACGCCAAGCACCAGCACCGCAACCAGGGCGCCATACCATTCTTGTCGGGTGATGGATTTCATCATTTCAATTTCCTAAAGAGACCTGACATTCGCCACGCACGAATGTCAAAAAGTCCCCGCCGAAGCGGGGACTGTTGAGCGATCAAACGATCACTTGACCTTCATGAACTGGCCGACGCCAGAGTCCTTGGCGAACTGGTCCACGTTGGAAGGCAGCACCAGGAAGGAGCCGGTGTCGATGCGGTTGGAGACCTTCTGGCCTTTGGCTGCAGCGATGGCGGTTTCCACGCCCACTTGACCGATCTTGGCCAGCATCTGCGCGGCGTTGGCTTGTTGCCAGCCTTGCTTCATCATGTCCAGGCCACCGGGGGAGCCGTCAAAACCAGCGATCTTGACGTCACCGGGCTTCTTGCCAGCGGCCATCAGTGCGGCCTTGGCACCCAGAGCGCCGCCGTCCCATGCGCAAGCGATCACCTTGGCGCCGGGGTTGCTGCGCAGAGCAGCTTCCACGCCGTTTTGGGCCATGGTCTGGTC
>JACCDH011559907.1_pt1 | contig 13798 bp, 10 predicted proteins | sample 7442481 | NCBI WGS metagenome assembly JACCDH01 (sample SAMN15323433, study PRJNA562643) | freshwater metagenome | isolation source: river surface water | place: USA:Blue River Watershed | collected 2017-08-15
TATGGGAAAAGTGGTAAACCAGTTATCATGAAAATCAAAGGTGAAAATGGTATTATTGAACCCCGTTTTTTTGCTGATAAACGCAAATGGGCTTGTACCAATATTTTTGCGTTGGGAATCGACCAAATTTCGAAAGTTGACCTGAAAGTTTATGATGATCCTTCTTTGAGTTTCACAGTTACCAAAACTGGCAGTCGTGTTGATGTTTATCAGCAAGGCAGAAAACTACCAAACGTTGATACAGCAATGGTTTATCGTTATTTACAGAAGTATAAAAAAGTACATTTCGATCTTGCTAATTTTGAACTTTCAGACAAGCAAGTTGACAGTTTGAAGAAGACGATGCCGTTTGCCAAATTAACAGTTTCTGAAACATCTGGAAAAAAGACAGCTTTACGCATGTTCCGCATTAAAACGAATAATCAATCAGTGAACGAATTTGGTGAAATTGTTGATGTTGACATGGATCGTTTTTGGTGCCAATTGCCTTCAGGGGATTTAGTAAAATGTCAGTACTTTGTGTTTAATCCATTAATCATGGGGCATATTTATTTCCCAATGGATTTAAGCAAACGTAAAACTGCACCTTCACAAGGAAGCGCCGTGTACAATGCTCTGTAACTATTGTTACAAGTTTTAATTTCCATTTATCTTAGTTTCGTCAAATCAATTTTTTGAAATGAAACGAATCTTCTTGCTTTTTCTCGGCCTTGGAAATCTTGCGTACGGACAAAATCCACTTTTTATCCCAAGTACATTAAGTGGTAACACTATAAATCTGAGTCTTCAAAATGGAAGTGTAAACTTTTATCCTGGAAATGCGACTCAAACAATGGGCGTAAATGGAAATTTATTGGGTCCAACCATTCTTTTGGATCGTTATCAAACGGTTACGATGAATGTTACTAATAACCTTACCGATACAACAACAATTCATTGGCACGGAATGCATGTTGCACCACAAAACGATGGTGGTCCTCATACTGTTATCCCACCAGGAACAACTTGGTCACCTTCTTTTCCTGTCTTGGATTGGGCAACAACTAATTGGTATCATCCACATTTACACATGAAAACAAATGAACATGTGCAAAAAGGAATTGCTGGAATGATTATCGTTCGTGATGATATTGAAGCAGCTTTAGACCTGCCAAGAACCTACGGTGTTGATGATATCCCATTGGTAATTCAAACAAAAGCATTCGATGCTTCCAATCAAATAATTACGCTTGAAACAGCACTTGATACGTCTTTGATGATCAATGGAACAATTGATCCTATAAGCAATTTACCAGCCCAAGTGGTTCGATTGAGATTATTAAATGGTTCTTCAGAACGTGTGTACAACATTGGTTTTTCTTCAAATCAAACCTTTTATCAAATTGGATCAGACGGCGGTTTATTGACAGCACCAGTCGCTTTGACCCGTTTGCGAATTGCTCCTGGTGAACGCATGGAAATATTGGTTGATTTCACGGGCATGCAAGGTCAAAACACAGCATTAATGAGCTATGGAAGCGAACTGCCTTCTGCAATTTACGGTGCATCTCAACCGGGAATGGGAGCAGGACAAACAATCCCGAATTACGCATTAAATCCATTGAACGGAGCCAATTTTCAGCTCTTAGGTATTTCAATCGGAACACAAACGAGTAATCCAATTACAACGATACCAAGTTCATTGGTCGCGCATTCTCCTTGGCTTCAAGCAAATGCATCAACAACTCGAACTTTGACCTTTTCGCCACAAACAATGGGTCCAACAGCCATTCAAGGTCCTTTTTTAATCAACATGATGCCTTTTGACATGATGATGATCAACCAATATATTCCGTTTGAGAACACAGAAATATGGACATTGACAAACAATACTCCAATTGCACATCCATTTCACATTCATGATGTTCAATTTTACGTTTTGGACATCAATGGAGTTGCGCCACCTGCCAATCAACAAGGGAGAAAAGATGTGATTTTAGTTCCAGCTGGTGGTGGAGTCGTTCGTTTCATTACAAAATTTGAAGATTTTTACAACGACACCATTCCTTACATGTACCACTGTCATATGTTAACGCATGAAGATGGAGGAATGATGGGCCAATTTATTGTGAATTCTCCAATTGTCGGGCTGAATGAAAGCCAAACAAGCATGGAATCGTTCGTTTATCCAAATCCTGTTATTGATTTTCTAACAATTGACACACCGATTGGTTCTAGACTTGTTCTTTATGACAATACTGGTCGATTCATCTGGGAAGAAACAACGGACAAAATGAATCAAAAAATTGATTTTTCTGGTTTAAAAACTGGGGTTTACTTTTTAAATGAGGTGGAGAATGAACAAACTCGCGTGATTAAAATTTTCAAAAATTAAGGAAATAAAATTCAATTTTGCGATTGTTAATAAAAAGTTTAAAAAAACACTTTTAACGTGTGATTTAAAGGCGTTCGATGAATAAATTTGTTATAAATTTCAGAGAAATGAATTTTATAATATCAAGTACAACATTACTTCGTCACTTACAAAGTATTTCTGGTGTTTTAAGCACTAGCAACACTTTACCAATTCTAGATAACTTTTTATTCGAAATAGTTGACGGACAGCTGACAGTTTCTGCTTCAGATTTGGAAACAACAATGCGCACTTCCTTGGAAGTTGAAGCGAATGAAGCTGGAAAAATTGCTATTCCTGCAAAATTATTGTTGGATGTTTTAAAAAATCTTCCAGATCAACCTTGTACTTTCTTAGTTGACAAAACAAACTTCTCTGTTGAGATTGCTTACGACAATGGAAAGTCGAAAATGGTTGGTTACAACGGTGAAGATTTCCCACGCACTCCTGCAATTGAAAACAGTAGTAAAACAAAAGTTTCAGGTGAAATCATTTCAAAAGCAATTAATAAAACATTATTTGCTACTGGAAATGATGATTTACGTCCTGTAATGAGTGGTGTTTTTTGTCAGTTTAGTCCACAAGACATTACGTTCGTTGCCACGGATGCTCACAAATTGGTACGTTACAGAAGAACGGATTCTACAGCAACTGGAAGTTCATCTTTCATTCTTCCAAAAAAACCATTGAATTTGTTAAAATCAAATTTAAGTGGCGCTGAAGAAGTATTGTTGGAATACAATGAATCAAACGCCATTTTTACGTTCAACGACATTGTATTAGTTTGCCGTTTAATCGACGGAAAATATCCGAATTATGAAGCCGTAATTCCGAAAGAGAATCCAAATGTATTGATCATTGATCGTGCACAATTCTTAAGTTCAATTAAGCGCGTTTCGATTTTTGCGAATAAAACAACGCATCAAATTAAATTGAAATTAGCTGGTTCAGAATTATCATTATCTGCTGAAGATATTGACTTCTCAAATGAAGCGAACGAGCGTTTGACATGTAATTATGATGGTGATGATATGGAAATTGGTTTCAATTCACGATTCTTAATGGAAATGTTGAACAACCTTGACACAACGGAAGTGAAACTTGAAATGAGCGAACCTTCTCGTGCTGGTTTATTGATGCCTGCTGTAAAAGACAATGAAGACGAAGACATACTGATGCTTGTAATGCCAGTGATGTTGAATCGTTAATCAACAAAAACATATGAAAATCCATCCTTAGTGATGGATTTTTTTTTGCTTTAACTAATTTATAGATTTCAATTTAGTAAATTTGAACATAAGCTAAACTCGTTGCATGGTTCGAATTCTTTTCTTTTCATTGTTTCTGTTTTCACTTGGATCATGTGGATTGAAGTATATTCCAGTTGAATCTCCGGTGGCATTTGAACAGCGTCGTCATGATACGATTGAAAGTTATTTATCGAGAACTTTTCATTCAAGCACAAACAATTATAAATCAATCGCTTTTGGTGAAACACAGACGATAAAACCACTTAGTTATCAAAAATTGGATTCGCTTTTTGGCGTCAAATATGCAAATGAAAAAAACGGTGTTAACGACAAAGAATTGGATAATTTGATCCAAAATCAACGCATGATTGCGCTCAATGACACAAATAAGGTCATTTACATTGAAAACCACATTTTTGCCTTAGTTCAGGGTGATTCCTTGGAAATTTATGACGGAAACTTCAGACTTTCAAGTGATTTAGTTGTTGAAGATATGCACTTAAATGAAAGCGTGTATCTCCCAAAGAAATTTGAAGAAATGTACAAGGTTTATTTGTTTGAAGAAGCATTTATTACAGCTGGATTCCCTCCTACTGAAGCCGAAAAACAATTTTACAGCTTGTATAAATCTGAAAGTAACCAGCGAAAAGGAAGTGATCGCGATAATTTCATCAAAAACACATTGCTTGTAATGGATTACGCTTCAAAATCGCATACCCTGGATGTAGAAACCTTGATCAAATATGCCGTATTAAAAAATCTACATGGCAATAGTTACGTCAATCATTTGGACAAGTTTTCTCAATTAGAACAGCTTATTGAAATTGATAACAATCAGCAACAAGCACTTATTGGATATACAATTACTTGCACTTACATCGATAAAAATGAAGCAGGTGTTCAATTCTCAAAATCAGTCAAATTTGTTTTTGATTCCTTCCTACAATTAACAGAAAAAGAAGTTCTGAATTAAAGACTTGAGCGATAGGCTCCTTTTGACAACTCGATTGCGTTTACATCTTCCAAATAAGGCATTGCAATTTCAATTCCTTTTAAGTTAGATTCTTGCTCATACCCTGTTCGTATGGCATACACCGAGTCGTTCACCATTATTTGCCAATCTCTGCCTTTTTTCTCCGTTTTAATTAAAAAATCTGTGGATTGAATGTGGTAATTATGTTTTGACAAATCAAAATACTGAGCTTTTGCGGGATAAATTTTACTGTAAGCCTCAACTAGATTTTCAACTTTATCAAAGTCCTCCCCTTTTGCTTTGTAAAAACAAAACAAATCTTGCTCCTTTTTAACAACAAAGACCAATTGTTTCGAATTGAATACACACAATTCATTTTTACTCACATTCTGATAGCGTTCAACAACTATAAACGCCAGCAAACAAAAGCCAAATCCCAAACCAATATACATGTGGCTTCTTTTGCGGATGATTAAAAATAGCACCAACACTAATAAGGTAAATCCAATCACCGTAACCATAGAAAGTGTAAAACCATAAGCCACTCCACCCGGTAAATGTTCAACCCATTCAATAAAAGCCAAGGATAAAAAGATAATCCAAGTCAACACAATTCCTGTGATTTTTGAGAGCGCTTTCCACCAACTCGTTGCAAACAAAAATATTCCTGCACCTAAAATCAGTCCAGACGAAGCCATTAATCCAATATTGGTAAGAATAAAGTAATTTGGAAATTGATGAAAATAATACAGTGACAGTGGAGTTGTCATAAGTTGAGCTGCGAAACCAATTGCCGTACCTTCCCACACTTTGTGCAACCATTTGTTTTTGATGTAAACCAAGCTACCAATTGGTTTATAAAACAAAAAGATGCCCAACATGGCTAAAAAGGACAATTGAAATCCGATGTCATACAAAACGAAAGGATCCGCTAAACAAAGTGAAAAACCAGTAAAAAAAAGCGCATTCATCGTGCTGTATTGCCTTCCCGCTAATTGTGCAATCACCAACACTGAAAACATAAAAACGGCGCGAACAACCGAAGGCGACATTCCCGTGATGAAGGCATAAATCCACATGACAATTAGCACAAGTGTTAAGGCCTTTTTACGACTTATGATTTTTGGAAAATAGCCCAACACAACCATCAAAATCTGCATGATGATTCCGATATGAAGACCTGAAACGGCTAAAACGTGCATTGCTCCAGTATTCGTAAAACTATTCTTTACTTCCTGATCTAGCAGACTTTTATCTCCTAAAATCAACGCTTGTGCGATTGCCAATTCTTTGCCTTTTAAATTTTCCGAAAGCGACTCACTTAAGTAAATCCTGCAGTTTTCCATTGATTGAATCACCCAATTGGATGGTTGATGCTCGATTAATTTATAATCCTCCTCACCAACAAAAGCCGTGTAAAATATTCCTTTTTTAGCCCAATAATTTTCAGCATCAAATTCACCCGGATTGCCTTTGTTCTTAATTCGATTCAACTTAGACGCAAGGAGAATAACATCGCCTTTCAAGAGATTATCTCCTTCATTTTTGAGGTAAAAAACAATGTTTTCATTGACTTCAATTTTATGATTATGACGATGGATCAATGACGCTTTTCCAACAACTTTCACCCAAGCACTCGTTGCAGATCCAACTTCCGTTATTTCCACTTGCAAAGGATCAAAATCTCGATAGGATGACTCCAATTTATTCTGATTGAAACTCCCTAAATGCTCAAGGACGGAAACTGCACCCAACGAGAAAAAGGTGAAAAAACTCGCAAATAGAAATGTTTTGGAAGTTGATACTTTTAAGAAAAGCAGCGAAATCAGAACTATAATTGAACTACAAAGCAGTGCAACAAAAAAAGTTGACAACAATTGAAATTCGAATCCTGTGAGAATTCCACCGCAAAAAACCAAGCAAATCGGCACAAATGGGGCAGAGAAAAATTGCAGCTTCAAGGTCGTTAATGGTTTCAAAATCAGTTGCAAATGAACACTTTTTTTTGAAAAATTAAAAATTATCAACGAATAAGTTGAATCCTTCCCTTTTGGTAGCTTTTAAATTCAGCCGAATCATTATCTTTGTTAGCAAAATTGAATTGAAACATGATTAACGTAACTCTTCCGGATGGATCAGTAAGACAATGTGAAAACGGTACAACTTCGTTGGATATCGCAAAAAGCATTTCTGAAGGTCTTGCTAGAAATGTACTTGCCGCTAAGGTAGACGGACAAGTGATTGATGCTACTCGCCCATTGAACAATGACTGCACCTTGCAATTATTGACGTGGAACGATACGGAAGGAAAATCGACCATGTGGCATTCATCTGCTCACTTGATGGCAGAAGCTTTAGAATTTTATTTCCCAGGAATTAAATTGGCGATTGGACCTCCGATTGCGAATGGTTTCTACTATGATGTTGACTTCATGGAATACACGATTTCCGAGAAAGATTTGGAAAAAGTTGAGCAAAAAATGAAGGAATTAGCGAAAGAGAAAAATCCTTACATCCGTAAAGAAGTTTCGAAAGCTGATGCATTGGCTTATTTTACTGAAAAACAAGATCCCTATAAATTGGAGTTAATCGAAGGTTTAGAAGATGGAAACATTACGTTCTATACACAAGGTAACTTTACTGATTTATGTCGTGGACCACATATTCCTGATACAGGATTCATTAAAGCTGTTAAATTAACTTCTATTGCTGGAGCCTACTGGAAAGGTGATGAAAACAACAAACAATTAACGCGTATCTACGGAATCACGTTCCAAAAAAATACCGATTTAACTGAATACTTAGAGAAAGTTGAAGAAGCGAAACGTCGTGATCACCGAAAATTAGGGAAAGAATTGGAGTTGTTTACCTTCTCTCAAAAAGTGGGTCAAGGACTACCAATGTGGTTACCAAAAGGAGCAGCATTGCGTGAGCGTCTTGAGAATTTTTTGAAAAAAGCACAACGTAAAGCAGGTTACCAACAGGTAATTACGCCGCACATCGGAAACAAAGAATTATATGTGACTTCTGGTCACTACGAGAAATATGGTGCTGATTCGTTCCAACCAATTAGAACTCCAGATCCAAATGAGGAGTTTTATTTGAAACCAATGAACTGTCCACACCACTGTGAGATTTTCAAATCAAAACCACGTTCGTACAAAGATTTACCTGCTCGTTTTGCTGAATTCGGTACGGTTTACCGTTATGAGCAATCAGGTGAGTTACATGGTTTGACTCGTGTTCGTGGATTTACGCAAGATGATGCGCATATTTTCTGTACGCAAGATCAAGTGAAAGATGAGTTCAAAAAAGTAATTGACATTGTTCTTTACGTTTTGAAAACATTGGATTTCCAAAATTTCAAAGCACAAATTTCGTTGCGTGACCAAGTTGATCGCAAAAAATACATTGGTGCAGAGGAAAATTGGGTGAAAGCTGAAACTGCAATTATTGAAGCAGCAGCTGAGAAAAATCTACCAACGGTCGTTGAATATGGTGAAGCAGCGTTCTATGGTCCAAAATTGGATTTCATGGTTCAAGATGCCTTGGGAAGAGAATGGCAATTGGGAACGATTCAGGTTGACTACAACTTACCAGAGCGTTTTGAATTGGAATACACTGGAGCTGATAACCAAAAACACAGACCTGTAATGATTCACCGTGCACCGTTTGGTTCTATGGAACGATTCGTTGCTGTGTTGTTGGAACATTGTGCTGGAGACTTCCCATTATGGTTGGCTGTTGAACAATTTGCTATTTTACCAATTTCGGATAAATATAACGACTACGCAGAAAAAGTTTCAGAATTGCTAAATAATTACGATATTCGCGGCTTCGTTGATGATCGTAACGAAAAGATTGGCAAGAAGATACGCGACGCTGAGTTGAAAAAAGTACCGTTTATGCTTATTGTTGGTGAGAAAGAGGCTGAAAACAATGAAGTTTCTGTTCGCCAAAGAGGTGATGGTGATAAAGGCTCAATGAACGTTGAAAAATTTGCTGAGTTAGTACAAAAATCGATTGAAGATGAGTTATCATCTAATGTTTAATTAATTAAATGAGAAAAAACACAAAAAAACCTTTTGTAAAAAGAGAGGAAGCAGACCAACACAAAATCAACGAGAAAATTACAGCTCGCGAGATTCGTTTGGTAATTGAAGGTGAAGAACCAAAAGTTATGTCAACATCTGAAGCTATTCGCATGGCTGAGGAAGAAGAATTGGACTTGGTTGAAATTTCTCCGAATGCGGTTCCTCCAGTGTGTAAGATTATGGATTACCGTAAATTCTTATACAATCAAAAAAGAAAACAAAAAGAGTTGAAAGCGAAACAAAGTAAAGTTGTTTTGAAAGAAATTCGTTTTGGTCCCAACACAGACGACCATGATTTCCAATTTAAATTGGCGCATGCGCGTAAATTCTTGGAAGAAGGTTCGAAAGTGAAGGCATATGTGTTTTTCCGTGGTCGTACGATTGTTTTCAAAGACCGAGGTGAAATTTTATTGTTGAAGTTCGCTCAAGAATTAGCGGATATCGGTGCAGTAGAACAATTACCGAAGTTGGAAGGGAAACGAATGATCATTATGATCAACCCGAAAAAGAAATAGCGAAGCTATTGAAAAGATATAATTAGGAATCAAGAATCACAAATTATGAATCGCGAATCCTTGAAAGAAGCTATATAGAGGTAACCTTTAAAAACGAAGAGAGATGCCAAAAATGAAAACTAAATCTAGTGCTAAGAAGAGATTCACGGTAACTGGAAGCGGTAAAATTAAAAGAAAACACGCGTTTAAAAGTCACATCTTAACTAAGAAGTCGACAAAACGTAAGAGAAATTTGACAGCAGCTGGTTTAGTTGATAAATCAGATTTGTCGAACATTAAAGTACAATTGTGTATCTGATCATCTTAGGATGATTCGAGAACATGATTAGGTTTTATTATTGTTAACCCGGTAACGAGTAACTAAGTTAGCTGAAACAAAGCTGCACTCTTTATCAAAAAACTAGAAATTATGCCAAGATCAGTAAATCACGTAGCATCAAGAGCTCGTAGAAAAAACTTGATGAAGCTTGCCAAAGGATACTTTGGACGCAGAAAAAACGTTTGGACAGTTGCGAAAAACGCAGTTGAAAAAGGTTTAAATTACGCCTATGAAGGTCGTAAACAAAAGAAAAGACACTTCCGTTCTTTGTGGATCGCGCGTATCAACGCAGGTGCACGTCAGCATGGAATGAGCTATTCTCAATTCATTGGAGCTGTTCACAAAAGTGGAATCGAATTGAACCGTAAAGTTCTTGCAGATTTAGCGATGAACCACCCTGAAGCTTTCAAGGCGGTTGTAGATGCAGTGAAAAAATAAAAAGTACAATACTCTATATAGTGAAATCCCGATCCGTTCAACGGCATCGGGATTTTTTTTGAACCAAACTTATTAGCACAAAAAAAGGCCAACCGAAGTTGACCTTTCCAGCTCACAGAGCTCTTATTTATTTCTTCAAAAGCGAATAACCGTAATAGGCTCCTCCGCCTAAAATTACAGCTCCACCAAGGATGTAATATCCAGGTGATTTTTTCTCTTTGTACGAATTAACTGTCATCTTTGAAGTTGAAGTCCCATTGAAATCAATGAATGAAACAGATACATCGTAAATTCCACGACCACTGCTTAATTCTGCTTTGTTTGCCGTTACGGCTTCTTCATAGCCTTTTGAATACACAGACATGAATTTCAAATTTTCACCCTTCAAGAATACTTGACCATTCTCTAGTTTTTTCGAAGCAGTATATGTGAAAACATCCTTCGTAAACATAAACACACCTTTTTCTTTGTATTCATCAAATGAAATGTAGTTTAAGCTTTTCAGGATTTCTTCATTTAATGGTGAATTTCCATCGATACTAACAGCCATTTTACCAGTTGTATCAACATTTACTACAACTTTTATTTGCAAGTTAACATCAGAAGTGTTTTTAGCTAATGCATTGTAAACAGCTCCTTCAACAGCTTTTTCAACTTTCAAAAACTCTGCATTGCTTACCTCTTTCAACGCAAATACGGTTGACGATCTTCTTTTATTGAACGCGTTACGTTCTTCACGCTCCTTAATCAACTTTTTAGACAATGCTGTTTTGAACTTAGAGAAGTCTTTAATTTCTTTATTCGTAACATCAATCCAAAATAACTGATCACGTTTTACCTTGTCGTATTTTGTTTGCACTGAAATATTATCCTGCAAAAATGTATGCGACATTACTTCTCCAGAATTCGTCATTTTAGCATCGATTGTTGGTAACCAAAAAGCTCCATAAAACTCACCAATGTAATCTTGTAATCCTTCAAAACGTGCTGAAATAACAACTCTTTCTCCTTCAATAGTAGCAGTTGTATAATTCACTTGAATGTAACGACGTTCTGGGGCAATATCATCGTTGTACTTGTTTTTGTATTTTCTAGAATACACTTCAAAATCACCTTTCTTCGAAACTTTGAATTCTTCAAACGGAACAAATGGAAGTTCATCTGTTAAACATGCATGAACGCTATTGTTCACGAAATTGAACCCATAATATGACATTTGAGTCACATTCGGAGATCCTTTTTGATTATTAACCAATGTTCGAGTAGCCTCGATTCCATTTTCATAATAATACGATAACTGAGCGGTGGTTTCATTTGAAATAAGCAGGTATAGACAAAATAGTAAGCTAATTTTAATTTTTTTCATGACCTGAATGTTTTGTTTGAGCGCAAAGAAAATGATTCAATTTCATTCAAACGCAATTTCATCAAAACTTTTTTATCAACTCGTATTAGCAATCTTTAGATTTCGATTACATTTGCTCAAATTTTAGATATGTCCATTAGTACACACAAGGCATCGCTTGCCGGAGTCCTTATTACAATTGGTATCGTTTTCGGTGACATCGGTACTTCCCCACTTTACGTTTTTCAGGCCATTACTGGCAATGGTAAAAACTTTGATCATGATTTAATTTATGGTGGATTATCTGCTGTTATTTGGACATTGATTCTTTTGGCAACAATCAAGTACATTTATTTTGCTTTAAATGCTGATAACAAAGGAGAAGGTGGAATTTTTGCTTTGTTTGCACTACTAAAAGCAAAACGTGTAAAATGGATAATTATTCCAGCATTAATTGGTTGTGCAACGCTATTAGCTGACGGATTTATTACTCCAGCAATTTCTATTTCTTCAGCCGTTGAAGGTATCAATAATGTCAATCCAGACTTCCCGGTCTATCAAGTAATTGTAGGAATAATCATTGCTCTATTTACCATTCAACAATTTGGAACTTCAGCGATTGGTAAGGCTTTTGGTCCGGTTATGTTAATTTGGTTTGCTTTTCTAGCGTATTTAGGGTTCATAAACATTTCGAAAAATCCTGAAATATTGCATGCTTTAAACCCTTATTACGCATACAACTTAGTAGCCAATGTTGATGGTGGATTTTGGGTTTTGGGAGCTGTATTCCTATGCACTACAGGTGCTGAAGCATTGTATTCTGATTTGGGGCATTGCGGAAAGCACAACATTCGAATCAGTTGGACAATAATGAGTGTTATTCTTGTTATTAATTACCTTGGTCAAGCAGCGCTTTGTTTAACTCCAGGTTTCGAATTGGCACCAAAACAAACGGTTTTCTATGCTATGGTTCCTCAAGACATGTTATATTTCGCAATTGGAATTGCTACTGCAGCAACTATCATTGCATCGCAAGCATTAATCACTGGAGTATTTACCTTAATGAATGAGGCTATTAAATTAAACCTTTGGACTAACTTAAAAGTAAAATATCCAACAGATCACCAAGGTCAAATTTACATTCCGTTTATCAATTGGTTTTTGATGGCTGGATGTTTATTAGTGATTGCTATCTTCAAAAAAGCCGAAGCGATGGAAGCGTCGTACGGTTTAGCGATTACAATTAACATGGTCATGACTTCCTTCTTGTTATGCTATCTATTGATTTTGAGAACACCGAAATTACGCATGTTATACATTGGAATTTTTACAGTTTTTGTGATTATTGAAGGGATATTCTTGTTATCCAATTTAGGGAAAATTATGCATGGTGGAGCATTTACATTAGTGCTTTCTATCGGGTTCTTTATTCTATTGTTCTTGTATTACAAAGCAAGACAATTACGCAAAAGCATTACCGAATATATTTCAATGAAACAGGTAATTCCTTTGTTAATCGCCACGAAAAACGACCCAAATTTACAGTACGAAGCATCAAATATTGTTTACCCAACACGCAGTAACAATCCAAACCGATTGGATGCAACGGTATTCTTCTCATTGTTTAAAAAACGTCCAAGAAAAGCGGGAGTAGTTTGGTTCTTACACCTAGACATTTTGAGCGATCCTTGGGGAGTTCATTATACCGTAAATGAAGTCATCGATAAATCATGTTACTATGTGAACCTTCAATTAGGATTTAAAGAAGAACACCGAATTGAATACATGATGCGTAAAATTGAACGCAAAATGGTTGAAAAAGGTGAATTAACTGGCGAAAGTGTTTTTGACAGTGTCAAAGGTAAATTCGAAGAAGCTGACTTTAAATTCATCGTATTGAATTCACGCGTTGCAACTGACAATAAATTAACTGCTTTCGAATCTATCTGCGTGAAAGCGTATCGTTTTGTTAAAGCAACGGGATTAAAACCAGCTGAAGATTTTGGTTTAGATAAAACAAATGTTGTTGTTGAATACATTCCAATCAGTGTAACAAAACAATATGATCAAGAATTAGTTGAAGATTACGAAGACTATTCGTTGAAAAAAGGAAATGTCAAATTAACGAGAGGAGAAGATATTAATCCTCAAGTTTCAGAATAACAAAAGCCCCGCATTAACGGGGCTTTTTTGATTGGTTGTAACAGGTAAGTTCAACTTAAGAATCGTAAGAACTTAATCTTGATTAAAGTTAAAAACAGTTCTAAGATTTTATCATTTTCTAAAACCAAGTTTTGAAAAAACTATACAAGTCAAAACTCAATCTGTAATAATTACTTTTCGGGTTATTTTACCTGTGATAGTTTCAAATTCAAACAAATAGACACCTTGAGTCAAATTCAATTCAACACTTTTTTCGAATGATTGATTCGAAACTGCTTGAATTAACCTTCCATGGAAATCGTAAATGGA
>JACCDH010077449.1_pt1 | contig 13795 bp, 9 predicted proteins | sample 7442481 | NCBI WGS metagenome assembly JACCDH01 (sample SAMN15323433, study PRJNA562643) | freshwater metagenome | isolation source: river surface water | place: USA:Blue River Watershed | collected 2017-08-15
AAGTACCACCAGATCGATTCTTCTTCGATACCTACTTCTTTTGTGCGTTGCAATAATTTCTCGTAATCGTCTTCACGTTGCGATCCTCCAATGATTTCGCCGATGCCTGGGAATAATACGTCCATCGCACGAACGGTTTTGCCGTCTTCGTTCAACTTCATGTAGAATGCCTTTATGTCTTTCGGGTAATTCGTTAGAATAACCGGTTTTTTGAAGTGTTTTTCAACCAACCAGCGCTCGTGTTCCGATTGTAAATCAATGCCCCATTCCACAGGATATTGGAATTTGCCTTGCTTGTGGGTTTTCGATTGCAATAAGATGTTGATCGCTTCCGTGTAGGTAATGCGCTCAAAGTCGTTTTCGGTCACAAAACGCAACTTTTCAGTTAAGCTTAGTTCCGACTGCTCCTCTTTTTTCTTTGTTTTTTCTTCGTCCAATAAACGCTTTTCTAAGAATGCGATATCATCCGCACAATGGTCTAAAGCGTATTTGATACAGAATTTGGTGAAGTCTTCCGCCAAATTCATATTGTCTTCTAATTCATTAAAGGCAACTTCGGGTTCAATCATCCAAAACTCTGCCAAGTGGCGAGTTGTGTTTGAATTCTCCGCACGGAATGTAGGTCCAAAGGTGTAAACCTTTGAAAGTGCCATAGCGCCTAATTCACCTTCTAGTTGGCCTGAAACCGTTAAATTCGTCTCCTTACCAAAGAAATCTTCCTTGAAATCTACCTTTCCATCTTCAGTCAATGGAGGGTTCGTAGCTGGTAAGGTTGTTACACGAAACATTTCACCCGCACCCTCTGCATCCGATCCTGTGATGATAGGCGTATGTAAATAGAAGAATTGGTTTTGGTTGAAATAAGTATGAACTGCATAAGCCAACGCGTGGCGTACACGTAAAATTGCCGAAAACGTATTCGTTCGAGGGCGTAAATGCGCGATTTCACGCAAAAACTCCAAGGAGTGTTTTTTCGGCTGTAATGGGTATTTTTCTGGATCAGCAATCCCGTAAACTTCAATGGAATTTACTTGTAACTCGACCGATTGTCCTTGTCCTTGTGAAGGAATCAACGTTCCAGTCATGGCAATACATGCCCCTGTAGTAACTAATTTCAATGTTTCTTCCGAAACAGCTCCATCGGAAACAACGCCTTGAATGTTATGAATCGTGGATCCGTCGTTTAAAGCAATGAAAGCTACATTGGCTGAAACGCGTTTGGTACGAACCCAACCTTTAATAACAAGGCTTTGGTTAGATGGGGAAAAGGATAGGATTTCTTTAATTTGCATAAATGATTCTCAATAGCCCTCTAATGGGCGCAATAAGCTTCAAAAATACCACAAAAAAACCGAATTTTTTCAATTATTTTTGTATTTAAATTTCAACACGGATGCAAGGATTATCCATTAATTTATCGCAACAGCAACGACTTTCTCCACAGCAAATTCAGCTGATAAAGTTGTTGCAAATCCCGACTGCCGAATTGGCCGCACGGATTGAAGCGGAATTAGAAGAAAACCCGGCCTTGGAAGAGGGGATTTCCGAGGAACGTTTGGAAGAAATGGGTGATCGGGAGACCGTAGAAGATTTAGCGAATGAGGAGATGGCAATCGATGATTATCTACAAGATGATTATGCTGGCTACAAAATGGCAGGCGATTCCTATGATCCCAATGAGGAAATGCGGGAGCGTCCAATGCCCACCGTGCCTAGTGCTGAAGAATTTTTATTGATGCAAATTGGCTTTGTGATCACCAATGAGCGGGAGCGCATCATTGCCGAACAATTAATAGGTTCCTTGGAAGATGATGGTTATTTGCGTCGGAACATCGAAAGTATTGTCAACGATTTAGCTTTTACGGTTGGGTTCGAAACCGATTACCAGGAAGTTGAGGCTGTATTGTTAAAAGTCCAGCAATTGGACCCTGCTGGTATTGGAGCGAGGGATTTGCAGGAATGCTTATCTATTCAATTGCATCGCAAGCATATTGCTGATGATCAAGCTTTGCAAATTGCGATCCGATTGATTGATCAGTATTTCGATGATTTCTCGAAACGGCATTATAGCCAATTGCAACAAAAATTGTCGATCGACGAGGCTTTGTTGAAGAAGGCCATTAAAATTATCACGCATTTGAATCCTAAACCGGGCGGCAGTGAAGCAGGGGAGGTGGCTCCCTTTTTGCAACCCGATTTTATTGTGAGTCAGTCGGAGGGCAAATTAGATATCAAATTAAATGGCAAAAATGCTCCCGAATTACGCGTGAGTAAGTCCTTTCAAGAAATGCTACAAACCTATTCCAAAGGGGATAAGCAGCAAAAAGAAGTTAAGGAAGCGGTAACTTTCATCAAGCATAAACTGGATTCTGCGTCTTGGTTCATTCAAGCGATCCAACAGCGACAGGGGACATTGTTGAAAACGATGGAAAGCATTGTTGCCCAGCAATACGAATTTTTCTTATCGGGTGATGAGGCAAAACTAAAGCCACTTCGGATGAAGGAAATCGCCGAAGTCATTGAAATGGATATTTCAACGGTATCTCGCGTGGTTTCTGCCAAATCTGTACAAACGGATTTTGGTATGTATCCCTTGAAATATTTCTTTTCAGAAGGGATTACACATGAATCGGGTGAGGATTTTTCAACCCGCGAGGTAAAGAATATTTTACGCGAAATAATTGAGCACGAGCCCGCTGGACATGCCTACTCGGATGAGGAATTAGAAGGCTTGCTGGCTGAAAAAGGCTTCGTTGTGAAAAGAAGAACGGTGGCTAAATACCGGGAACAGTTGGGGATTGCGGTGGCAAGATTGCGTAAGGTTTTGTAATAATTCATTTAAACATACGTTACGGCAGAAGCAACATTGTTTTATTGTAAATTGTATTTTACTTAGAATTTTCACGCTTTAGGCATTAAAATTTACATTACGTTTTGTTTTCTTAACAATCATGCGCTTAAGATAACTATCTAATAATCTTTTCCTGACTTTGTCATTTTGTTGGCTTACTAGATTTGTGCCCACAACAAATCTCCTAAGTAAACATGAAAAAAAAATTACAATCCGTTAGGCTAAAAAAAATGTTGCAAATCATTTGCTTCAGTTTTGGTGCTATTTTAATGGGTCAGTCGGCAAATGCCCAAGGTACTGATGCAACGATTTTCGGTAAACTAACCGATGAAAAAGGGGAGTCTATCCCTGGGGTAACTGTTCGTTTAAAGAATGAATCAACGGGATTTCAGTCAGGAACGATATCAAATGCAAAAGGTGAATTTCAAATGCAACAATTGCCACTTGGAAAGCCTTACTCGATCACCTTTACATTCGTAGGGTATCAAACCATTAAATTTTCGGATTATGCGGTCAATCAAGGGGATAAAATCCGGGTTGATGCTAAAATGACTCCGAGCAATACGCAACTTAATGAAGTAATTGTGAATGGTAATTCATTTGTAAATAAAGAAACGGCCCGTGCTGGTGCGGCGATTGCTGTGACTTCTTTACAAATGAAACAATTACCTATGGAAGGACGTAACTTTACGGCTTTAACGGCTCTTTCACCTATGCAAGGTAAGAATGGTAGTTTTAGTGGACAACGTAGTTCATCTACCAATGTGACCATGGACGGTGTGAATGCACGTAATATGTATACGAATGGTGCTGTAGGAAATGGTCCATATACTATTTCGCAAGAAGCCATACGTGAATATCAAGTGTCAACCAATAATTACGATGTGACGCAAGGTCGTATGGGTGGTGGATCTTTGAATGCTGTGACTAAAAATGGTACAAACCAATTAGAGGGATCTGCCTTTTTCTTCCAACGTGCTAGTAACGCTTATGCATTTGGGAAAGAATTATTTCCAATGAATAGTAGATACAATCCAAATGGAACTGAGCGTAAAACGAATATTGATCAAAAGCAATATGGTTTTTCATTAGGTGGTGCGATCATAAAAGATAAATTACATTATTTCGTTGCTTACGATCGTCAAACGGAGACTATCCCTTTTCAAATTGCTCCTGTTTTTGATGCAACGAATGAACAACGCTTTGGAATAACAAAAGCAAATTTGGACGAATTAATTTCCATCGCTCGCGTTAAATATGGTATGAAAAATACAGAACAATATGGGGATTTTTCGCGTAATACCGAAGCAAATGCTCTTTTTGCACGTATTGACTGGCAAATTAACGCGAAAAATAAATTAACATTTCGCAATAACTTAACAACATGGTTCGCTCCGAATTCGCAAAATGACAACTCTAATATCAATTTATTTGAAAGTTATATTGGTTATAAAACGACAGAAAATAGTGCAATGGTTTCGTTGCGCTCAGAGTTGGCTCCCGAATTGACAAATGAGCTAAAGTTTCAATTTCAGACGGTAAATCGTAATTATTTAGTAAATGATGATTTGCCTGCAGCAAATATTCCTCGAGCTATTATTACTGTTAAATCTACAATACCAACGGCAACGAATCCTCTTGCAACACAAACTAAAACTGTTCAATTTGGTGGACAGCGTTACGGTACTGAATATGCGAATGATATGACATTGCATTTAGCAAATACGTCGTATTTACGTAAAGGGAATTTGAATTTCAAGTTCGGTACAGATAATATGTTGACTTTTTTAGATTCTAAAATTGTCAATGAAATGAATGGGCGGTTTTTCTTCAATAGTTTAGCTGATTTCGCTAATTTAAAGCCAAGTAGGTATGCAAGAGAAGTTCCATTGTCTGATCCAGCAGTTCAGCAGTCTTTATTGGATTTCTCAGCATTTGGACAGGTTGATTTTGAGCCTTTCAAAAATGTAACGGCAATGGCCGGTTTGCGTTATGATGCAACGATTTTCTTCAAACAAGGAGATGCAAATCAAGTGTCCGAAGCTAAGTTGGGAATCAAAACAAACAATCCGCTAAATGATTTCAATAATTTTCAGCCAAGATTTCAAATTACTTGGGATTACCAGGGACGTCAAAAAGATATCATCAAGTTAGGAGGAGGAATTTTCTCAGCACAACCAGTATCATATTTGCAATTGAATAATATTCAAAACTCGGGTACAATTGTAGGTTCAATTGATGTTTCGGGTGCTGCAGTTCCAACGCCAAATTTCTCAGCATATCGGAATGATCCATCTACGACACCTGGAATTCCAGCAGGCTCAAGTTACATTTCTACGATTAATGCGGTGACGAAGGATTTTCAAGTTCCTTCGATTTATAAAATCAATTTATCGTACAACCGTTTCTTCAACGATCGTTTTCGTGCAGGTGTGAATTTATTAGCATCTAAAACTGTAAACAACTATGCTTACTATGATCGCAATATTGTTGATAAGCCTTATTTTACACTTTCTAATGAAGCGAATCGTGGGGTTTTTGTACCAGCTTCAACGATTCCAGCCAATGGAGCAACTGATTGGACAAAAGGAAGGAAGTCAACAGAATTGGGTCGAGTTTTGGAATTAGAATCGACAGGTATTTTGAATCAATTGGCTGTCGTAGTTGATGCAAGTATGAAGATCGGTACGGATGGTTATTTTTCTGTTAGTTACACGAAGAATGATACGAAGGATAATAGCTCATTTAATTGCTGTGTAGCGAATACATCTACTTTTCGTCCTGTGGTAGACGATCCTCGCGATCAAACAGTGGCTTATTCCGATGATCAGTTTGCAGATAAATTAGTGATTTCAGGTGCTTCTCCTACTTACAAAGGGTTTCAATTAGGAGCAATTTTGAATGGAGTAGGTGGAACTCGTTATTCGTTTATGGTCGGTGGTAACAAAAGTATCAATGGCGATTTTAACCTGACGAATGATTTAGCATTTGTTTTTGATCCGAATTCGCCTTCTGTTCCTGCTGCTATTAGAACAGGTATTCAAGGATTATTAGATAATCCCGATGTAGTAGAAAGCGTTAAAACGTATATCCGTGAGAATGTAGGTAAGGTTGCAGCACGAAATGGTGGTGTGAATCCATTCTATTATACAGTTGATTTGCGTTTAACGAAAGACATCCGGATTTTGAAGAAACAAAATATTGCTTTCTCTGCTGATTTTTTCAACTTCTTGAATATGTTGGATAAAACGCAGGGAGTTAGTTACAACCAAGGAAACATTAACTTAGTTTCCATGACAGGTTTCGATCAAGCAACGCAAAATTATACTTATAGCGTTGAAACGGGAGCGGGTAGAAAATTGAACTCCGCAGGTGGTACACCATGGCGTATTCAATTGGGCCTTCGTTATTCGTTTTAAGCTAACGGATTCCTAGTTTTTTTAAAGACCTGCATCTCCATGCAGGTCTTTTTATTTTTTATGGTAACTTGTGCGAATAAAACCATTTAATCGATGAAAATTAAGTTATTGTTTGGCATGTTGTTTCCCACCATGCTATTTGCTCAAAGTATTAAAGTGCCAACAGGTTTTTCTGTTGCGGAAATTGCCAAAAATCAAGGCGCAACGCGTCATATAACGGTTTCCAAAGATGGTCATATCTATGCCAAATTATCCAAATTAAAGGATGGGAACGGAATCGTTCAACTCAAAGATGTGAATCAAGATGGCGTATTCGAATCAGAAACCTTGTTTGGGAATTATCCGGGAACAGGCATCATGATCGATGGCGAATATTTCTATGCATCTTCCAATAAAGGCGTTTTTCGCTATGCCTTAAATGCGAAAGGCGAAATTGCTGATATTAACAAACCTGAAACAATCGTTGATGGCTTACCCGATCATGGTCGGGATAATGCCAAACCTTTTGTTTTCGATCAAGGTAAAAAACATATCTATGTGACAATCGGCTCCTGGAATGACCCTTGTCGGGTCTCTGGCACAGGCCAAGGCATGAATCCCTGTGCGATTTTGGATTCTGCGGGTGGAGTCTGGCAGTTCGATGCGAACAAATTAAATCAAGGATTCAAGGATGGCGTGCGTTACGCTACAGGATTGAAAAATGCCGTAGGTATTACTTGGAATCCACAAACGCAAAGCCTTTTTGCAATGGCACATGGCCGTGGACAATTCCACGATTTTTATCCGCAATATTATACACCACAGCAATCACAGGAATTACCTGCAGAGGCAATGTATGAATTTAAAAAGGCAGGCGATGATGCTGGTTGGCCTTATATCTATTACGACCAAAAACAAAACAAGAAAATTGTTGCTCCAGAATATGGCGGTGATGGAAAGAAAACGGGTGGAGAAAAAGCCTTGAATCCGGTTGTCGCTTTTCCGGCACACATGGGGCCAAATGACATCTTATTTTATCAAGGGAATCAATTTCCTGCGCGTTATAAACAAGGCGCATTCATTGCCTTTCATGGCCAATCAGCTGAGTTGAAGAAAGGTTATCTCGTTGCTTTTGTGCCTTTTAAAAATGGAAAGCCAACAGGTAAGTGGGAGATTTTTGCTGATAATTTTGCAGGGACGGATTTGGCAAAACCTACGGGGCCGATTCAACATCGACCATGTGGTCTAGCTGAAGGGCCGGATGGGTCGTTGTATGTCTGTGATGATTTGGGTGGAAGTATTTACCGAATTCAATTTAAAAAATAAGAGCAAGTGCTTGTGAACGTTGGACTTAGCTTTTAAGAACGCAATAAATTGATATTTTTTTCGATTGAATGTTTCGATTTTTAAAAACTATTTCTACCTTTGCAGTCCCGAAAGGGTAATGGTTGCGTAGCTCAACTGGATAGAGCATCTCACTACGGATGAGAAGGTTTGGGGTTCGAATCCCTACGCGACCACGATATTAAAAAGCATTTATCAGATTCTGGTAAATGCTTTTTTTTTGCTTTTTTATTTCATTGCTAAAAGCATTAAATTAGTGTACAAATAGAAAATTATGTTGGTTTATAAGTTAGTACTAGGTGTGTTTTTTTCTTTATTGTTACTTGCTTCGTTGATATTAAAAGATCGGATTGAACCTGAAATCAACAAATCACCAAAGAAGTATTTATTTGCATTCTTTTTGGCATTTAGGCTTTTCCCATTTTTACTTATCTATGTTTACTTAGGCTTTGATGCGAGATCTGACGTATTGATGTTTTATGATTCCGCAGTTTCGGCAGCTAAAGGAGCATGGGTATATCGAGATTTTGAGTCGGCCTATTCGCCATTATTTCCATATTTCACTGTGTTGCCGCTATGGTTTTGGGAAAGCCCCAAAGCGATCATTTTGCAAATGATTTTATTGGAATTTGGAATTTTATTGGCTACCATAAAGCTGAGAAATGCTTCTGCTTTTCAGGGATTACTCTATTTGTTATTACCTGCTTCATTCATTTTATCTGTTTTAGGTGGACAGGAGGATATTTTCATGTGGGGGGGCGTCGTGTTGGCACTTTTGGTATTCCAACGAAATAAAAATTATCTCATGTTGGGGGTAATTTTAGGGTTAGGGCTTTTGATTACCAAGGCTTTATTGGTCTTACTCATTATCGTCATTTTGATTGCGTTAAAAGAGCGGATAAATGTATTGGTTGGATTGTTGCTCGTAGGAATTCCATCGTTAATAATTTTATATTTCAATATTGGATGGGACTTTCTTTCACCCATTCAACAGGCGAATGATCCTCGTTTACCTAATATTTGGTCTATTTTACATCCATTGACAAATGGATTAATCCCTTTAGGTCCCAAGTGGTTAAATTGGGTTGGCTTGTTAAGTATTTTGTTTGTAGGATGCTTTTATATTGCGCGAAACCGTACCGAAAAATTGATTGAGCAGCTTCCTCATTTATTTTTAGTTGTTTATATGTGGATGATGGTAAGTCAACAATCCTCCGTTGTTAATTATGCTTATACTATATTGATGCCTTTAGTATTTTGGGGTAAAATGAGTGAAAAACCGATTTTTTGGATTGTATTGGTCCTATTCAACTTTGCAGTAATTTTACAGGCCCCATTATGGTGGGGAATGGGAATGATTTATTTTCATTCAATTTCTGATTTAATGGTACCCTCGCATGCGCTTGAGTATTTCTTAGAGCTTCTGGTCGTAGGTTCATTGTTTTGGTTCCTTAAAAATATGTTGTTCCTCAAAAAATAAACTATTTTTACATTATGATTCGAGTTGGGATAATAGGTTATGGTTATTGGGGAATAAATTTATTGCGCAATTTTATCAATGCCGCTGATTGTACGGTGACCGCTGTTTGTGATGCGCGTACTGAACGATTACAAGCTGCCCAAAAAGTGCACTATTCGTTAACGGTGTTTACCGATGTAGACACGTTCATGTCGCAAGCTCCGGTAGATGCTGTAGTCATCGCTACTCCTGTATTTTTGCATTTTAGTTTAGCCAAGAAAGCCTTATTGGCTGGAAAGCATGTTTTGGTTGAAAAACCATTGACTGCATCCGTTTCGGAGGCTCATGAATTGGTTGAGCTAAGTTTGAAACACAATTTAGTGTTAGCTGTAGATCATACTTTTCTATTTACAGGTTCTGTACAAAAGATTAAAACCTGTGTTGAATTAGGAGAGTTGGGGGCATTGCAATATTTTGACTCAACGCGTATAAATTTAGGTTTGTTTCAACCTGACGTGAATGTTATCTGGGATTTAGCACCTCATGATATTTCTATTTTGAATTATTTGGTTCCCGAAAGGCCTGTAAGTGTTGTATGTACTGGGCAAGCGCACACGAAGAGTGGTTTAGAAAATATTGCATATCTAACGTTAAATTACGCATCCAATTTTATTGCTCATTTTACTTGTTCTTGGATTTCGCCTTTGAAAATTAGACGAATATTGATCGGAGGAGATAAAAAAATGTGTTTATATGATGATGTGGAGCCTACTGAAAAAATTAAAATATACGATACTGGGTTTAAGGCAAATACAGAATCTGAAAAGCATCAAATGCTTATCGATTACCGAGTAGGGGATATATTTATTCCTAAAATTCCCCAAAACGAAGCATTGGCTTCGATGGCTAATGACTTTGTTCAAGCTATCCTACATCAGCGAAAGCCGCTTGTAGATGGTATGGCCGGATTGGAAGTTGTTTCAATCTTAGAGGCTGCTCAGAAATCAATTGAATTAGGAGGAAAAGAAATAAAATTATAATGGAGGTACTTAATTCTACTGAAAATTTTCAGTGTTTAAATCATGTTGAAGTGGGCGAAGGTGTAAAAATATTCGCTTTTGTCAATGCTTACCACTGTAAAATTGGTTCTGGGTCCAAAGTGGGTACTTTTGTCGAAATTCAGCGTGGCGTGGAAATTGGTGAAAACTGCAAGATTTCAAGTCACTCATTTATTTGTGAAGGGGTTAAAATAGAGGACAATGTTTTTATTGGCCACAATGTAACATTTGTTAATGATCGTTATCCTCGTGCTACCAATGAAGATGGAAGTATTCAAACGGCTGATGATTGGAAATTGGAAACTACACTAGTTAAAAAAGGCGCTTCAATTGGTTCAAGTGTGACAATTTTGTGTGGGGTTACCATTGGTGAGGGAGCTTTAGTGGGTGCAGGATCTGTCGTAACAAAAGATGTTGCGCCAAATACAGTTGTGGTAGGAAATCCTGCTAAACAAATTAAAAAATAGTCGAATGAATATTCCTTGTTTAGATATTAATAAACAATACCTTTCCATTAAAGCGGAAATACTTGCCAAAACAGAGGAGGTATTTGACTCAAATGCTTTTTCTGGTGGACCTTATGTTGCCGCTTTTGAAAAAGATTTTGCCACATTTTGTGAAAGTAAATTTTCGCTAGGCTGCAATAACGGAACGACCGCTTTGCATTTGGCACTTTTGGCGCTAGGTATTAAATCAGGGGATGAAGTTATTTTGCCAGCGAATACCTTCATCGCAACGGCTTGGGCAATTTCTTATGTTGGTGCTATTCCTGTTTTCGTTGATAATGACCCCAATACCTGGGAAATCGATGTTAATCAGATTGAGGCAAAAATCACATCTAAAACTAAGGCGATTATCGGCGTTCACCTGTATGGTCAACCCTTTGATATTGATGCTGTTCGCAGCATTGCTGAAAAACACCAATTATTTGTCGTAGAAGATGCGGCTCAAGCACAAGGTGCGCGCTATAAAGGTAAGCCAGTAGGGACTTTCGGAGATATTGGATGTTTCAGTTTTTATCCGGGGAAAAACTTAGGTGCTTTTGGAGAAGCAGGGGGATTAACCATGCAAGATGAATCTTATGCAAAGCATATCATGCGCTTGCGTAATCATGGAATGGAGCAACGCTATTACCATGAGGAGATAGGGTATAATTATCGAATGGATGGCTTGCAAGGAGCAATTTTGAGTATCAAATTGAAGTACCTTGCCAACTGGAATTCTCGTAGAAAGGAGATTGCTCAGAAATATTTGAGTCAAATTGTTAATCCTTTGATTACCATGCAGCATCAGCCGGTATGGTCGGATTCAGTTTTTCATTTATTTGTTGTGACTACGCCTGACCGTGAAAATTTTGCCGCTTTTTTAGCAAAAAATGGCATTCAAGTGGGTTATCATTACCCTGTTCCTTGTCATTTGCAAAATGCATACAAATACCTAGGGCATTCAACTGGTGATTTTCCAAATGCTGAATATTTGGCTGCACATTGTGTTTCTTTGCCAATGTTTGCTGAATTAACTGACGAAGAGGTTAGTCATGTTATTGACATCGTAAATCAATATAAATGAGCAAGCAATCTTGGTCGGTCATTGTGTTTTGTTTCAATGAAGTTGGAACAGTAGAGCAAGTTGTCAAAAAGACAATGGAGACTCTTCAAAAAATGAATATCGAATTTTTTGAGGTGCTTTTAGTAGATGATGGTAGCACAGATGGTTCACGGGAGCTAGCAAGCAATTTTACCACATTGTTTCCGAAATTACGTCTTGTATTCCACGACAAGAACATGGGGATTGGCCATGCATTACGAACAGGTTATTTTGAGGCACAATACGAAAATGTTTGTGCTGTTCCTGCAGATGGCCAATTTGATTTGGATGAGTTATTGCCTTATGCTGAAGTTCCGGCTAACTCAATCATATCGTTTTTCCGTAAAGAAAATACAACCTACAGCTTTTTCAGGAACTCTTTGTCTAAAGCAAACAAGCAGTTGAATTTGTGGCTAAATGGATTTGAGTTGAAAGATGTGAATTGGGTTAAAATTTACAAAGGCAAAGTAATCAAGGAAATGAATTTGGAAATAGAAAGCTCGTTAGTTGAAAGCGAAATATGTGCCAAATTCATGATGAAAGGCTTTCACGTGATTGAAATAGAATCGAAATATTTACAGCGTACGTCTGGAATTAGCAAAGGAGCCAGCTTTAAAATTGTTAAGCAAGCCATGATCGATACACTTTTTTTGGCCCGCGTTTTATTCCGATATAGGCAACAAATTAGGAACTTGTAGTTCATAAATTCAACAGGCTATGTCAGGAATTACTGCTATTATATTGACTTACAATGAGGAATTGCATTTGGGACGCTGTATTGCGAGCTTAACTCCAATTTGTGATCGAATATGTATCATTGATTCTTTTTCAACTGACAGAACCATTGAGATAGCCAAAGGATTAGGCGCTGAAGTCTACCAAAATCCATGGGAAAATAATTATGCAGCCCAGTTAAATTGGGGTATCAATCAGATAAATGCTAAGACTGACTGGACAATTCGAATTGATGCAGATGAGTATTTAAGTCCAGAATTAATCAATGAGCTTAAAAGCATATTAACATCTATTCCCAATGACGTTTCAGGAATAGAGTTAACACGAAAAGTGCTTTTTAAAGGAAAGTGGATCCGCTTCGGAGGATTTTATCCGATACATTTGCTTCGAATTTGGCGATCGGGGCAAGGTCTATGTGAAAGTCGGTTGATGGACGAACACATGATACTTTCAGGAGGTAAAATTTTGAGGCTTCAAGAGAATTTGATTGACGAGAATTTGAATTCTATTCATTGGTGGGTAAATAAACATAATAATTATGCCCGTCGAGAGGCCGCGGATATCTTAAATCAAGAATTTTCATTTGTTGAAACTACCGATTTAGCTGGAGTAGAAGTCGGTAAGCAAGCGGCATCAAAACGAAAAGTGAAAAATAATTTATACAATAAACTACCACTCGGTCTTCGTTCCTTGTTGTATTTCTGCTTTCGGTTTTTCCTACAATTGGGTTTTCTCGATCATCCTAAAGTTTGGATTTTCCATTTTATGCAAGGCTTTTGGTATCGATTATTAGTTGATATCAATGTTTATGAGGCTAAAGCTGCCTGTCAAGGAGATGTATTCCGATTGCGCGAATATGTTAGGAATGAGTGGAAAATTAAAATATAATTGATTAGTATTACTTTCAGTAAAGTGAAGCTAACATGCGCATCATCAAGTATATTCTTCCATTTATCCTTTTTCTCGGTGCTTGGATTTCCTATCAGTCCGTCGGAATCTTGTGTTGGGCCACAATCCTCTTTAGTTTCCTTTTTATCCCAATCGCGGAATTGTTGATTCCTTCGGATGAAGGTAATTTGTCGGAAGCCGACGAACTAGCAGCTCAAAACAACCCAATGTATGATGTCGTCTTATACATGGCCTTTTTCTTACATCTGGTTTCCCTGTTTTATTTCTTGAATCAGGTAGCTGACCCTCTGATATCGGTTCAAGATCGAGCAGGACGAATTTTAACAGCGGGTTTACTGGCAGGGATTTTTGGGATTAATTTAGCCCATGAATTAGGACATCGTTCGAAAAAAATCGAACAAGGCATGGCCAAAATTTTGCTTTCTACGAGTCTTTACATGCACTTTTATATTGA
>JACCDH010892081.1_pt1 | contig 13795 bp, 15 predicted proteins | sample 7442481 | NCBI WGS metagenome assembly JACCDH01 (sample SAMN15323433, study PRJNA562643) | freshwater metagenome | isolation source: river surface water | place: USA:Blue River Watershed | collected 2017-08-15
ATGTCCTCGGGCTTGGTCTGGCGCATCACGTCCAGGGCGACCGAGCGCAGGGCGAATTCGTGCTTCTTGATGTTGGCGATCACGCGGTCGTCATAGCGCGTCATCAGCGCCACCTTGATCTGCATGACCTTCTTGGACCCGGTGAGGTTGGCCACCATGTCCTTTTCCATCTCGTGGTAGCGGTATTCGAAGCGCTGCATCTCGGCAGGCGTCTTGGAGACCGGCTTGGGCGCGCTGGCGCCGGCGGCGGCCTTGCCCGCGCCTTCGCCTTCCTTGCCGCCCTTGGCGTCACCGCCGTGGCCGTCCTTGGCGTCGCCATGGCCGTCGCCCCCCTTGCCTTCCTTGTTGGCAGCTTCCAGGGTGGCCAGTGCGGCCGCGGCGGCCTTCTTGTCCTTGCTGTCAAAGAACCCTGTGGCGAACAGCGTGCCACCGACGGCGGCGACCAGCAGCACCAGCAGCACCAGACCTGCGACGATGATCATCAGGATCGGGCTTTTCGGTTTGCTCTCTTCTGCTTCGACGACTTCTTCTGCCACTTTGACTACTCCTTATTTCAAACCATGACGTCCCATCCGGACCCCGTGCCGCGCAGCCGGGGCTGCGGGGCGGGGGCTGAGACGGCCATGATGCCGTTTTCGGCTGTCATGGTCCCGTCCGGCGCGCGCGCATGGCGGGGTGTCGGATTTCCGCCAGTGTGCTGGCTTCGTCCGCTTCCGACATTCAACCCCGCAATGTCCATGCCAGCGTTGGCCAGTACTTCGCGCAGGCGGGGCAGGCCGTCGTTCAGGAGGTCGCGGGTGACGGGGTTGGTGGCCCGGAAGGACGCGTCCAGCGCACCGGAGCGCAGGGCCAGGTCGATCTCGACTTCGCCCAGGCGGGCGGGTCGCAGCAGCAGGCGCACTTCCCAATTTCCGCGCTCGATCTGCGCCATCACGCGCTGGGCCAGGGCTTCGCCCAGGCGCTGGCTCAATTCCTGGTAACCGGCCGCGCGCTGGGCGAGCGTGGTGACCGGCAGGGTCTCTTCGGGCAGGACCCCGGGGGCGCTGGCGCCCGGACCGCTGCCCTGGCCGGGGCTGGCACCGGTGCCCGTACCTGCGCCTGCGCCCGTCTGGCTGTTGCTGCCCGTTTCCACGGACAGGGCGCCGGTGTCGTCCCAGAGGGACTCCAGTCCCTCCTGGATGTCCAGGCTGAGGATTTCCACCGGGATGCCGCTGTCTTGCGCGGGCAGTCGCAGCGGGGTGGGGGCGGCCTCGGCGCGCAGGCCCCGGGCGGTGGCGGCCGCGGCGGCCAGAAGCACGCCGGGCAGGGGAGAAGCTGCGGCCTGGGCCGGATCGATGGCGCCCGGGGCCGTGACTGCGGGGGCCGCGCCCAGGGCAGCCTGCTGGCTTTGCAACCAGCCCGCGGTGGTCACGGCGGCGGCGGCCAGCAGGTCGGCATCGCCCGGTGCGCCGGCCGTGAGGCCCGGCGGGAGGATGGCGGGCGCGGAGGGCATGGCTGGCGCCAGGGCGAGGTCGGCCGGGGCCATGGCGGCGCCTGGCAGCGTCATCACTCCGGGAGGGACCGGGATGGCGACCAGGGCCTGGGCCTGCATCTGCGCCTGGGTGGCGTCCGAGAACAGCCAGGCCACGACCTCGTCGTCCAGGCCCTGGGCCTTGGCGAATTCGGCCAGGCTGTCCCCGTCGGGTCCGCCGGCGGGCGAGGTGATCACTTCCAGGCCCGGGCTCAGGGCCAGGGTCTTCAGGGGCAGGGCGCCGGCGGCAAGGTTTTGCCCGGCGGGCAGGGCCGATTGCGCCTGCGCCAGCTGGTCGGCGAAGGGGTCGCCGCCGGCGGCGGGCGCGGCGGGCAGGCCGGCTGCGGGGTCGCCCGCCGGGACGGCGGCAGGGGCGGGATCAAGGGCGAGGGGTGACATGAGCATGTGAGACGGCACCGGTCAGGAAAAGGGTGGGGCGGCCTGGCAGCCGCGACGCCCCTGTCTTCTGCAAGATCCGTGACCGGAAACAAGTTGCCGTCCGCGCCGGGGCCCGCAACCTGTCGGACCCGGGTGGCACGGGCTTTGCGTGACGAGGTCGATTTCTCCGTAAAACCGACCATGCGCCTCGCTTCACTGTCAACGATCCGACAGGGCCTGTCTTCCTACGACAGGTCGGGCCTGGCCATTCCGGCGGTGGTGATCCTGATCATCGCCATGCTGGTCCTGCCGCTGCCGCCGCTGCTGCTGGACATCCTGTTTACTTTCAACCTACTCGTGGGCCTGGTGGTGATCATGATCGCCATCAACACCAGGAAGCCCCTGGAGTTCTCGGCCTTTCCCTCGGTGCTGCTGTTCGCCACCATGCTGCGGCTGGCGCTGAACGTGGCCTCGACCCGGGTGGTGCTGGTGCACGGCCACGAGGGCCACGAAGCCGCCGGCAAGGTGATCGCCGCCTTCGGCGAGTTCGTGATCGCCGGCAACTACGTGGTGGGTTTCATCATCTTCGTGATCCTCACCATCGTGAACTTCGTGGTGGTGACCAAGGGCGCCAGCCGGGTGTCCGAGGTCAACGCCCGCTTCACCCTGGATGCGATGCCCGGCAAGCAGATGGCGATCGACGCCGACCTGAACGCCGGCGTGATCGACCAGGAGACCGCCAAGCGCCGTCGCGAGGAGCTGTCGCAGGAGTCGGACTTCTTCGGCTCCATGGACGGTGCCTCCAAGTTCGTCAGCGGCGACGCGATCGCCGGCATCCTGATTCTTCTGATCAACCTGATCGGCGGCTTTGCCATCGGCCTGGGCCAGCACGGCATGCCCCTGGGCGAAGTGGGCCGCGTCTACACGCTGCTGGCGATCGGCGACGGCCTGGTGGCCCAGATCCCGGCCCTGTTCCTGTCGCTGGCGACCGCCATCATCGTCACCCGCGTCACCACCTCCGAATCGGTGACGGAGCAGGCCGCCTCGCAGCTGGCCAATCCCTCGGCCCTGTTCATCGCCGCCGGCATCCTGGGCATGCTGGGCCTGGTGCCGGGCATGCCGCACGCCGTCTTCCTGACCCTGGGCGCCGCTGCGGCAGCCGTGGGCCTGGTGATGGTGGACCGCAAGGAAAAATCGCGCACCGCCGATCAGGCGGCTGCGGCGCCGTCCAGCGACGCGCCCAAGGAACTGGACTGGGATGATGTGGAATCGGTGGACCTGATCGGCCTGGAGATCGGCTACGGCCTCATCCCCCTGGTCAACCCCGACACGGGCGGACAGCTCATGACCCGGGTCAAGGGCGTGCGCAAGAAGCTGTCCTCGGAACTGGGCTTCCTGGTGTCTCCGGTGCGCATACGCGACGTCCTGAGCCTGGATCCGGACAGCTACCACATCGTGCTGCATGGCGTGGTGCGCGCACGCGGCACGGTCAAGGCCGGCCGCGAGCTGGCCATCAACCCGGGCAGCGTGTACGGCAAGGTCGACGGCATCGCCACGCGCGAGCCCGCCTTCGGCCTGGAGGCCGTGTGGATCGACCCGGGCCAGCGCGACATGGCCCGTACCCTGGGCTACACGGTGGTCGATGCGGCCACCGCCATCGCCACCCACATGAACAAGGTGCTGCGTGACAACGCCGCCGAACTGCTCTCGCACGACGAGACGCAAAAGCTCCTGGACAAGCTGGCCGCGCGCCACCCCAAGCTGGTGGAGGAACTGGTGCCGGGCAAGCTGCCCCTGGGCGTGGTCACCCGCACCCTGCAGAACCTGCTCACCGAAGGCGTTCCGATCCGCGACATGCGCACGGTGGCCGAGGCCCTGCTGGAGGCCAGCGCGCGGACGCAGGACCCCGACATCCTCACCACCATGGTCCGTCCCAAGCTGGGCCGGATGATCGTGCAGGCCCTGCTGGAAAACAGCGACACGCTGCAGGTCATGACCCTGGCGCCGCAGGTCGAACAGCTGCTGCACAACGTGCTGCAGCAAAGCGCGCCGGGCGTGCCGCCGGTGCTGGAGCCGGGCATGTCCGAGAGCCTGTTCAATGCCCTGCGTGACAGCGCCCGCCAGGTGGAAGACACCGGCGTGGCCGCCGTGCTCGTGGTCTCGCCCTCGATCCGCCCCTGGCTGTCGCAGGCCGTGCGCCATCGCATCAGCGACCTCACCGTGCTGTCCTACAGCGAGATTCCGGACGACCAGGCGGTCAAGGTGGTCTACACCGTCGACGCCGAGTTCAAGTCCTCACGCCAAGCCGTTTCCTGAAAGCCCTGAGCCATGCAACTCAAACGCATCCTCGCCAAAGACAGCCGAACCGCCATGGACATCGCCACGGCGCGCTACGGAAAGGACGTGCTCGTCGTGTCCAGCCAGAGCGTGGCCGGCCAGGTCGAAATGGTGGTGGCCCTGGACGTGGCGCCCGCGCCCGCACCGGCGCCGGTCAGCGCGGGAGCGCCCAGCGCCTTCACGCAGGCCTTCCGCCGCGCGCTGGGCCCCATGCCCGAACCCGAGTTGCAGGACGAGGAGCCGGTGCACACCGCCGCCGAAGTCCTGGCCGCCCGCAAGATCGCCGCGGCCCATGCCGCCGCCAGCGAGCCGGCGGCGCCTGCGAGGGCGCCTGTGGCCAGCGCCGCGTCCGCAGCCGCGACGGTCCCTGTGAACCCGCCCGTGACTGCTCCCGTGGCCGCTCCCGTGGCCGCTCCCGCTGTGGCCGCTGCCCCTGCCGCCGATGACCGCGGCCGCGAGGTGGTGGACCTGGTGCGCCGCGAGATCGCGGCACTGCGCAAGGAATTCGCCCTGGGCCGCCAGGTCCAGGCCTGGCAGGACGGCCGCGCCTGGCCGGCGGGCGTGCGCCCCGTGATCGATGCCTTGCAGGAGGCCGGCATGCCGGCGGGCCTGCGTGCGCTGTTGTCCGACGGACTGCAGGAAGCCGAGGACCCCGAGGGCGCCCTGGCCGCCATGCGCGAAGTGATGGAAGGGGCCCTGACCGGCCTGCCCACCGCCACCATCGGCCGCGGCCTGCATGCCATCAGCGGCCCCTCGGGTGCCGGCAAGACGCTCATGGTGACGCGCCTGGCGCGCGTGGCCGCCATGCACCTGACCCCGCAGCGCGTGGCCATCATCGCCTTCAACGACGCCCGCAGCGGCGCCTGGAGCCAGACCCGCGTGCTCGCGGCGCAGGCGGGTGTGAACTGCTGGCGCGCGGGTGATGTCGCCACGCTGCGCCTGCTCGTGGAAGAGCTGCGTGACCGCGCGGTGATCCTGATCGACACCGCAGGTGCCGACCCGCAGGCCCAGGCGGCGCTTGTGCGTTCGGCCGGCCTGGGCATCGAGACCCACCTGCTGCTGCCGGCCGATGCGTCCATCGGCAGCGTCAAGCGCCTGCTCGCCGAGGGCGAGTCCTGGCGCAGCCTGATGGTCGGCAAGGTCGACGAGAGCCATTCCCCCTGGCCGCTGCTGCAGGCCCTGTGCGACCAGCGCGTGCCCCTGTCCTGCATGGCCGCCTCGGGCGACCTGCAGTCGCAGGCCCGTCCCTTCCAGGCGCAAGCCCTGCTCGATGCGGCCTTTGACCGCCTGCGCGGTGACCTGTCTGCGCAGGGCGCTTATGCTTCGGTCTCTGGCGTGCCTGAGGTGAAGCTTGCTCCCGTGTCCCGCCAGGCCGTTCCCGTTCTCAAAGAAAGCCTTGCATGAGCACTTCCTTGCGCACTCCCCAGGTCATTGGTGTCGCCAGCGGCAAGGGCGGGGTCGGCAAGACCACGGTCGCCGTGAACCTGGCCGCCGCCCTGGGCCTGCGCGGTCACCGCGTGCTGCTGCTCGATGCCGACCTGGGCATGGCCAACGCGCAAGTGGCCCTGGGTGTGCGCAGCCCCCTGAACATCAGCCACCTGCTTTCGGGCGAGAAGACCCTGCAGGAATTGCTGGTGCCCGCCGCCGCCAACGTGCAGCTGGTGCCCGGTGCCTCGGGCCTGCGGGACATGGCGGCCCTGGACATGAGCCAGGTCGCCACCATCATCCACGCCTTCGATGCCTTGCAGGAGTCGGTGGATTACCTGATCGTGGACGTGGCCGCCGGCATCTCGCCGTCGGTGCTGACCTTCATGGCGGCCTGCCAGCGGCGCATCGTGGTGCTGCAGGACCAGCCGGCCGCCATTGCCGATGCCTACGGGCTGATCAAGGTCATGACGCAGGACCAGGACCTGGAGGAGATCTACCTCGTGGCCAACGCGGTCCAGGGCGAAGCCCACGGGCAGCAGCTGGCGCAGTTCGTCAACGACGTGACGCTCAAGTTCCTGGGGTGCACCGTCAAGTACCTGGGCTGTGTCAGCGCCGATGAATCCGTGCAGCAGGCCCAGCGCAAGTACCGCAGCGTGGTCGACTTCGCGCCGAGCAGCCGCTCGGCGGCGGACCTGCGCCGCCTCGCGCAATCCCTGGAGAAGCTGCCCCCGCTGCAGGAGCCGGGCGGGCAGATGCAGTTCTTCATGGAGCGCATGCTGCAGGCGCAGCAGGCCGCCACCTGAGGGCGCCGGCACGAGGAGTCACCATGGAAGCCGCACTCGAACTCTACGAAAGCAGCCGGGGACGCCAGGAGCAGCTGGTGATCTCGCACATGCCCATGGTCAAGCGCGTGGCCTTCCATCTGCGAGGACGCATTCCGCCGCTGCTCGATCTGGACGAACTGGTGCAGGTCGGCATGCTGGGCCTGATCGAGGCCGCGCGCGGCTACGACCCGCGCCGTGGCATTCCGTTTGAACACTTCGCCCTGAGCCGCGTGCGTGGCGCCATGCTCGATGAAGTGCGGCGCGTGTCCGACCTCACGCGCTCCTCCGTCGCCTTCAACAAGAGCGAGAACGCCGCCGCCCACAAGCTGGTCGCCGAACTCGGACGCATGCCGACGCAGCGCGAGGTGGCCGAGTCCATGGGCAAGGACATCGCCGACTACCACCGCGAGCAGGGCCAGGCCTGGCGCAGCGAGACCTTCTCCATCGAGGAGGTGAGCGAGGAGGTGATGAACATCGCCGGTGAACGGTCCGACCAGCCCGAGGCGCAGGTCGAACGCGCGCAGATGCTTGAGACCCTGGCGGGCGCCATCCAGGAATTGCCCGAGCGCGATCAATTAATCATTTCGCTCTATTACGTCGAAGAACTCAATCTCAAGGAGATCGGTGAGATACTTGGTGTCAGTGAGTCGCGGATCAGCCAGTTGCTCACCGCAATTGCCAAGAAGTTGCGGACCCAGCTCCAGCCGGCGGTCCACGGCTCTTCATCCTCCTGAGAGTGGCCTTGCCCAGCGCGCCAGGCCGGAAACCGCATGTTCAAGATTTTCAAGAAGCCCGACGAAGACGAGCGCTCGCGCGCCGTTGCCGCCTATGAAAAGGCGGTGTCGCTGACCACTGACGGCCATGAGGCGCGCAGCCTGCGCCTTCGTATGAGCATGTTGTGCCGTGCCCACCTGGACAAGACCTTCGTCGCGGGCGCGCAGGCGATGGAAGCCTACGAAGTCGCCTGCATGGCGGCCATCCAGCAGGCCAAGCCGCAGCCCGAGGCACCGCAGGCGCCTCTGTTCCAGGCAGTCAAGTCCACCTCGGGCGAGGTGCAGGTGTACATGCCCAAGGAGTTCGCCGACGAGGCCTTTGCCATCGGCATGCTCTATCAGAAGACCGAACTGAGCGCCGAGCAGGCCATCGAGGCCGCCCAGCGCCTGGCCGACCGCATCTCCTACGACACCCTGAAGCTGAACTCGGCTTTCGTGGCCTTGCAATTCCTGCGCGACGAGCTCGCCGCCGAGGCCGAAGCGGCGGGCGAGGCCGAAGGCGAAGGTGGCGAGGGCGGCGAGGGCGGTGAGAGGGGCGAGGGCGCCGCCCCCGACGGCGAGCCCAAGGCCTGAAACCGGGGCCTGTTTCCTTGACCACAGGCATGCTCACGCTCACCCTCCTGCTCCTGATGGCGGTGGCCATCGCCGTGCTGGTGGTGCTGGTGATCTACCTGGTCGACCGGTTCAACGGGCTGGAGCGCGATACCAAGCAGATGCTGCAGAACCTGCAGCAGGCCGATGCGGCCAAGCCGGCCGGACCCTATGGCGGGCTTTCAGGCAAGGCGCTGTGGGACGCGCTCGCGGGCGATCCGCCCCCGGGCTTTGACGACCTGCTGCTCGATGGCATCCGCAAGCGGTATCGCCTCTTGATCGGTGAACACATAAGTTTCATTTTTGGCGAGGGCGTGTCCGATCAGGGCAAGGGCTTTGACGCCATCCCGGCCAACACGCGCATGGTGCGCACGCCGCGCGCCCAGGTGGAGTCGTGGCTGCCGCCGGAGGCGGTGGAGGCCATCTACCGTTGCGGCCAGGGCTATGCACGCAACGACCCCGCCGAATTGCCCGGCCTGCGCCAGCGCCTGGACCAGGTCTGCGCCGACCTGCAGGTGCAGGCGGGCCTGGAGGTGCTGCAGCCGGCCTCCAGCATGCTGATGCCGCCCCAGCCCGAGCCGGTGGCCGTCGCCGCTCCCGCCCCCGCCGCGGCCGGCAATCCCCCCGGGGCCTAAAGTCCGGGCCGCTGCGTCCGATTCTTCGTGGGAGCGAATGCAACCCACGGAGAACCAGACACCATGCGCCTGCACAAACTTGCCTTCGACAGCTACGGGGCCGTCCAGGTCGCCACCGGCGTGGCCACCGCGGACAACGTGAAGTTGATCCTGATGCTGTTCGACGGCCTGCTGGAGAGCCTGGCCGCCGCCCGCGGCCACATGACGCATGGCAACATCGCCGAGAAATCCAAGGCGATCGCCCGCAGCACCCGCATCATCCTGGGCCTTCAGGGCGCGCTGGACTTCGAGAAGGGCGGCGAACTCGCACAGAACCTGGACGAGCTCTATGGCTACGTCACCCGCCGCCTGGTGCGCGCCAACGCCCACAACGACCTGGACATCCTGGAAGAGGTGCGCAGCCTGATGGCAGAAATCCGCGACGCCTGGTCCACCCTGCCGGGTCTGATGCCGGGCCGCTCGGTGGCCCCGGCCCTGAACTGAACGCCTTGCCGCTGCGCCAAACAGGACACCGCCATGAAGAAACCGCTTTTTGCCGTCGCCTTGCTCGGCCCCTTGCTGGCGGGCTGCGTGACGCTGGGCCTGCAGCCTGTGGCCGAGGCCAGCCCCCCCGCTGCCCCCGCCGCAACGCCGCCGGCTGCGCCCGCCGCCGGCATGATCGCTCCGATGGTCGAAAAGCGCGAGACGCTGGTGGCCACGGGTTATGCCGTCATCAGCGTGCAGAACCACAAGCTGCCCGCACAGCAGCGCCTGATGGCGATCCGGGCCTCCAAGCTCGATGCCTACCGCGCCCTGACCGAGCAGGTCTACGGCCAGCACCTGGACGCCTCCACCACGGTGGCCGACATGGTGGTGATGAACGACACCTTCCGCACCCGCGTCGAGGGTGTGGTGTACGGCGCCGTGCTCGTGAGCATCACCCCGGTGGGTGATGACACCTACGAAACCACCATGTCCCTGGACCGCCAGGTGGTGAACGACCTGCGCGCCCTGTACCTGGGGCAACTGGCCGCGAGGCGCAAATGACCCGCCAGGGCTGGCTGCTGGCCGGCTGCCTGGCCGCCTGCGTGGGCGTGCAGGCGCAGTCCGCCCCTGCCGGCGGCGAGGCCGATCCCGAGCGTCAGCTGCAGGCGATCCGCGACGCGCTGGTCGAGAAGACCCTGTCCGCGCCGGTGCGTGTCCAGTCCTACGCCTGGATCGACACCGAGGGCCGCCTGCATGAAAGCACCCAGTTCACCGCCGACACCCGCGTGCGCGGCGTGCGGGTGCAGTCCTATGTCGAAGACCCCGCCGCGCCCGTGCGCGTGCAGGTCGACACCAGCGTGCTGCCCTCGGGCGTAGGCCCGCAGACGCAGGCCGATCCCCAGCGGTGCCTGGCCTCGGCGCGCCGCTGGAAGCAGTCCCTGCACGTGGAAGCGGTGACCCCTGCGGGGGAGGCGCTCTATCCCGTGGTGCGGCACCTGCAGCAGGCCTTCCTGGAGGCCGCGCGCGAGTCGCGCCGCTGGGTGGCGCAGGAGCGTCCCTTCCAGCCGGTGACCGCCTACGAGCAGGCGGTGTACGGGCGCGACGCCGACCGCACCGAGTGGCTGGCTCGCATTGAAGTCACCGGCAGCTCCGGCGCGCTCGAGGCGCGTGTCGCGGTCTCGCCGCTGCGCGAGCCCGCCCAGGCCCGCCGCGTGCGGGTGCCGCTGTTTGGCGTGGAGGTCGGGCCCGGCACGGGCACGGTCCTGGACGCCCGCACGCTGGAGTCCGCGATGTCCGGCGCACTGGCGGCGCTCGAGCGTCAGAGCGCCTGCGAGCCCCTGTGGTATTCCGTGGCCGCCAATGGCGACCGCCTGCACCTGCGCGAGGGCTCGGTGCATGGCCTGCAGCCGGGGGACCGCTTGCTGCTGGTCGAGCGCCAGCACCTGCCCGGCCGCCTGCTGGAGCCGGGCGCGGCCCGGGCACTGGCCCTGGTGCAGGTGGGCACGCCGTCCGCGCAGGGCACCCCGCTGCGCTGGCTGGCCGGCCCCCGTCCCGCCCAGGCCGGCGACTGGGTGGCCTTGCCCTTGTAGTTGCCCCTATAACGCGCCGCCCCCGAGACGAGGACACTGACCGCCATGACCCGCACGCCCATTTCGTTCAAACCGCTGCCGCTGGCACTGGCCGCGAGCCTGCTGGCCGGCCTGACCTTCAGCGCGGTGGCGGCCGATCCGCCGGCCCGGGCGGCCTCCGTGGCGTCTGCGGCTTCCGCGCCCGCCGCGGCGGGCGCGACCCGTCCCGCCACCCCTGATTCGGCCCCGACGCGCCAGGCGCTGGAGACCCTGCTGGGGTCCCTGCCGCCCCGCGCGCAAGCCGAAGGCCCGGTGCGCCAGCGCACCACTGCGCTGCGTGGCGAGACGCTGGATGCGGCCATCCGCCGCACCATGGGCGACATGCCGTTCAAGGAGGCCTTCCTGCGCGGCGTGTTCCTGGAGATCAATGCCGGCGCGGTCCAGCCCGGGACCACCCGCTTGATCGCGGGCGCGCAGCTGCAGGTGCCGCACCTGGAAGACCTGCGCAGCCACCTGCAGCGTGTGCTCGGTCCGCAGCAAGCCCCGGCGCCGCAAGCCGCTGCACCGGCGGCGGACAAGCGCCACTGGGTGCGCTTCCCCTGAGCCCCCCGGGGGCTGCATGTTCAGCAGCGCCGACCTCTCTCCGCTGAGCGGCCGAGTGCAGGCCATCTACCTCGAAGGCCGCCTGCCGATCTTCGAGGCGCCGGCCGTGGCCGCCCTGGGCCTGCGCGACGGGCAGGTGGTGCGGCCCTCGATCGAGGTGCGGGACGGCCAGCTGCAGCTGATGCTGCAGGGCATGCTGATCCCCGTGCCGCCGCAGCTGCGGCTCGCGGCGGGTGACCGGCCGGCGTGGCAGGTGCGACTGGATGCCCAGGGGCGCGCGACGCTGGTGCCGATGGGCGAGGCGTCCGCAGTGTCCGCAGAGGCCGGTGCGGCTGCGGAGACCTCGCAGACCGCGGGCCGCCTGGAGCAGCTGGCACTGCGACCGCCGACCCTGAGTGGCCTGACCGCCTTGATGCAGCCGGGGGCCCTGGCGGCCCTGTTCCAGGCCGCGCCCCAGCCGGACGTGGGCGCGCAGATCGCGCAGCTGCTGCGGCTGTGGCCTTCCACCAGCCAGATCACACCCGAGGCCCTGCGCCGCGCCCTGCGCCAGGGGGGCTGGACCCAGGAGGCGGCGCTGGCGCGCGGCGAGCGCCTGCCCGGTGGCGACAGCGTGGATGCCAAGTCGCTGCTGCGCACCCTCCTGGCCGACTGGACGCAGGCGCCGGCCTCCACGCGCGCGCTGCTGCAGGACGCGGTGGACGACATCGAATCGCGCCAGCTGCAATCGGTGGTGGAGGGCTCGGCGGGCCGGGAGATCGCGCTGGCCATGCTGCTGCCGTTTGCCGACGCGGAGCCGGTGCGGGTGCGCTGGTCGCAGGCCCGGGACGGACAGGCCGGCGGTGCGGGCGGTGGCCCGGCACCCTGGGTGGTGGACCTGCACACCCGCAGCAGCGTGCTGGGCGAGGTCTGGCTGCGGACCCGCATCAGCGGGGGCAAGCGGGTCGAGCTGGTGATGTGGGCCGAGCGGGCCGAGCTGGCGGCCCAGGCGCGCGCCGCGAGTGCCAGCCTGGTCGCCTGGCTCAACGAGGCCGGCCTGCGCATGGACAGCCTGCAGGTGATCCACGGCGCGCCGCCGCCGGGCATCGAGGCGCAGGCGCCCGCGGCGGGTGACCCGGGGCGTCTGGTGGATCTGCGCGCATGAACCCGTCCTCCCGACACTCTGCCCGGGGCGTGCGCGAAGCCGTGGCCCTGGCCTATGGCGAGCGCCCGGTGCCCGTGGTCACCGCGCGCGGACACGGCGAGGTGGCCGAACGCATCGTGCAGGAGGCGCAGCGCCAGGGCGTGCATGTCACGCAGGACCCGGCGCTCCTGGCCATGCTGTCGCAGGTCGACATCGACGAGGCGATCCCGTCTGAGGTCTATACCGCGGTGGCGGTGGTGCTGTCGTGGGTGTACTGGCTGCGTGGCATGCAGCCGGGGGACGAGAAGCGGCGGTGAGCGCGCCTCAGGCTTCGCTGTAGGCGCGGCGTGTTCCGCGGCGCGACATCTTGCCCAGGCGGTCGTACAGGTCGACCGGCGGCGGGGCGTCGTCCAGCTGCAGGGAGCGCAGGGTGGCGCCCACCACCTCGATCTGGCGGGTGATCAGGAGTTCATTGCGCCGGTAGGTGGCGCGGCAGCGGACCAGGGCGTCCATCACGTCGGCCCAGGCGGCCGGGGGCTCGGGCAGGGCGGTGACCTGGTGGGAGATGGCCTGGAGGGCTTCCAGGCGGGCGATCTTGTCGGTCTGGAGCGTCTCCAGGCGCTCGAAGGACTGGGTACGCAGCGCCTCGAACTCCTCCTGCAGCAGCGTGTCCAGGGCCTGGACATGGGCGCGCGCCGCGTCCAGGTCGGGCGCGGCGGGCGTGCTGGGGGTGTCCGCGGTCGGGGCGGGGAGCATGGGGTGCGTCGGGATTACTCGCGAATCAGCTGTTCAAGCGCCATGAAGCTCTCGGCCATGCGGCGGGGGTCCAAGGGGTACTGGCCTTGTTCGACCTGCTGCTTGATCGCCTCGACCTTGGCGCGATCGAAGGTGGGCTCCGAGGCCAGCTGGCGCGCGACCGGGCTGAGATCCAGCTGGTCGTCCTGCACGGGCGCGGCCGGGCGGGCCGTCGCGGCGGCGGGGGCATCGGCAGGCTTGTCGGCCTTCTCGGTGCGTTCGGCGACCAGGCGCTCCACCGAGTTGGCGGAGGCCATGCGGTTCCATTGGGTGATCGGGTTCGTCATACGGGCTCTTTCTTCGGCCCGGCACACAAGTCCGGGCTCGACGTGTCTGAGGAATCGGTCTCGGGTCGGAAAACTTGAGGCCTTTTCATCGATTGTCCGTTAAAGACGCCGGGTCACGATCAAATGAAGTGTTTTGGATTACTGCAGCAGCTTCAGGACGGTCTGCTGGTCCATGTTGGCCTGCGCCAGGACCGCGGTGGCGGCCTGCTGCATGATCTGCGTGCGGGCCAGGTCGGTACTGGCCTTGGCGTAGTCGGCGTCCTCGATCTGGCTGCGCGAGGCTTCGGTGTTCAGGGACACATCGGACAGGTTGTCCATGATGTAGTCCAGGCGGTTCATTACCGCACCCATGACGGCGCGGTTGCCGTTGACCTTGTCCAGGGCCTCGTCGAGCTTGGCCAGCATGGCCTGGGCGTCCTTGACCGTGTCGATGCGGTTGGTGCGCTGGGCGGTGTTGGACAGCTCCACGTCGCCGGTGATG
>JACCDH011119287.1_pt1 | contig 13793 bp, 13 predicted proteins | sample 7442481 | NCBI WGS metagenome assembly JACCDH01 (sample SAMN15323433, study PRJNA562643) | freshwater metagenome | isolation source: river surface water | place: USA:Blue River Watershed | collected 2017-08-15
CGATCGCAGCGGGTGGCCGGTGTAGCTGCGACCGAGCAGGTCAAAGCCGCTGTAGGTCACGTGACTGGCCGCCGCCAGGGCCATCGCAGCGACCAGCGTGTGAGGCGACGTGTCGGCCAGGGCCTGGCCCACGTCCTGCCAGACGATGGTCCGCGCATAGCGCGCACCGAAGAACGCCAGCGCCACGAAGAAGGCCAGCGTGAGCGCCCGCAGCATCCAGGCGCGCGCCGAGATGCTCAGGGTCACGGCGGGTCTCTGGCGAACGCCGGTTGCAGGCGCGGCGCATGCGGGGGTAACCATCGCGCCCAGCGGGGGAATTTGCGCATCACGTGGAAGGCGAGGAAGCTGCGCACCAGCGCCAGCCCGCTGACGGGTGGCAGTGTGGCCGCGTCGACCTCCTCGCAGTGCGCGCGCATGAGATCTTCCAGGTGCGCGTGCAGGGCCGTGTTGAATGCGCGGTCGCGGATGAAGACGTTGGCCTCCAGATTCAAGGCCAGGCTCAGCGGGTCCAGGTTGCTGGAGCCGACGGTGGCCCACTCCTCATCGACCAAGGCGATCTTGCCGTGCAGGGGGCGCTCGCGGTATTCGAAGATGCGCACGCCGGCTTTGAGCAGGTGGTGATACAGCGTGCTGGCCGCGGCCCGTGCGATGGCCATGTCCGGACGCCCCTGCAGCACCAGCCGCACATCCACGCCGCGCCGCGCGGCCAGACGCAGCTCCCGCACGAGCCGGTAGCCCGGGAAAAAGTAGGCGTTGGCGATGACGACCCGGTGACGGGCCGCGCGGATTGCATCGCGATAGTGCTGCTCGATGTCGTCCGGATGGTGCACGTTGTCCCGCACGACAAAGAGTGCCAGCGCGGGACCCGCCGCAGGCAGCGGATCGGACCGCAGCCGAGGGTGCCGGCGCGGGTGTCCCCCGGCCGGCTGTCGCTGGTGACGCAGTCCTTGAGCCAGTGCGGCGTGGGTGTAGCGATCGATCACCGCGACCAGGGGCCCGCGGATTTCGACCGCGTAATCCTGCTTGGCCAGGGGGCCGTAATCGGCCAGGTGGTCGGCCGAATAATTGATACCGCCGACGAACGCGATGCGGCCGTCCACCACCACAATCTTGCGGTGCATGCGCCGCAGCGCCTTGGGTCGCAAACCGAAGGGGCGCGGCCCGGGGTCGAAGACATGCAGGCGCACACCCGCTTCGGCCAGTGTGCGCACGAAGCCCTCGGAGAGGTCGGGTGAGCCCCAGCCGTCGATGGTCACGTCCACCTGCGCGCCGCGGCGCGCAGCGCTCACCAGTGCCGCGTGCAGCTGCAGGCCGACTCGGTCTTCGAACAGGATGAAGGTCTCGAGCACCACCTCGCGCCTGGCTTGCGCGATGCAGTCGAACACGCGCGGGAAGTAGGCCTCGCCGTTTTCCAGCAGGGTGATTCGGTTACCGCCGACCCAGGCCGTCACAGGTGGATCTCCGCGGCCAGCGGTGCGTGGTCGGACAGGTGTGACCAGGGCTTGCGCGGAAGCACCACCGGCAGGTGCGCGCTGGCGTTGCGCACGTAGATGCGGTCCAGGCATAGCAGCGGAAAGCGCGCGGGAAAGGTCTTGGCGGGCACGCCGTAAGCCGTCACGAACACCTCACTCAGGCACGCCGCAGGGCCCACGATGCGGTCGGCGCGTTGGCGCCAGTCGTTGAAGTCGCCCGCGACGATCAGCGGCGCGTTGTCCGGCACTTCGCTGCGCACCATCTCGCACAGCAGGTCCAGCTGTTGCTGGCGGTGCCGCTCGATCAGGCCCAGATGCACGCAGATCACGTGCACGTCGATCGCCTGTCCCGGCACGCGCAGCACGCAATGGAGCAGCCCGCGCTTTTCAGGCCCGGCGATCGAGCAGTCGTGGTTCTGGTCATACACGATCGGGAACTTGGACATCACCGCGTTGCCGTGGTGGCCCTTGGGGTACACGACGTTGCGGCCGTACGCGAACTGCGGCCAGATGTCGTCGGCGAGAAACTCGTAGTGCGGCGCTTCGGGCCAGCCGCTGAACTTGCGGCCATGCTCCTCGTGGGTGCCCTGCACCTCCTGCAGGAACACCACGTCGGCCCCGACCTTGCGCACCGCATCGCGCAGCTCCGGCAGGATGAAGCGGCGGTTGAAGAAGGTGAACCCCTTGTGGATGTTGACCGTCATCACGGTCAGGATCGTGGGGGGCGTGGCCGCGATACGGCTCATGGCGTGGCGCCTCGGGACAGTCTGCACCCGCGTGCTTGTACGGATCCGTGTGCGCGTCGTCTGTAGGACGCATCACCTGCGCAATGCGCGCGCGGCGCACACGCCGGGGCGGTCCCTGGGCCGTTCGCTGGCCGGCGGCCACGCGTTGAGCGTGCGCCTGGCCCCTATGTCCAACGCTGGCCTGCGCAAGCCCAACCCGGGTGAGCCCTGGTGGAGCTTGCGTTGGGAGGCCGCGTGGTAGCGGCTTATTCGGCCGTGTAGCCTGAGCTCTTGATCGGCGCTTCCCAGCGGCGCAGGTGTTCGGCCTGTGTCGCGGCCAGGGCCTGCGGACCCGCGTGGCCCGGCACCAGGCCCAGCGCGCGGATGCGGGCTTGCACGTCAGGCTGGGCCAGCGCCTGGGCTACCGCGTCACTGATCTTCTGCGCGCGATCGGGCGCCATGCCCGCCGCGCCATACATGCCGAAGAAGGCATCCGCCGCGATGTTCAGGCCCATCTCGCGCAGCGTGGGCACGTCGGGCAGGGCCTGCGAGCGGCTCTCGCCCGTCACGGCCAGGATGCGCAGTCGGCCAGCGCGGTGGTGTTCGATGGTTTCGGAGGCGGTGTCCACCATGAGGGGGATCTGGCCGCCGATCAGGTCTTGCGCCGCCGGCGCGCCGCCCTTGTACGGCACGTGCACCATGTTCACGCCCGCGGCCTGGCCCAGGAGCAGGCCCGCGAAGTGCGGCACGGTGCCCGCACCCGAGGTGCCGTAGCTGGCCTTGGAGGGGTTGGCCTTGAACCAGTCCATCACCGCCTTGATGTTGCCGGGGGGCGAACCGGGGCCGGCGGTGACGGCGAAGTCGAAGGTGGTGACGCGCGCGATGGGCGTGAAGTCCTTCACCGGGTCATAGCCGATGTTCTTGTACAGCCAGGGCAGGATCACCAGCGCGCCGCTGGGGGCCAGGATCACGGTGTTGCCATCGGGCGCAGCGCGGCGCAACTCGCCCAGGGCCACGCGGCCGGCGGCACCGGGCTTGTTGTCGATGATGATGTTCTGGTCCAGGAGGGGCCGCATGCGTTCGGCCAGCAGGCGGGCCACGACGTCGACGGAGCCGCCCGGCGGGAAGCCGACCAGGATCTTGAGGGCGGGTTTGTCCTGGGCACGGACGACGGCAGGGGCGGCCAACAGGCCAAAGGCGCAGACGGCCGCGAGCGCGCTGAAGATTCTTCTTTGCATGGGGTTCCTCGGGTGGTTCTAGGTAGGGCGCCAGGGGCGGCGTACGCCAGTCTTGACGCGCGGGCCCTTGACTGTCCATCCGGAATTGCCCGCGGCCGCTCCGGGCTACAGTCATGAGCCGGCGCGCGTCAGATGCGCCTCTCACCCAGGAGACCCTGCCCTATGCCCGTCATCGACGTCCACACCCACATGTTCACGCCCCGGTGGCTGGAGCTGCTCAAGGCCGAAGGCGGCGAGTACAACCTCAAGACGCGGCCCGACGGGCAGCAGGAGATCTTCCGCGGCGAAACGCCCGTGGTGATTCCGCAGCGCGGTCACTTCGATTACGAGCTTCGCATCCAGCAGATGGACAAGGCGGGCATCGACATCTCGATCGTGTCGCTGACCTGCCCGAACGTGTACTGGGGCCATGAGGACACGAGTTGCCGCGCCGCCGTCGAGTCCAATGACACGATGGCCCAGGCCCAGGCGCGTTGGCCAGACCGCATCCGCTGGTTCACGTCGCTGCCTTGGGAATACCCGCAGCGCGCCGTCGCCGAACTCGAACGCACTTGCGCGCAGGGCGCCAGCGGCGTGATGGTGCTGGCCAACGTGGCGGGGCGTAGCCTCACCGACCCCTTCTTCGCGCCGGTGTGGGCCGAAATCGACAGACGCAAGCTGCCCGTGCTGGTGCATCCCACCGACCCGCCCGGTGCGCAGGTGATGGACATGACGCAGTTCGACCTGAGTTGGTCGGTGGGCTTCATGTTCGACACCACGCTGGCCTTCACCCGCATGATCTTCGACGGCTTTTTCGATCGCTATCCGAACCTGAAGATGATTGCCTCGCACGGCGGCGGCACGCTGCCTTACCTTGTGGGCCGATTCGAGAAGGGCGACGAGGTGGAGATTCCGCAGCGTCGCAAGATGCAGCGCAAGCCCACCGACTACCTGCGCCACATCTACTACGACTGCATCACCTACAACCCGGGGGCCTTGCAGTACCTGGTGTCGGTGGTGGGCGCCAGCCAGGTGATGTTCGGCACCGACTGGCCGCACCAGGTGCACGACACGCCCGGCTCCCTCAAGCACACCGCGCTATTTCTGGCGGACACGCGTGACGCGATCCGCGGGGGCAACGCGCAGCGCGTCTTCGGGCTTTGAGGTCCGGGGGCGCGGGCCTTAGCCGCCCAGGCGCCCGTTGCGGAAGTCGTCGACGGCCTGCATCAGCTGCTCGCGGGTGTTCATGACGAAGGGGCCGTATTGCGCGATGGGTTCGCGCAGCGGTTTGCCTGCAATGAGGATGGCCTGCGCGTTAGCGCTGGCGCGCAGCGTCACGCCGTCGCCCTCGTTGGCCAGGATCGCCATGCGGTGCAGGGGTACCGCCGAGCCCGCGCCCTGGGCATCGATCACCTCCACGCTGCCCCGGTAGACGTACAGGAATGCGTTGTGGGTATCGGCCAGCGGCTGTTCGAACGTCGCCGTGGCTGCCGGCCAGCGCAGGTCCAGGTACAGCGGCTCGGTGTGTTCGCGCTGCATGGCGCCGTCGGTGCCGTGGCTGTGGCCGGCGATCACGCGTGCCAGCACGCCTTGCGCGTTCGTGACCTCGGGAATCTCGGCGCTCTGGATATCGCGGTACCAGGGCGGGCACATCTTGTCGGCGCCGCGCAGGTTCAGCCACAGCTGGAAACCCTCCATCACGCCTTCTTCCTGCTCGGGCATCTCGCTGTGCACAAGGCCACGACCGGCGGTCATCCACTGCACGCCGCCGTTTTGCAGCAGGCCTTCATGCCCTGCGCTGTCCTGATGCCGCATGCGGCCCGCGATCATGTAGGTGACAGTCTCGAAGCCGCGGTGCGGATGGTCGGGAAAGCCCGCGCCGTAGTCGTCGGGGTCGTCGCTGGCGAAGTTGTCCAGCATGAGGAAGGGGTCCAGGCGCTGCTGCAGGTCGTGCGTGAGGACGCGTGTGAGCTTGACGCCTGCGCCGTCGCGCGTGGCCTGGCCGGTGATGAGGCGCTCGACGCGCCGGGGGCGGGTGAGGGAATTCATGATGCGTCGATTGGACCACCGATCACAGGACGGCGTAGCCTTCCTCGGCGATGGCCTGAGCGATCTGCGCGCGGGGCTGCTCGGACTGGACCTCGACCTTGCCGGTCTGGCGATCGATCTTCACTTGCGCGGCGGGGTCGACGCGTTGGACGGCCTGTGTGACGGCGCGCTCGCAGTGGCCGCAGGTCATGCCCTGAACGTCAAAGGTCTGGTGGTTCGGGCTCATGGAGGTACCTCTGGGAATGATGATGGCCTTTACAACATAGTGATCGCCCCCAGAATATCAAGATGACCGCGACCCCCGCCCCCTCGGCCACCCCCGATCCCGACGTCGCCCCGGCCTCTGCGACCCTGGACCTGGGCGTCGGTGGCATGACCTGTGCCTCGTGCGTGGGTCGCGTCGAGCGTGCTCTCAAACGGGTGCCGGGGGTGCAGGACGCCACCGTGAACCTGGCCACCGAGTCCGCCCGTGTCCTGTTCGCACCCGGCGCGCAGGCCGAGGCGCAGATCCGGCGCGCGGTGCGCGATGCGGGTTACGAGCCCCGCACGCGCGAGCAAGCCGCGTCGGCACCGGACTCGCCGTGGACGGGTTTCCTGCCGGTGGCGTGGGCGATGGGCCTGTCGCTGCCGCTGGTCGTGCCGATGGTCGCGGACCTGCTGGGCCACCACTGGATGCTGCCCGCGTGGTTGCAGTTCGCGCTGGCCACGCCCGTGCAGTTCATCCTGGGCGCGCGCTTTTACAAGGCCGGCTGGCATGCGCTGCGTGCGGGCACCGGCAACATGGACTTGCTGGTGTCCATCGGCACCAGCGCAGGCTGGGGGCTGTCGATGTGGTTGTGGCTTGGCACAGGTTCGCAGCATCTGTACTTCGAGGCCTCGGCGGTGGTGATCGCGCTGGTGCTTCTGGGCAAGTGGCTGGAGGCGCGTGCCAAGTACCAGACCACCGCCGCCATCCGCGCCTTGCAGGCCCTGCGGCCCGAGGTGGCCCATGTGCTGCAGCCCGACGGCGCAGAGGCCGATCTGCCGCTGGCCGAGGTCCTGGCTGGCGACACGTTGGTGGTGCGCCCCGGCGAGCGCGTGCCCGCCGACGGCACGCTCGAACAGGGGCAGACACACATCGATGAGTCCATGCTCACAGGCGAACCGCTGCCGGTGCCCAAGGGCGAGGGCGCGCGCGTGACCGGTGGGAGCATCAACGCCGAGGGCCGCTTCGTGATGCGGGCGCAGGCGGTCGGCGGTGAAACGGTGCTGGCGCAGATCATCCGCCTCGTCGAAGACGCGCAGGCTGCCAAGGCGCCGATTCAGCGGCTCGTCGATCAGGTGTCGGCGGTGTTCGTGCCGGTGGTCCTGGTGATCGCCACTCTCACCTTTGCTGGGTGGCTGCTCTCGGGTGCGCCGGTCGAGGCGGCCTTGATCCACGCGGTGGCGGTGCTGGTCATCGCGTGTCCCTGCGCGCTGGGCCTGGCCACGCCCGCAGCCATCATGGCGGGCACGGGGGTGGCCGCCCGGCACGGCATCTTGATCAAGGACGCTCAGGCCCTGGAGATCGCGCACCGCGTGGACACGGTGGCCTTCGACAAGACCGGCACGCTCACCGTGGGCCAGCCGCGTCTGGTGGCCTTCGTGGCCGCGCCAGGCTGCGATGAATCCGCCGAGTTGTCGGTGGCGGCCAGCCTGCAAGGGGGCAGCGAGCATCCGCTGGCCCGCGCGGTGCAGGCGCAGGCGCGCGATCGCGGCCTGGCGGTGCCTGCGCCCGAGGGCGTGCGCGCAGTGGCTGGCCGTGGCACCGAGGGCGAGGTGGGTGCGCGCAGCTACCTGATCGGCAGCCTGCGCTGGATGAAGGAACTCGGCGTAGACCTCTCGCCGCTGGCGCAGGACGTGCAGCGCCTGCAGCAGCAGGGTGCGACGCTGTCGATGATGGTGGAGCGCACCACGGGCGGCCTGTCGCCGCGTGCCCTCATGGGCTTTGCCGACGAGCCCAAGCCCGAGGCCGCCCAGGCCCTGGCCGCCTTGCGTGCGCGCGGTCTGCGCCTGGTGATGATCTCCGGCGACAACCGCGCCGCGGCGATGGCCATGGGCTTGCGCCTGGGCCTGCGCGACGACGAAGTGATGGCTGATGTCTTGCCCGGCGACAAGGCCTCGCGCGTTGCGGCCTTGCGCGAGGGAGGGCGTGTCGTGGCGATGGTGGGCGATGGTGTGAACGACGCGCCCGCACTGGCCGCCGCCCACGTGGGGATGGCCATGGCCACGGGGACCGATGTGGCCATGCACGCGGCAGGCATCACGCTGATGCGCGGCGATGTGCGTCTCGTGGCCGGCGCCTTCGACATCTCGCGGCGCACGGTGCGCAAGATCCGGCAGAACCTGTTTTGGGCCTTCGCCTACAACGTGGCGGGCATTCCGCTTGCGGCCCTGGGCTATCTCAGCCCGGTGGTGGCGGGCGCGGCGATGGCGCTGTCCAGCGTGAGCGTGATGACGAACGCACTGCTTCTGAAGCGCTGGCGCGAAGCCGACGGTCCTGCATCACGTGGCGCAGCAGGTACGATCGCCGCGCCCCCATGACCCTGGCGCATGCTTCCTTTCCGCGATTGCTGTTCCTGGCGGCCGGCCTGGCCCTGGGCGCAGCGGTGTCCTTGGGGGTGACGCGCTTCGCTTACGGCCTGCTGCTGCCGCCGATGCGCGCAGACCTGCAGTGGTCCTACACGCTGGCCGGGGCGATGAACACCGCCAATGCGTTGGGCTACCTGATCGGCGCACTGGGGACGCCCTGGCTGCTGCGCCGCTTCGGACCGGTGCACGTGCTGGTGGGCGGTTCGCTGCTGGCGAGCGTGTTCATGGGGCTCACCGGGTTCTTTACCGAGGCGAGCCCCTTGCTGGCGCAGCGTGTGCTGGCGGGCGTGGCCAGCGCACTCCTGTTCATTGCGGGCGGTCTTCTCGCAGCGCGCCTGGGGGCCTTGCGACCCGAGCGCAGTGGCTTCCTGCTCGGGATCTACTACGGGGGTACGGGCCTGGGCATCGTGGTGTCGGCGTGGCTGGTGCCGGTGCTGCTGGACGCGGCGTCGCAGCGTCCGCACGGGTGGGCCTGGGCGTGGTGGGCCTTGGCCCTCGCTTGCCTTGCGGCGACTGCGGTACTTGCGCGGGTGGGGGGTCGGCTCGCGTCACTGCAGGCGCCGGCCGCCAGCGGCGCCGAGGCGGGTGTGCGCTTTGACTGGCGTGACTTCGCGCCGGGCTTGGCCGGCTATGCCATGTTCGGCGTGGGCTACATCGGCTACATCACCTTCGTGATCGCGCTGTTGCGGGAGCAGGGCCTGCCGTCCGGACGCATCACCCTGTTCTATGCCTTGCTGGGCGTGGCGGTGATGGCGTCGTCGCGCATCTGGGCGGGTTTGCTTGATCGCTACAAGGGCGGGCAAGCGCTGGCGCTGCTCAATGGCCTGCTGGGGGTCGCCGTAGTGATGCCGGCGTTGTTCAGTGCCTGGCCCTTGGTGCTGCTCTCGGGCCTGATGTTCGGCGGTGTGTTCCTGTCGGTGGTGGCCTCGACCACTGCGCTCGTGCGGCATAACCTGCCTTCTTCCCAGTGGGCGGCGGGTATCAGCGCCTTCACCATCGTCTTCGCGGTGGGCCAGATCGTGGGGCCGACCTTGGTGGGCTGGATCGGTGACGGGCCGGGCGGCCTGGCGCGGGGGCTGGTGGTGTCGGCCGGCGCGCTGTGGTTCGGATCGCTCCTGGCCTTGCGTCAGCGCCCGCTGCCCCGCGCGTGAGCCGCGCAGGCGCTGTGCGCACCGGCGCCTTGGGATTCACCCGAAGGACGCTAGGGCCAGAGAAAGCCGCTAAAATGTACAGAAAATGGGGGTCTGTACAAATGCACACTTTGCCGCTGAGTGAGTTTCGCGCCAACGCCTCGGCCATGCTGGACTTGGTCGAAAAGGGCGAGACCGTGCGCATCATGCGGCATGGCAAACCGGTGGCAGATCTGGTTCCGGTCCCGCCGGAGGCTGTCGATGCGCCGAGTTATTTGCAGCCCTTCGAGCCCCTGCGTTATGAGCGCCCGCCGTCCAAGACCGGCGCCCAGATGATCATCGAAGCGCGTGAAAGCGGCTGGTGATGAAAGTCCTTTTTGACAGCTCTGCCCTCTTCAAGCGATACACTGGAGAAGTGGGCGCTCACAAGGTGCTTGATTTGCACGGCAAAGCCACCAGCATTGTCCTCGCCGCCCATTGTCCGACGGAGTTGATGTCGGCGCTGACCCGCCAGTGGCGTGAGGGGGCGTTTGGGGATGCCGAGTTTGCGCGGGTGCGTGCTCGCATGCGTGAGGATTTCGACGCGTACCGAATCGAGCCCCTGAGCAGGACGGTGGAAGACCTGGCGATCGCAGCGATGGCGCTGTCTCCTCTGCGTGCGGTGGACGCCCTGCATATCGGCTCGGCCCAGGCGGCCCGTGCCCACTTGTTCGTGACCGCCGATCGCCGTCAAGCCGCCGCCGCTCAGGCGGCCGGCTTGCGAACTGAATGTATTGAGGCCTGAAGTCATGCTGTACCCCCAGGAATTCGACGTCATCGTCGTCGGCGGCGGCCACGCCGGCACCGAAGCGGCCCTGGCCGCCGCCCGCATGGGCTGCCAGACCCTGCTGCTCACCCACAACATCGAGACCCTGGGCCAGATGTCCTGCAACCCGTCCATTGGCGGGATCGGCAAGGGCCACCTGGTCAAGGAGGTCGACGCCCTGGGCGGCGCCATGGCCATTGCCACGGATGAGGGCGGCATCCAGTTCCGCATCCTCAACAGCTCCAAGGGCCCGGCCGTGCGCGCCACCCGGGCCCAGGCCGACCGCATCCTCTACAAGGCGGCCATCCGCCGGCGCCTGGAGAACCAGCCCCACCTCACGCTCTTTCAGCAGGCGGTTGATGACCTGATGGTGGAGGGTGATCGCGTGGTGGGTGCCGTGACGCAAGTGGGCATTCGCTTTCGCTCTCGCGCCGTGGTTCTGACGGCGGGCACCTTCCTGGACGGCAAGATCCACGTCGGCCTGGAAAACTACTCGGCCGGCCGGGCCGGGGACCCGCCGGCGGTCTCACTCTCCGCGCGGCTCAAGGAGCTCAAGCTGCCCCAGGGGCGCTTGAAGACGGGCACGCCGCCGCGCCTGGACGGTCGCACTATCGACTTTTCCCTGTGCGAGGAACAACCCGGTGACCTGGATCCGGTGCCGGTGTTCAGCTTCATGGGCCGCGCCGACATGCACCCCCAGCAGGTGCCTTGCTGGATCACCCATACCAATGAGCGCACCCACGAGATCATCCGCTCGGGCTTTGACCGCAGTCCGATGTTCACCGGAAAGATCGAGGGGGTGGGGCCGCGCTACTGCCCGAGCGTGGAAGACAAGATCAACCGCTTCGCCGGCAAAGACAGCCACCAGATCTTTCTGGAGCCCGAGGGGCTGACCACCCACGAGGTCTATCCGAACGGCATCTCGACCAGCCTGCCTTTTGACATTCAGTACGCCCTGGTGCGGTCGATGCGGGGGCTGGAAAACGCCCACATCCTTCGCCCGGGCTACGCCATCGAGTACGACTACTTCGACCCGCGCTCGCTCAAGAGCAGCTTCGAGACCAAGCAGATCCAGGGCCTGTTCTTCGCGGGCCAGATCAACGGCACCACCGGCTACGAGGAGGCGGCGGCCCAGGGGCTGTTCGCCGGCATCAACGCCGCGCTGCAGTGCCGGGGGGAGGGCGTCTGGGTGCCTCAGCGCGACGAGGCTTATCTCGGCGTGCTGGTCGACGACCTGATCACCAAGGGTGTGACCGAGCCGTACCGCATGTTCACCAGCCGCGCCGAGTTCCGCCTGCAGCTGCGCGAGGACAACGCCGACATGCGCCTGACGGAGGCCGGGCGCCGCATGGGTCTGGTGGATGACGCCCGCTGGGACACCTTCTGCCGCAAGCGTGACGCGGTTTCACGTGAAACAGAGCGCCTGAGGTCCACCTGGGTGAACCCGCGCAACCTGCCTGCCGCCGAATCCGAGCGGGTACTGGGCAAGGCGATCGACCACGAATACAACCTGGGCGACCTGCTGCGCCGGCCGGGCGTGGGCTATGAGGCGCTGATCGGAATGGATGGCGGCAAGCACGCCGGTTCGCTGGTTTCACGTGAAACACTGGGCGAGCTGTACGAGCCGGTGGTGGAGCAGATCGAGATCGCGTCCAAGTATTCGGGCTACATCGAGCGCCAGAAGGACGAGGTCCAGCGCTCCGCCTACTACGAGAATCTGCGCCTGCCGGCCGAGCTGGACTACTTGCAGGTGACGGCCCTGAGCATTGAGGTGCGGCAGAAGCTAGCCAAGCACCGGCCCGAAACCCTGGGGCAGGCGTCCCGGATCTCGGGCGTGACCCCGGCCGCCATCTCGCTGCTGCTGATCCACCTGAAAAAGAGTCGGTTCAGTGGCTTTGCTGACGCTGCCCCGGCGGAGCAACAGGCGGCATGAACGCCTCGCCGGGGCTCGCATGACTTCGCCTGCATTGGCCGGCCAGCTGGAGTCCGGCGCCCGCGCCCTGGGCTTGGCCCTGTCGCCCGGGCAGCAGGCGCAGCTCCTGGACTACCTGACCCTGATCCAGAAGTGGAACCAGGTCTACAACCTCACCGCCGTGCGCGATCCGCAGGAGATGCTGAGGCAGCACCTGCTGGATAGTCTGGCCGTGATCGAGCCCTTGCGGCGCCATGCGGCCGGCCGCCCGCTGCGCCTTTTGGACGTGGGTTCGGGCGCCGGCCTGCCGGGCGTGGTGATCGCCATCTGCTGCCCCGACTTCTCTGTGGATTGCGTGGACACCGTCGGCAAGAAGGCGGCCTTCATCCAGCAAGCCGCCCTGACCCTGAAGCTGCCCACACTGCGTGGCCTGCACGACCGGGTGGAGCGCCTGGCCGGCCCGTACGACCTGATCACCTCCCGCGCCTTTGCCTCCCTGGCCGACTTCGTCACCTGGTCCGGCGGCGCACTGGGGGAGGGCGGTGTCTGGCTGGCGATGAAGGGCAAGCACCCGGCCGAAGAGATCGCGGCCCTGCCGGCGGACGTGGCGGTGTTTCACGTGGAACCGCTACAAGTGCCGGGGCTGGATGCCGAGCGTTGCCTGCTCTGGCTGAAAAAGGGTGGGCCGGTCACGTAAACTCGGCCCTCCGGTGTCGACGCCGGATTCTTTGTACCCCGCTTTCCCGAAGTCCTCCTCCCGGCCCGACCATGTTTGGCGTTGCAGACTACGGCGCGTTCGTCGCCGCCATCATCCTGTTCCTGGCCCTTCCGGGTCCCGGCAACCTGGCCTTGATCACCTCGACCGGCAAGGGCGGGCTGCGTGGCGGCCTGGCCGCCACCCTGGGGGTGATTGCCGCTGATCAAGTGCTGCTCTGGGGCGCGGTGGCCGGTATCGCGGCATTGCTATTGGCCTACCCGACGGCGTTCTTCGCTGTTCAGTGGCTGGGCGCGGCCTACCTCGCCTGGCTCGGGATCAAGATGCTGCTGGCCAAGCCCGGCGACCAGCCGGTGCTGAACATCCAGGCCGGCCACTACTTTCGCCAGGCCGGCCTGATCACCCTGCTCAATCCGAAGGCGATCGTGTTTTACGTGGCCTTCTTCCCGCTCTTCATCGATCCGGCCCGCCACCAGGGCCTGCTGACCTTCGGGGTGATGGCGGCCACCATCGCGGTGCTGACCCTGGCCTATGGCCTGATCGTGATCCTGCTCGTCCATCACCTGGCCGAGCGCCTGCGTGCCCGGCCCTGGATTGGCCGCCTGCTGGAAAAGACCGCGGGCGTTTTCCTGATCGGCTTCGGCCTCAAGCTGGCGGTCGGCAAATGACCGCGCAAGTGAGCCGTTACTTTCGTTACAAGGCGCCCCAGATGGCGGCATATTGATGGCCAAGATTTTTTGCGTCGCCAACCAGAAGGGCGGGGTGGGCAAGACCACCACCACGGTCAACCTGGCCGCCGGCCTGGCCAATGTGGGCCAGCGGGTCCTGTTGGTTGACCTGGACCCGCAGGGCAACGCCACCATGGGGTCGGGCGTGGATAAGCGCCAGCTTGCCCACACCCTCTATGACGTGCTTCTGGAGTCCGCCACCATCCCCGAGGCCCGGGTCAAGGCCGAGCGCTGCGGCTACGACGTGCTGGGCGCCAACCGTGAACTGGCCGGCGCCGAGGTCGAGCTCGTTGACCTGGAGCGCCGGGAAAAGCGCCTGAAGCAGGCTCTGGCCGAGGTCGATGCCGAGTACGACTTCGTCCTGATCGACTGCCCGCCGTCCCTGTCCATGCTCACGCTCAACGGCCTGTGCTCGGCCCATGGCGTGATC
>JACCDH011572650.1_pt1 | contig 13793 bp, 12 predicted proteins | sample 7442481 | NCBI WGS metagenome assembly JACCDH01 (sample SAMN15323433, study PRJNA562643) | freshwater metagenome | isolation source: river surface water | place: USA:Blue River Watershed | collected 2017-08-15
AACGGAATGCCGCAACAGGCACACATCGGGGCGGAAATCAGGCGTAGTTTTTCAAAGCAGGCGGGGCAGAAATTCCCTTCCGCCGTCACATGCGCGCGGCAGGAGGGGCAGCTGGGCGGAAAGGCAATATCCCCCAGCACCCGCACCACCGATGTCAGCCGTTCAAGAATTCGGATAGCCATAACACGTCATCTTCGCTAGGCGTGGGGAATGGAACACGTCGCCCCCATTCTGTTCAATCGCCAGCGTCTACGCAAGCGCCGCGTGCGCGCCGCCGCCAGCTTGGCCGCGCACGACTTCCTCCACCGCGAAGCCGCCGAGCGCATGGCCGACACACTCGCCTTCCTCACCCATCCGTTTCCCACCATTCTGGAGCTGGGGGCAAACACGGGCGCCCTCGCCGCCCTGCTCGCCACCCGCGCAGGCACCACCCGTTATATTCAGGCGGACCTCACCGCCCAACCGAACATCCACATCGTCGCGGATGAAGAATTCCTCCCCTTCGCCGACGAAAGCGTGGATGCCGTTGTCAGCATCTTTGCACTGAATTGGGTGAACGACCTTGTCGGAACCTTGGCGCAAATCCACCGCATCCTAAAGCCGGATGGCCTGTTCACAGCCGTGCTCGCAGGGGGCGAAACCCTGCGTGAGCTGCGGCAGGTGTTCGCCGCCACCGAATCCGCCCGCAGCGGCGGCATCAGCCCCCGCGTCGCCCCGTTCATCGACGTGCGGGACGCAGGCGCCTTGTTGCAACGCGCAGGCTTCGCCCTGCCCGTGGCGGATAGCGACATCCTCACCATCACCTACCCCACCCTCTTCAACCTGATGGATGAGATACGCGGTGCCGCCAGCAGCAACATGCTGTGCAGCCAACCCAACCATTTCACCCCCCGCGGCTTTTTCATGGATGCCGCCGCCCGCTACGCCGCCGAGTTCAGCGACGACGAAAACCAAATCACCGCCACGGTGGAACTCGTCACCCTCACTGGCTGGAAACCCGCCACCACCCAGCAACAACCCGCCCGTCGCGGCAGCGGAAAAGTCTCGCTAGCCACCGCCCTAAAAAGCTAGCCCCCCTGTGCGGGTCAAAATGGATGAGATGCGAGGAGTCGCCGCGCGCAGAACCGGAGTGTATCAGCGCTACATGAGGATTCGAGCACGACGAGGACGTAGATCGCCCATTTTTACCCGCACTCTTTAGGCGGCGCGGTCCATTAGGGCGGCAACTAGCGGCACATCCGCCGGCGGCATGGGCAAATCGCGCATCTCGCGCGGATATTTCCACGTCAGCGCCTGCCCCTCCAGCGACTGGGGAATCCCTTCCCATTTGCGGCAGGCATAAAGCAGCATCAGCAAATGGAAATTCTCGTATTTATGGCTAACAAAGGTAATCGGCGACACGCAACGCTCGCACACCTCCACGCCCAGCTCTTCTCTAATCTCGCGGGAAAGCGCCGCCTCGGGCGATTCGCCCACTTCCACCTTGCCGCCAGGGAATTCCCACATCCCCGCCATGGATTTTCCCTCAGGCCGCTGCGCAAGCAGCACCCGCCCGTCCGTATCGTAAAGCGCAATCGCGGATACGAGCACCGTCTTCATGAGCGGTAATTGCCGTTAATGTCGATATAGCCGTGGGTCAAATCGCAGCTCCAGACCGTGGCCGTGCCCGTGCCCATGCCAATATCCACCGCAATCTGAATATCCCGCGTTTTCATATGCGCGGCCACAGGTGCTTCGTCAAAACCTTCCACCCGCTCGCCTTTTTCAGCAATCACTGTTCCGCCAATGCTCACGCGCAGCGTGTCGCGGTCCACGCGTTCGCCGCTTTTCCCCACCGCCGCCACAATGCGGCCCCAGTTTGCATCTTCGCCCGCCACCGCTGTTTTCACCAGTGGGGAGTTACCAATCGTCAGGCCAATGCGGCGCGCGGCCGCGTCATTCTCCGCACCCGTCACCTGAATCGTCATCAGTTTTTGCGCGCCCTCGCCATCCTTGGCAATCAGCACCGCCAGCTCCACCATCAACGAATCCAGCGCCGCCGCGAATGCTGTGTGTTCAGGCGTGTCTTTTTCAATCGCAACCCCATTCGCACCCGTCGCAAACAACAGCGCCGTGTCGCTGGTGGAGGTATCGCCATCTACCGTCACTGCATTGAAGCTTTTTGCATTCGCACTGCTCAGCATCTCCTGCAGCACAGGTGCCGCAATTGCTGCATCCGTAAACACAAACGCGAGCATGGTCGCCATGTCGGGCGCAATCATGCCCGAGCCTTTGGCAATGCCGTTAATCGTCACCGTTTTACCGCCCACCACAACGCTGCGGGTGGCCAGCTTAGGGAAGGTATCGGTGGTCATAATCGCCGCCGCCGCATCCGCCCACGCATCCGCCTTCAGCGCTGCTTTCAATGCAGGCAGTGCGCGTTCAATCTTCGTGTGGTCAAGCGGCTCACCAATTACACCCGTCGAAGCCAGATACACTTCTTGCGGCAGACACTGAATCACAGCACTTGCCGCATCCGCCGTCCCCGTCACGGCAGCGGCGCCACGCCGCCCCGTGAAGGCGTTCGCATTGCCAGAGTTCACCACCAGCGCCCGTGCTGTGCCCGCGCCAAGCACTGCGCGGCACCAATCCACGGGCGCGGAAGGTGCTTTGCTGCGCGTGAACACGCCTGCCACCGTGGTGCCTTTGGCCAGTTCCACCAGCAGCACATCCGTGCGGTCTTTGTAACGAATCCCCGCCTGCCCTGCGGCAAGCATCACGCCCGCCAAGGGTGGCAAGGTTGGGTAAGTCTCAGGTGCCAATGGCGATGTCGCAAGCTTCGCCATTAGTGCGCCGCTTCCGTTTTCTCAGGCACCACCGCTTCCACTGGCTTTTCAACCTTGGCTGGCTCCACCGCTTTCACTGGCTCAGCAGGCTTGCTCACCTTCGCAGGCTCAGGCGCTTTCTCTACTTTCTTCTCCACCTTCGCAGGTGCAGGCTTCTCCGCTTTCTCAGGCTTCGCCGTCACGGGCTGCGGCAGCATGTTCTTGTCAAATGCCACGGGCTTGCCCTTCGCATCGAACACCGTCACATCCGCCGACTTCACCAGCCCCGCGATATATTCATTCAGCTTCTTCTCCTGCAAGCGGCCACGAATTTGCTCTTTGGCATCCGCAAAGGCAGGCGGCGTCATCGCGCGGCTGTCCTCCACCTTAATAATGTGCCACCCGAACGACGACTTCACCGGCGCCGAGATTTCGCCCTTTTTCATCGCAAATGCCGCATCGGCGAATTCCTTCACCATTTTATCACGGGTGAAATAGCCAAGGTCACCGCCCTGCTTCGCCGAGCCTGCATCTTTCGATACCAGCTTCGCCACCTCATCAAAGCCCTTGCCACCCTCAATCTTCTTGCGGGCATCGTTTGCCTCCGCTTCGGTCGCCAGCAGAATATGCCGCGCACGCACTTCGCGCTCATCCTTGAGAAGCGCCACCACCGCGTCATATTCTTTCTTCAAATCAGCCTCGGTAATGCTGTCGGCGGTTTTCGCATCCAGCAACGAACGCACCACCAGCTTGCGCTTCATGTCCTCAAGCTGCTTCGCCACCGCATCCGATTTATCCACGCCTTGTTTCTGCGCTTCAATGAACAGCAGCTTTTCTGCCATCACCCCGCGCAACACCTTGTCGCGCACATCGGGTTTCACACTGTCAAATGCTGGCGCTTGACCTGCGGGGAACAGCCCCTCCCAAAAACGCTGCGCCTCGGCCGAGGACACATCTTGGCCATTCACTTTCATCATCACATACTCATCCGCCATCACGGGGCTGGCGAATGCAAGCAGGGCAACCATCGGAAACACATGGGTAAGACGCATAAAATCATCCTTGTATGGGGGAAACAAAACAATCCACGCGCGGTTTGCCACAAAACGCCCCTGCACGCAAGCTGTCTTGGGTATAAAACACGGCTGAACAATTGACATAGCCCCCCCCAAGCCCTATCTAAACCGCGCATCGTTAATAGAAAGTGACCTAATGCTCAGCTCCCTCGCAAAGAAACTCTTCGGCAGCGCCAACGACCGCCTCGTCAGCACCCTTCAGCGGGAGGTGGACGCCATCAACGCGCTGGAGCCACAAATGGCCGCCTTAACCGACGCTGAGCTGCGCGCCAAGACCGACGAATTCCGTGGCCGCCTTCTGGTGGGCGCCAAGCTGGATAGCCTGCTGGTTGAAGCCTTCGCCGTGGTGCGCGAGGCCAGTAAACGCACCCTCGGCATGCGCCATTTCGATGTACAGCTCATCGGCGGCATGGTGCTACATAAGGGCATGATCTCGGAAATGAAAACGGGGGAAGGTAAAACGCTCGTTTCCACCCTGCCTGCATACCTCAACGCCATCGCTGGCAAAGGCGTCCACATCGTCACCGTGAACGACTACCTCGCCACGCGTGACTCGGAATGGATGGGCAAGATCCACCAGTTCCTCGGCCTCACCGTCGGCGTCATCACCAACGATCTGGACGACGAAGAACGCCGCGCGGCCTACGCCTGCGACATCACCTACGCCACCAACAACGAACTCGGCTTCGACTATCTGCGCGACAACATGAAATATGGCCGCAGCGAAATGGTGCAACGCGACTTCAACTTCGCCGTGGTGGATGAGGTGGACTCCATCCTCATCGACGAAGCACGCACCCCGCTCATCATCTCCGGCCCCACGGAAGACAACTCCGAGCTCTACATCACCATCAACAAATACATCCCCAAGCTCGAGCCCAAAGACTACGACTTGGACGAAAAATCGCGCAACGTCACCCTGAACGAAGAAGGCGTGCGCCACATGGAAGCCTTGCTCATCCAAGGCGGCCTCCTCGCCGAAGGCGCGGGCCTCTACGACATCGAGAGCGTCGCCATCGTTCACCACGTGAACCAAGCCCTGCGCGCCCACACCCTCTTCAAGTGCGACACCGACTACATCGTGAAAGACGGCAAAGTCATCATCATCGACGAATTCACCGGCCGCATGATGGAAGGCCGCCGCTATTCCGAAGGCCTGCACCAAGCGCTCGAAGCCAAAGAAGGCGTCGCCATCCAAAACGAGAACCAAACCCTAGCAAGCATCACCTTCCAGAACTATTTCCGCCTCTACCCAAAACTCTCGGGCATGACCGGCACCGCGATGACCGAAGCAGGCGAATTCTCCGACATCTATAAACTCGAGGTCGTGGAGATTCCGACCAACGTGCCCGTCGCCCGTCTGGACGACCACGATGAAATCTACCGCACCAGCGACGAACGCGACGCCGCCGTAGTTGCCCTCATCCAAGAGGCGCACGCCCGCAAGCAACCCGTGCTCGTCGGCACCGTCAGCATCGAGAAATCCGAAGCCTTCGCCGCGCGCCTGAAGAAAGCGAAAATCCCGCACCAAGTGCTCAACGCGCGCTACCACGAGCAAGAAGCGCAAATCATTTCGCAGGCAGGTCGCCCGGGTGCCGTCACCATCGCCACCAACATGGCTGGCCGCGGAACCGACATCATGCTCGGCGGCAATGCCGAGATGTTGATTAAGCACGCCGGCGAAAATGCAGATGCAGAAAAAATCCGCGCCCAAGTCGCTGCCGACAAAGAAATCGTCCGTCAAGCCGGCGGCTTGTTCGTCATCGGAACGGAGCGTCACGAATCCCGCCGCATCGACAACCAGCTTCGTGGCCGCTCTGGCCGTCAGGGCGATCCGGGGGCATCCAAATTCTTCCTCTCCCTGCAGGACGACCTGATGCGCATTTTCGGTTCCGAGCGCATCGACTCCGTGCTCACCAAACTCGGCCTGCAAGAAGGCGAAGCCATCATCCACCCATGGATGAACAAAGCCATCGAACGCGCCCAGAACAAAGTGGAGCAGCGCAACTACGAAATCCGCAAAACGCTGCTGAAATACGACGACGTGATGAACGACCAGCGTAAAGTCATCTACGAGCAGCGCATCGAGCTGATGGAAGTCTCCGACGTGCACGAAACCATCACCGACATGCGCGCCGACGTGAACCAGCATCTCGTCACCACCTATATCCCGCCGCAGTCTTATGCCGAAGCGTGGGACGCCACCGCACTGCATCTTGAACTCGTTCGTATCTACGGCCTCGACCTGCCCGTGCAGCAATGGGCGGCAGAAGAAGGCATCGCCCACGAGGAAATTCTCCACCGCGTGACCGAAGCCACCGACGCGCTCTTTGCGCAAAAGGCGGCCAGCTTCCCAGAAGGCGTTTACACCCTCGCGGAAAAACGCGTGCTGCTCGAAACCCTCGACCAGCTGTGGAAAGACCACCTGCTATCGCTCGACCATTTGCGCCAAGGCATCAACCTGCGCGCCTACGCGCAGCGCGACCCGCTGAACGAATACAAACAAGAAGCCTTCAGCCTGTTCGAAAGCATGCTGAACCATCTGCGTGAAGTGGTGGTGCAGCGCCTCGCCCGCCTGCAAATCCGTATGGAACTGACGGACGAGATCATGCGCCTCAAGCCCCCCGCCGTGCTGCAAGAAAGCCGCGTAGACCCTGCCCTCGCCGCCGAAGAAGCCGCCGCGCGCAGCGCAGGCCCGCGCGCACCGCTCAAGCTCGTAAAGCCGGAGGAACGCGACCCACGCAATCCCGAGACATGGGGTAAAGTCGCACGTAACGAGCCCTGCCCCTGCGGTTCTGGCAAAAAATATAAACACTGCCACGGCGTGATCTAAGCAGAAAAAATGAACCTCTCCCTTGGGAGAGGTTCATCTATATAGCCGATTTAGAGTGAGGGCTTATGCCCGCAGCGCCTTCGCAATGCCGTAGACGCTAATGCTGCACCAGCAGATCTCAAGAATGCAGACAGGCAAGTTCCACTGCTGGGTCAGCGACAGCAGAATGAACGCCCCGCCCAAAAAGTTCAGCACATGAAATTTAATCGCGGTCGAAGGCCAACGCCCCATCGACACCATTGCATAGGCATAGAGAAACAGCGCAGGCGCAATCAACCCAAGCACACCGATCACCGTCGTCATTGTGCGCTCCGTTTCTTGCGGTAAATCCGCACCAGCGACAATGCGCCAATCCCAATCCACGCCACATTGGCAATATAGGCCGGCAAATTCCACTGGTCGATAAGCGAGATAAGAATCCCCGCCGTGCCGATGATGTTCAGCCACTGATACTGCAAACTATCCGACGCAATACGCCCCAGCGTCATCGCCCCATAGGCAATAAGCACCGTCAGCACTCCCAGCATTCCAATGACGGTAAACAGCGTCATGCTGCAGCTTCGCTTTTGGCTTTTTCTTCTTCCAGCAATTGCTTCGCTTTCGGCGTGTGCTGAATGTAAAGCTCACGCAGCTGTTTTTCGCTCGCCACGTTGGGTGCCTGCATCAGCAAATCCTGCGCTTGCTGGTTCATCGGGAAGCAAATCACTTCGCGGATGTTCGGCTCGTTCGCCAGCAGCATCACCATGCGGTCCACCCCTGGTGCCAAGCCACCGTGCGGCGGCGCGCCATATTGGAACGCGTTAAACAGCGCCGCAAATTTGCTTTCAATATCCGCCTGCGTGTAGCCCGCAATCTCGAACGCTTTCACCATGATTTCCGGCTTATGGTTACGAATCGCGCCGGAGGAAAGCTCCACCCCGTTGCACACAATGTCATACTGGAACGCTTTGATCGCCAGCAGCTCCTCGCTGGTTTTCGCGTTGCTGAGTGCCTCGAGCCCGCCCTGCGGCATGCTGAACGGGTTATGCGAGAAGTCGATTTTCTTGTCCTCGTCGTTCCATTCGTAATACGGGAAATCCACCACCCAACAGAACTTGAAGACACCTTCTTCAATAAGCTTCAGCTGCTCGCCCAAATTGGTGCGCACCTTACCCGCAATATTCGCCGCTTCCAGCTTTGCGCCGCTGCTGAAGAACACCGCATCGCCATTCTTCAGGCCAAGGCGCTGTTTCAGTTCCGCCGTTTTTTCTGGCGTCAGGAATTTCGCAATCGGGCCCTTGCCCGCACCTTCCGCGTCAAAGCCGATATAGGCCAGCCCCTTCGCACCGTGGCTCTTCGCCAGCTCAATCATGTTATCGAAGAAGCTGCGCGGTTTATCGCAGCAGTCGGGTGCCGGAATCGCGCGGATCACCCCGCCGGATTTAATCACCGCATTGAAAATCGAGAATTCAGAGCCTTCCCAGATATCGCTCACATCTGCGATGTGAAGCGGGTTGCGCAAGTCAGGCTTGTCCGAACCATATTTCAGCATCGCCTCGTCGTAAGCAATGCGTGGGAAGCTACCGTCCGCATTCGCCACAATCTTCCAGTCCGAGAATTCGGCAAACGTGCCGCTCAGCACCGGCTCAATCGCCGCGAACACATCTTCCTGCGTCACAAAGCTCATCTCGATATCGAGCTGGTAAAATTCCCCTGGTGAACGATCCGCCCGCGCATCCTCATCGCGGAAGCATGGCGCAATCTGGAAATAACGGTCGAAGCCCGACACCATCAGCAGCTGCTTGAACATCTGCGGCGCCTGCGGCAGCGCATAGAATTTACCGGGATGCACGCGGCTCGGCACCAGATAATCCCGCGCCCCCTCAGGGCTGGAAGCCGTCAGAATCGGTGTCTGGAATTCAAGGAACCCTTGCTCGTTCATACGGCGGCGCAGACTGGAAATCACTTTGCTGCGCAGCACGATATTCTTGTGCAATTTCTCACGGCGCAGATCAAGGAAGCGGTAGGTCAGGCGCGTCGCCTCGGGGAACTCCACGTCCGAGTTCACCTGCAGCGGCAACACGTCCGCCGCGCTTTCCACATGCAGCTGCTCTATCACCACTTCCACATCGCCCGTTGGCAGGTTTTTGTTCACCGTCGCCCCATCGCGCGCGGCAACCTTGCCCGTCACCGTAATCACGGATTCGGATTTCAGCTTCTGCGCCGCGTCAAACATCGCGCTCGCATTATTCACCACCAGCTGCGTAATCCCGTAATGGTCGCGCAGGTCAATAAACACCAGCTGCCCATGGTCGCGCACACGGTGCACCCAGCCCGAAAGCCGAACGGAGTTTCCAGCGTCGCTCGCGCGCAGATCGTTACACGTATGGGTGCGGTATGGGTGCATGGTCGTATCTTTCTGTTCACATTACGTCGTGTCATCCCCGCGCAGGCGGGGATCCAGCGCGCCACGTCTGTGGCACAGGTTATATCTGGATTCCCGCTTGCGCGGGAATGACAATTCTAGAGGCCGTGATATAACGCACCCCATGGAAAATGCAAAAGATTTACTACTAAAAACGGGACAATTACGCCTAAAAGTCACCCCCCGCGCCAGCCGCAACGCGCTGGAAGGGCTGGTGGTGGGCGCCGAAGGCGCGCCCGTGCTCAAGGTCAAAGTCACCGTGGTGGCCGAGGACGGCAAAGCCAACGAAGCCGTCATCGCCCTGCTCGCACGCGAATTCGGCTTCGCCAAATCCCGCCTAAAAATCACCCACGGCCTCACCAACCGCAACAAAGTCGTTGCGCTCGACGCATGAACGGATACAACCCCCTTATGCAAACCAAAGTCATCACCACATCCGAAGGCGTGGCCGAGTTCTGCGCCACATTCGGCGACGAACAATTCATCACCGTCGACACGGAATTCATCCGCGAGCGCACCTATTTCCCGCAGCTCTGCCTGCTACAGGTCGCAACCAGCAAGGAAGCCGTTGCCATCGACCCACTAGCCGAGGGCATTGACCTCACCCCACTGTATGACGCATTCGCCAACGAAAAACTGGTCAAAGTGTTCCACGCCGCCTCGCAGGATATCGAAATCTTCGTGCATGATTCTGGCCGCGTGCCCTACCCGCTGTATGACACCCAAATCGCCGCCATGGTCTGCGGCTACGGCGAATCCATCTCTTACGAAAACCTCGTGCGCGACCTCGTGGGCGCCAGCCTCGACAAAGCCTCGCGCTTCACCGACTGGGCACGCCGCCCGCTGTCCGACCGCCAACTCGCCTACGCGCTGGACGACGTGATCCACCTGCGCGTGATATACGAAAAACTCCTACAAAAAATTAACGCCGAAGGGCGCAGCCCTTGGATCGAGCAAGTGATGGCCGAGATGGCCGACATCACCAATTACCGCGTGGATTCGCAAAATTGCTGGAAGCGCCTCAAAATCAAAACCCGCTCCTCGGCGGTGCTGCAAATCCTGCGCGCCGTGGCCGCATGGCGCGAGGAAAAAGCGGCGTCGCGCAACGTGCCGCGTCAGCGCATCCTGAAGGACGAAATGGTCGTGCAAATCGCCACCCAATTGCCCGAGAGTGTAGAGCAGCTGCTGGAAGTGCGTGGCCTCAGTGGCCAAATGTCGCGCGAGTCGATGGAGATTCTGGTGGAGCGCATGCACACCGCGCGCATGGCACCGAAGGAAAGCTTCCCCCAGCCCGAAGAGCGCGAAAAGCCCATGCCCGCCGCGCAGGAAGCCTGCCTCGATCAACTCAAATTATTGCTGCGCCAAAAATGCGAAGATTACCACGTTGTGCCACGCCTAGTGGCCAGCAAGGACGAGCTGGAAAATATCGTGCGCGGCAAACTCGCCTTCGCGGATAGCCACCTCGCCCATGGCTGGCGCTACGAAATTTTTGGCGCCGCCGCCAAAGCCTTGCTGGATGGAAAACTCACCGCCAATGTCGTCCCCCACCGCGGCGGCTACGGCCTCGTCTGGAGCGCATAATTCTAATCCCGTCATTGCGAGCGTAGCGCGGCAATCCAGCGCGCCGCGTCTGCGGCGCTAGAAACCTCTATAAATCTGGATTGCCACGGCCTTCGGCCTCGCAATGACGCATGCTAAACCAGCCGCATCGCCTCTTCCACCACCGCCACATACCCGCGCGAGGCCTTTCCTGCAGCCACATAGTCCATGAGCTGCGCCAGCGACACCCACTCACTATGCAATGAATCCTTAAACCCATCATGCGGCAAGGCTGCCTGCGCCGCTGCATCCAGCACCACCACAAACCAGTGAATCACATACGGCGTCTTTTTGGCGGAGGCAAACAGCCGCGGCCCCATCTCCACCACACGGGCGGTGGCCAGCATCGCGGGCGTCACCCCCGCTTCTTCCTCAATTTCGCGCAGCAGCGTGTCGCGCACGGGCTCCATCTCCCCGTCGGGCTGGGTGCGGCCATCATGGTTGGCATCCACAAACACGCCCGTCGCATCACGATACATCCGCGTGCCGCGCACCAGCCCCATCGGCGGCAAATCGTTCGGGGTTTTGGGTTTGGGCTTAGGCTGAATCACCAGCACATGCAGCGCATCCCCCGCCACACGCAACACCGCCGCCCCAACTTTCGTCGGCGCGGCGGGTTCCTGTTCTAATTCAAAAGGTCGTTCCATCCCCCTTGCTTAGCAAACGCCACAGCAAGGAGCAACGGTTCTAGCTAGCGCGCGGCAAGAAGCTCTTTACCGGCACCAACCGTTCCATTCGTTGGTGCACTAATTTCGCCAGCCTTCGCATTATTGACAGCATACTGTGCTTTCTCAATTCCTTCCGCTTTCAACAAGCTATCAAGAGCTTTGCGAGCATTATCATCCAGCACAGCGCCTTTTGCATCAATCGCTTTTAGTTCACCTTGAGTCAGGGTGCCGTTCACTTCAACCGCAACGCCTTGTTCCTTCAGCTTCTCTTCCAGCGCACGCGTATCTTGCAACACCGCCCCGTTCGATTTGAACCCAAGCGATTTCGATGCCTCCGCAAGGAAGTTTTTGCCCTCAACCGAAGCCACATCAATCACCCGCGTATCCGACTTCGCCGCCGCATCAATCTGAGCCGCAATATTTGCGGAGTTAGTGGTAACCGTCATCTCCACACCAGTGGCCTTGAAATCTTCAGCCATTTTTTGCTCAACCGTCATCCCCGCAGGCTGCAACAGCTTATTAAGTTCCGCTGCATACGTGGGGCCTTGAATATCATCCTTCTTGAGTGCTTCCATGGCTGCCAGAAGTGCCGGATCTTTAGGGTCATTAAAGTTAATATTCGCCACTTCAACCGCGCGGCCATCTTCTATGCCTTTGTTCGACGAAACAATTTCATGCTTTGTAGCGCCACTTACGTGATTAATTTCTACAAAGCTGTTCATCGCTGCCTTAGATTTATCATCCCAGACACCCGTCGCCGTCAAATCATAACCCGCGGCAATCAGTTTTTCCTGCATCGCCTTGATAGACGTATCTGGCGCCTTCTCTTCCTTCTTAGCAGGTTCCTGATTCGCCACTTGCGTGGTTTCCTTGGTAGACTTCGCAATCATAGCCAAGGCGTCTTGCTGGCCTTTTTCCGTGGTGAAATCCACCGATTTAGGATCAACACCCGAAGCCTTACACACCTTCTCAAACGCCGCTTGGGTTTTTGGTCCCCAGCTGCCACGACCGCCTTTTTGGGTCGCCAGTGCATCCGCGAGCACAGGGTCGTTCTTAGCCAACATTTCCTGAACCGAGGCCACATGCGCAGCATCAATCTTCGGCATTTTGCCCTTGGTGCTCAACGTCCCCGCAGCCATATGGCCACTTGCCGCAGGCAGATCAATATCCCCAACCGCCGTCTGGGTTGAACCAACGCCCACTTCAGGCTTCGTAATGTCACCCGTTTTCTTTTCTGTTGGTGCGTTAACAGGCATGGTGCCTTTTTCAACGCCCTGCAACACATCTAGGCCGATGGCAGCGCCACCATTGCGTCTTGCAACTTCCGCCGACATTGCTTCAACAGCGCGCGCGGCCGAGTCAAACTCACCCGATGCCGGCGTCGTAACCGTCTTAGCGTTACGGCCTGTTCCCTGCTTCTGTTCTTTATCTGGGAAGAATTCCGGATCAAGCGCTACGCGGCCATGGGCGTCTTCCATGCTCTTAGCAATCTCAAGCGCCTTCAGCACTGCCGCATCACGCGTGGCCACATCCGTCGCCCCATTCGCAATCACCATCTGGTCGAAGATGGCGCGGCTGTTATCTTTAAACGCCTGCTTCTCAGCATCCTGTGCTTCTTTGTTGGCTTTGTATTGCTCGGTTTTCTGACCGAACTCTTCCATCGCCTCATCCGCGCCAGTGCGTGCATCGCGACGCGCTTCTTTTTTCTCGAGGCGCTCTTCTTCTTTCTCCAGCTTCTTAATTTCTTTTTGCTGCAGCGAATCGTCAATGCTGTCGCCCTTCAGTGCATCCAGCTTCTCGCGCGTTGCATCCAATTCTTCTCTGGTTTCATTCACCTTATTCAAACGGCGCTCATCCTTACGCGACAATTCTGGTGCCTCTGGCGGCACAAATTCTGGCCAACGCTCGTCTTTTTGTGGGGCAACACTGTCTTTCTTTGCCTGCTCACGCTCTGCACGTTGCTGCTCCAGCTTTTCTCTCTGCTGTCGCGCGCGCTCAAGCTGAATTTCGGAGCGCTCTAGCCTTGTTTTCGCTTGGTTATCTTTAGTTTTTACCTGCTCATCCGTCGTGATCACGTCTTCAGCGGTTTTTTGAACGGCTTTCTTCGTGCGGAAGATCTCATTAATGAAACCTCGCACTTCGCGGACATCTTTTCTCATGTTTTTAAGTTCGCTCATCGCCTGCTCTCCTCAGTATTTTTTACTTCTTACCACTGACATTACCATATCATTGGTAAACAATTCGTTAATTTTTACGAAGTTTCTTCACCATTCACGGCAAACCCACTCCTATACCCTGTACTATAGCAAATTCTGCATAGGAGAAATGTGACAATTGTGTGACATTTTGATGAAACGGGGGAAGGTATGCCCCCTCTCCCCTTGCGGGAGAGGGCTGGGGTGAGGGGTG
>JACCDH011619306.1_pt1 | contig 13789 bp, 13 predicted proteins | sample 7442481 | NCBI WGS metagenome assembly JACCDH01 (sample SAMN15323433, study PRJNA562643) | freshwater metagenome | isolation source: river surface water | place: USA:Blue River Watershed | collected 2017-08-15
AGAGCAATGGATTTAATTATTAATTTATAATGTGAAGTTAGAAAGTCCAAATTTCTATTAAAATTATATGCCCTTCCTCGTATTGTTTTACCAAAAAGTTTAAAAACTTCATTTCCTTGTTCAGTATTATGATCTAAACCAGGAACGTTATAAACTTCTAATATATTAAATTTATACTTTTTTGCATTCAGACAGAATGCATAGTCCACACCATCAACAAAAAAGTCTTTATCAAACAATGAATTATTTTCAAATTTATCTAGCATGTATAAGGAGCCACTATTAATAGTAAAATAAACAGAATATAAATTATAATTATCTACTTTTATTTTTTTTATATTGTTTAAACTGTTATTATTAATATTCACATCTCTAAATGTAGTACAAACAACAGAATTAAGAAAATTATCTTTACTTTCTATTAGTTTTTGTAAATATTCTTTTATAAATAACATTGTATTAAGGTTAAAATATGTGTCTTGATCGAAATACAATAAATAATGATAGCCAGAAATTTTTACTTTATTGCACAATTCAAACAATGCTTTGGAAAGTCCAATATTACTATTCTGTGTTGAATAATTTATATTATGATTTAGAAATGTATTTTTATAATTGGATTCACTATCATTATCATAAATAAATATTTCAAATCCCAAATTAGAAAAAGCTTTAATTCTATTAATTATTTCAATATTTGGCTTGTATAAAATAAAACCAATGGCGAAATTATTTTGCATATGTGTTATTCATTGTATCGGAAATCTAATATTAACTATAGTTTAATTTATGATTTTTACTCAAAACAAGGAGTGTTAAAATACAAAATGCTTGGATATAACCATGTTCTAAATAAACAAGGTCTTTGGCATTTGTAATAAATGAGCACATAATCAAAACTAATACAATATTTCTAAATGGTGTTTTCCATGATTTTAGAACTATATAGAAATAAGGTAGGTAGTAGAATAATATTCCAATTAAACCCGATCCATTGATGAATGTAAGCCATCCGATATCAGTTATAAAATCACGGTCTCTGCCAAAATCACCTGTGCCAAGAATCCATTGATGTATAAGTTTTGGGAAAATTAATTCTTTAGATAAATCTGAAATAGTTCCATTATCTATATCAGAATTTTCTAGATAATTAAAAATATAATCAAAACTTCTTTCTAATGCAAAACCAAATTGATCGTTGATGTAAAAAGTAATTAATTTATAAAAAAAGAAACCAAAAATAATAAAATAAATTATTTCTTTTATTTTAAATTTTGAAATGTAATTTTTAAATAAAAAATAAAAGAAAAATAGAATTACAAATAAAAGACCAGTTCTAGCAACAAAAAATAAACTAATAATTATAATTATAGAGGTTATAATAATAAATACAGAATGTTTAATAGATAATTTTTGTTTAGATAAATATAATATAGCAATTATATATAAAAACATGTATTTAAATGAGAGATATGAAAATCCAGAAACTGCAAATCCAGAATAACGAGGTACTAGTCTTGTATCTGAAATTCCGCCGGCTTGCTTTTCAGTTAAATAAACAATATTGTATAGAAAATTTGTAAAAGAAGGACTTATTACTGTCAACAGAATTGTTAAAGAGTTAATTGTTAAAACTATAAGTATATATCCAAAAAAATATTTTAATGTTGAAATTGGTTTAAATTTTTTGAATTTTAGTAAATAAAAATAGAAATTGATAAATAGAATAGGGAAAATTAGTATTTGTCTAAGTATTCCAAATTCAAAATATTGATTATAAATTGAAATAAATAAATGAAAAAATACAATTAATAAAAAAATTTGTATTAATTGGGAATATAATATTTCATTTTTTAATTTATTGTAGTTAATAATTAACAAGGGGATAGATAATAAAAATAAAGTATTAAAAACTATGCCAAAAAATATAAATTGTGGTATTATGATTAAAATAAATAACCATAAGAATAACAAAAATGCTTTCATTATAGATTTATTTTTTTCAAAATTTTCATTAATTTATTTTTCATATCTAAAACTTGCAATGAAAATAAAGTAAATGAGTTTTTATCAAGTATATTTTTAGTGTTTTCATATGTAGAGAAAAATTCTAAAATTGAACTGTCTTTTGAATCTATTTCAAATCCATAAGAAGTATTTGACAAATCTATATCAAATGCATTAAACACAACCGGAATTCCACAGCAAACATATTCCCGACTTTTTAATGGTGATGCTATTTTTACACCAACTCTCTCCCAGGCAAGTGAACCAATTCCTAGATCACAACACGAAACAAAAGGAACATATTCTTCTCTTTTCATTTTCCCGAGGAAAAATACGCTTCTTTCTAATTTATGTTGTGCAACTAATTTTTTTAAATTTTCAAGCTCTACACCATCACCAATAATATAATACCTAATTGGTTTATATCTTCTTTCATTTATAATAGTAATTAAATTAATAAGCTTATCCCAGCCATGCCAAGGAGCAATACTTCCAATTGAAACAATATTTAAAAAATTTTGATTATCAAAATTGAAATAATTTAACAGGTTTGATTTGTTTTTTTTATTAATTAGGCTTGCAAATTCATTTGCATCGATACCATTTCCAATTAATATCGAATTGACCTTTTGGGGATTAAAATAAGTAGATTCTTCTGCATAATGAATAACTAAATCAGAAATCAGAAACGGCAATGGTCCCAAAAAATATGTATTTAATTTAATTAGTATTTTTTTAAAACTAAATTCTTGATTTAAATCTAATTCTTTGAGATAATTAGTTATTGGTGTTGGCACATCCAAGATAACAATTTTGTTTTTTAATTTTAATATAATTACTAATAAAAAAAGGAATATGTTTTTTGAATTATTATATCTAATAAAATAGGTATCATTTCTAGACTTAAATATTTTATAATAATAATAAAATTCAGATAAAATTTTACTAGAATATATTTTTAATATTACTGCATTATGATTGAGTTTGATAGCTGCATTTTTATATGATAACATTTTATTATCAATGCCTATTGCGTCACTATGATTAGTATAATAGATAAAAGCAATTTTCATTAATTCCTATTAAAAATATTTTTTATTGTTTTATAAATAAAACCTCTATTAGTATTATCGAATATTGTTTTCCATAATTTAAATTCAGAGTTGTATTCATTATGTGATTTTGGTGCTCTTGATATATATAATTCAAGATCTTGTTGGGACCATTTCATTTTTTTTAAAAAGTATTCGATATCATTTTCAAGATCAAGTTGGTTAGGATAAGGACTGTTTTTTAAAATGTTAATAGCGGACTCCCTGCTTATTTGGCCTGTTACAATTAAAGAACTTAGATGAAGTTTTCTTTTATCAATTTTAAATTTGTTTGGCAATAAATATCCTTGGTAAAATCTTGTAAAAATAGATTCATAATGTTTGTATGGATATCTTTTATATCCATATTCTTTCTCTAAAATGATTAATGCATATTCTTTTTTAAAATTAAAATAATCTAAAAATGGCAGCCATTCAATTTTTTTAAAAAATCGATAATAGCAATAATCTAAAGTTCCTATAGCAGGAAATGTAATTGTTTTAATTTTGTTAAACTTATTTCCTATACTTTTTATTTGTCTTTTATCATATTTAAACCAATTCCAATTTTCAGGCATTCTTATTCCTTCTGTGGATTGATTCATACCAGACAATATATATTTAATGTTAAATTTATTTGCAATCATATAATTAACTTTCAACATTGCATTATCATACAATAGTTCTACATCAACAACATCCGCGTCAAAAAAAGATTGCATTAAACTTCTATATTCTTCCCAGTCTATTACGTATGTATATAAATCTACTCCTAATTTAGTAATTAAATTCGCTATATTATTTTGAGCTAGCTCTGAATTCCATCCATTATCCATATGCACTGCAAGTGGTCTCAAACCTTGTTTTATGGCTTCAATTAAAACCCAAGAACTATCAACGCCTCCTGAAACACCAACAATACAATCATACTTATTATTTAAACCTGTTATTTTAATCTGATTGATTAATACATTAAGTTTTTTATTTTTTTTATCGTCATCATCAAAGTATACACTTTTTGGATTATTGATAAATTCTTTACAGAAATTACAAACACCATTTTCATCAATTAATAAATTAGGTGCAGAATCATCCATTACACAATTATTGCATATCATATATTTTCAAATATTTTTGTTATTTCATTTTGATTTGGATATGTTATTAGTACTGCTTTATGAGGACCTTTAAAAACAAAAAAAGAACCCGCAGATACAGCAGACGCACCATTTAAGAATCCATTTTGTATATCGGAAATTGATCCTACACCTCCTAATGCGATAAGCGGCAAACTTGTATTAGTGGATACTTTTTTAATCAACTCTAAATCCAATCCGGACATTTTTCCATCTTTATTTATAACATTCAATAATATCTCTCCTGCACCCAATTCTGTTAATTCTGCTAATAATAGCTTTATATCTTTTTTAATTATGGAATTACTAGAAGAGTTTATTATATTATAGTTTCCAAAAATATTTTTTTTAAAATCTAAAGAAATTACAATAGCTTGACTACCGTATTTTGATGAAAGTTCGGTTAAAAATGATGGATTACTAAAAAATGAGCTTTGTATACAAATTTTTTCAACTCCTAATGAGAATAAACGTGTTGCATCATCTATATTCTTAATTCCTCCGCCATAGCATAAGGGCATAAAACATTCACTAGCACAATCTTCAATAAGTTGAAAATTGATAGGTGAATGATTTTTAGAAGCATCTATATCTATTAGAATTAGTTCATCAACTTCTTTATCATTAAATATTTTAATTGCATTTATTGGATCGCCAACATAAATTTTATTTCCGAAATTTATTGTTTTAACAAGTTTACCATTAGAAATTAATAGTGTAGGTATAATTCTTTTAGAAGTAATCATATTTTAGCAAAATTTTCTAGTAATTTAAGCCCATATTTATGACTTTTTTCTGGGTGAAACTGTACTCCAAAAACATTATCTTTATTAAATGAAGAAACAAATTCAATACCATTATAATTTGTGATGCCTGTTATATCATTTTTTTCAGAACATTCAACAAAATAAGAATGAACAAAATAAAATTTATTTATATGATTTAGGTCTTCAAATAATTTACAATCTTTTTGAAATTTTACAGTGTTCCAACCCATATGAGGAACCTTTAAACTAAATTTTTCATCAGTTTTAAATTTTTTCACTTCACCATTAATCCAAGACAAACCTTTTACTTTACCTTCTTCACTACTATTACAAAGTAATTGCATACCTAAACATATCCCAAGAATTGGATTTTTTTTCTCTAATGTGAACACATTTAATGGATTAATCCATGAATTATTTATTAATTTATTCATTGCGAAATCAAATGAACCAACTCCTGGGAGAATTAATTTATCATATTTATGTATCATTTCAGGTTCAGAAAATATTTCAGCTTTATTACCTGATTTTTTTAGCATATTTTGGATTGAAAGTATATTTCCAACGCCATAATTTATTATTCCAATTTTCATAAACTACAATCTATGGGTTACTATGTTTCTATCTAAATAAGATTTCAGATCATAAATAACACAATTATTGTCAGCTTTGTAATTTTTATAATCTACATCTAGAAATTCATCGTGAGCTACAGCTAAGATTATTCCACTATATTTATTATTTATATTTTTTGTTAAATTAATTTTATACTCTTTAAATACTTGTGATGAATCCGCATGGGGATCCATAATGTCAACATTAACACCAAACTGTTTTAGTTCATTATAAACATCAATTACCTTAGAATTTCTTATATCAGGACAATTTTCTTTAAATGTTATACCTAGTATTAGAACATTTGCACCTTTAATTGATACATTATTTTCGATTAATAACTTTATCATTTTATTTGCTACAAAAATACCCATATTGTCATTAACTCTTCTACCACTTAAAATTACCTGGGGATAATAGCCTAAACTCTCAGATTTATGTGCTAAATAATAAGGGTCTACCCCAATACAATGGCCACCTACAAGTCCAGGTTTATATTTTAAAAAATTCCATTTTGTAGCTGCAGCGTCTAATACATCATTCGTATCAATACCCATTTTTTCAAAAATTAATGCCAGCTCATTAATAAATGAAATATTTATATCTCGCTGTGCGTTCTCAATTGCTTTACTTGCTTCAGCAACTCTAATTGACGGTGCCATATAAGTTCCAGCTACAATAATTGATGCGTATAATTCATTAATGATATTTGCAATAAGAGGATTTGAACCTGATGTAACTTTTTTTATGTTAACAAGGGTATTTATTTTATCACCAGGATTAATTCTCTCTGGTGAATATCCACAATAAAAATCTTTATTAAACTTCAGGCCACTAACTTTTTCTAATACTGGAACACAATCTTCTTCGGTACAACCTGGGTAAACAGTACTTTCATAAATTATAATGTCATTTTTTTTAATTATACCGCCTATCATCTTTGTAGATTCTAGTAGTGGTTTTAAATCAGGTGCTTTAAATTTATCAATTGGCGTTGGTACGGTGATTATGAAAATGTTGCAATTATTGATATCATTTAATTCATTTGTAAATTGAATTTTGGCTAAAAGGTGTAAATCATGATCTTGTACTTCTTTGGTATTATCAACTCCATTCTTTAAATCATTTATTCTCTTTAAATTTATATCAAATCCAAAAACATTATATTTTTTTGAAAATTCAAGGGCAAGGGGTAAACCAACATACCCCAATCCTATTACAGCTATTTGTGTATTTTTAATATTCATTTTAACATTAATTTTTGTAGAAATTATTGATTTGTTCACATACGTATTTTATTTGTTTTTCAGTAATTTCAGGATATATTGGTAGTGATAGAATTTCATTTTGATATTTATTAGCAATTGGAAAATCCGAAGGGCCATGATTTAGATATTCATACGCACTTAAATTTGGAAGAATTTTAGGATAATGAATAGCAACTTCTATTCCCATGATATTTAAATGTCTTATTAAATTTTCTCGATTTTGTACTCTTACGACAAAAAGATGATAAGAGTGTAATGCATTTTCTCTTTCAATGGGTAATATTACATTATCATTATTTAGTAGATATTCCCTATATATTGATGCTTTATCTCTTCTTAATTGAGTCCATTTTAATATGTGTGGTAGTTTTGATGACAAAATAGCCGCTTGTATTCCATCCATACGACTATTTATACCCTCGATAACATGTTCATGTTTTTTTAAGGCACCATGTCTAGCAAACATTTTAAATTTATTAGACAATTCATCTGAATTTGTAAGAATACAGCCTGCATCTCCCCAAGCTCCTAAATTTTTTCCGGGATAAAAACTAAATGAACTCGCAATACCAAAGGTTCCAACTCGCTTACTTTTATATTCACTAAAATGGGATTGAGCACAATCTTCAATTATATGTAAATTATATTTTTCAGACAATTTAACTAATTTGTCCATATCACAAACCTGTCCAAAAATATGGACTGGAATTATGGCTTTCGTTTTATCGGTAATATTTTTCTCAATCTCATCCACGTTTATAGTATAATAAATAGGATCAATATCGATAAAAATTGGTTTTGCACCTGTTAATGAAATTGTTTCAGATGTTGAAATCCAAGAATTACAAACAGTTATAACTTCATCTCCAATTCCTATTCCCAACATTTTCATAATAATATATAATGAATCAGTGCCGTTAGCTACACTAATACAATGTTTCACACCATATAAATTTGAAAATTCTTCTTCAAATTTATTAACATATTTACCTCCAATAAAAGCCGTTTCATTTATTACATTAGAAATTGCATTATCAATATCACTTTTTATTGATAAATATTGTGATTGCAAATCAACAAATGGTACTTTCATATTCTATAATTTTTTTAATAATTTTGCAGGATTTCCTATGTAAATTCCTTTAATGTGAATATCTTTTGTAACAACTGAACCAGCACCAATAACCGTACCGTCACATATTTCAACTGGCAAAATAGTTGCATTGCTTCCGATTGATACTTTATCACCAATTTTTGTACTCTTCCATTTTGTAGCATCTCCGCCAGCAGGTCCACCGCTTGAAAATAAATCGTTAATAAACATTACACCATGACCTATAAAACAATTGTTACCTATAGTTACTAGTTCACAAATGAAAGAATGTGATTGTATTTTAGTGTTTATACCTATTAAAACATTTTTTTGTATTTCAACAAATGGACCAACAAAACAATCATCTCCAATAGTACAATTGTAAATATTAACTGGTTGAACAATTTTTACATTTTTTCCGAATGACACTTCTTTAATAGAACTAGAATATTCAATATAACTTTTCATTATATATTAATTGAAGAGTTGTAAATTTTTTCAATTATTTCAACTGTCTTTAATGCTTCAAAAGAATTAGTAGATATGGTCGCTCCATTTTTTATAACATCAATAACATTTTTATAAACTAAATCATGGTTTGACATTGAGCCAACATAATTACCATAGTTATTTGGTTTGTTCCCTTCTGGCAAATCTTTGATTTCGAAATCTTCGAATTGCTGATATTCAAGTTCATTTAGATATTGGCCACCTATTTTAGCTGTTCCTTTGTCACCAAATATTGTTAAAGAACCTTCCATATTTTTATTATAACTATTTACTGTGTAATTTATTGTACCAATAGCTCCATTGGTAAATTCTAATATAACAACACCCGTATCTTCAAATTCAATAATTCCTTGATGCGTAAAGTTTGAGAACAAAGCTTTTGTTTTTTTTACATCTCCAACGAGCCAATATAACAAATCGATGAAATGACTAAACTGCGTATAAAGGGTTCCTCCGTCTAAATTTTTAGTCCCTTTCCAAGAATTATTATAATAATCTTCGTTACGATTCCAAAAACAATTCAATTGAATACTATTTATTTTACCAAATCTGTTATTATCAATAGCATTCTTTATTGCCACAACTGGAGGGTTAAACCTGTTTTGTTTAATTGCAAATAATCTCTTGTTAGAGGATTCTGAAGCCTTGATCATTTCACCAGCGTCATATGAAGATATAGCTAATGGTTTTTCACATAAAACATTATAACCACTTTTTAAACTTTTAATGCTATGTTCTGCATGTAATCCATTGGGAGAACAAATTGATACAACATCAATTTCTAAATTTGAAGTTAAAAGTTCGTCAATATTATAGAATATAGATGCTTGATACTTCTGTCCTAGAAAATCGGCTTTATTTTTATCATTATCACAAACCGCTATTAAAATCCCAAGATTATTAATGTGTTCTGCATGTCTTTGTGCAATTCTACCACATCCAATTATAGCGAATTTTAGTTTATTGTTCATTTATATTTTTTTTAGTCTTATTTATTATAAAATTTTCAATCAAGTCTGTGTTTATATCTGTCGAAATGTTTTCAAAGTTTTTATGATAAGTATTATTTATCCATAATAATATACTTTCATAAGAAGGTTCCACAATATTAGCAATTCCTTTATTAATTTGTTTTTCAAAATAATCATATAACAAACTGTGGTTACTATTTATCAAAGCTGTTTTAATATTATACCATTCTGCTTCTATTGTTACAGCACTATGCGAAGTTATATGTAAGTCAGTATTTTTTAACACTAATGGTAGAGGCGCCTTTGATGTTTCTTCCCACTCTACATTTTCTATTTTAGAAAATATTGTTTTCATTTTAGAAACATATAACTTTGAATTAAGAGAGATAGGATGTATCCTTATTAACCAATTTATTGATAAATCTTTATTTGAAATTAATTGAAATAGTGCATTGTTAATCCCTATTTCATTGTTTTCACTTACACTTTCAAGACCCCATTGTAATGAAACTAAAATCGTGGGATTATTTATATTTCTTATATATTTTTTTATGTCATAATTTATTTTCAAATAGTTTTGATATAAATTATTTTTGAATAATAAATACCAAGGATTTCCAACTAAAATTGGAATACTATTTGGGAGAATATTTTCTTCTACCCATTTTTTTGAATTTGTATTCCAGCATAAAATATAATTAGGCCATCCTGTATTATTAAACTTTTGTCTATACGATGACCCATAATAATTTTCATTAGAAATTATTCCATGCTGATAATCGCAAATACAAATATTTAATTCAGTTGCTGCAATGCATAGTTCCGGAGTTGGTTGAATTGCAATTATTAATTTTGCATTAGTTTTGGAAAGTATTCGTTTCCAAGTACTTACAACTATATTTTTTCCAAACAAAGTATTGAGTCGTAATTTAAATAAACATCTTTCAAGTATATGAGATCTATAAATAATTCCATTTACTGAAATTGAATTACTAAATGTTACATTTCCAAAATTATTTGACCCTGGCAAAGCAACTGAAAGAGTTGTAACGCTATGTTTTTTTAATATAATATCTAACGAATCTAATATTTGAGCATAAAGTTTATTGTTAAAGGTGTAACCCAAATCATGGTCACCTGACATGAAAATGATATCTGTTTTTCTAATTTTTTTTAATTCATTACGTCTAAAAATTAAAATTAGATTATTAAAATATCGATTAAGTACCAATTTTAGAGATATTAATAGCTTGTTCGTATTATTTAAAATTAATTTTTGAATATATATTTTCTAAATTTTCAAAATGCTCATAAATATCAGTAAAATATTTTTTATCATTATTCAAAAAATAATTAGTTTGTAAAAATATGCCTGGTTTAAATTTTTCATCAAGATAATAATCAATTTCTTCAATATATTCTATTTGCACAGATCCAATTTTCATAATTTGTAATTTTTCCAAAGGTCTGAAGATTAAACGGTAGTTTTTTGTTGTTAACTCTAAATTCCATCTTCCAGGAGACTCCCAATTTGCGATATATGAAAAAAGAGCGCCAGTTTCTGTTTGACCAGATCCTGAAAAAACTGATCCATCAGGATGCCAATTTAATTTTCCAGATTTATAACAATTCATTGATTTAGGTTTACCTCCTAGATAAAATGCTAAATCAATTAAATGTGTAGAATTGCCATAAAACCAATTATTATGTTCTATGGAAGATTTATCTAGAATCTCAATATTATGAGACCACTCAGTAAATTCAAAATTAAAACTTTTAACCCCGCCTTCGGCATTTATAATTTCAACTGCTTTAATTACAGATTGATAAAATCTCCTATTATATGCCAATAATACAATTGAATTATATTTTTTAGTTAACAATAAAGTATCACTTAATTCAACGGGATTACCAAAACCAGGTTTTTCCAATAAAATATATTTTATACCAAACTCGAGTAAAATTTTTGTTGTGAATGTTAATGATTCTATACCTGCCGTATTTATAACTGCATTCGGTATTTTTGGATTAGATTTTAAAAAATCTTCTAAACCGCCTTCAATACATGGCACCCCAGTAATATCAGTAAATTTTTTTGAATTAATAGATCCTCTTCCAATTACTAGAAAATCGCAATTTAATTCTTTTAATACTCTAACGTATTCAATAGCCATAAAACCGGTACCTATAACCCAGATGTTTTTTTTGATCATAACTTATGTAATTGGAAATTGTTCTTTAAAATTTGGACTAAACTCAAGCCATTCAAACATAAGTTTATGGGCATTTAATGATTGCTTAATAGTGGGTAAAATAGATATATTTTTATTAAAAAGAGTTTTAACCCATTTTTGTGTTAAATCACCTAGAAATGGACTGGGGAAATTAGTAATTACTGGGTCCAAATAATCTGCATGATATCTATAAATTGGTGATTTTGAATTTTCATTTCTTAAAACATCGATTCTTTTTTGCTCTACTTCATTAAAATTTATTCTTCCATGAGTACCAACAATTTCCCAAGCACCAAAAACACTACTATTAGAGTTGAAAGATAACAGTGCTTTTCCCTGATATTTATTTTCTCTGAAAAACTTTATAATTGCCCATCCTCCAAAATCAGAAAAATTCTCCCCTCTCCCACTAGTGATTAATTCATTTTGAATTTCAGCATTAATAATTTTTGCATTATCTGCTTCTAATAAATAAAATAAAAAATCTAAGTAATGAATTCCATTAGCTCCAATTCCTATTGTACCAGTATTAATAGTAATAGTCTTCTCTCCTACAAATTGTGGTAAACTTTTTAAATCATCATATAGTTTGGAAAAACTTTCATTTATTCTCATATTTAGGTTCACAAAACAATTTATTTTTAAATCATCTACTTCATTACTAAAATCTACTATTTGTTTATAACTTTGGCCTAAAGGCTTTTCTACTAGAATATTTGTGCAATTTAAATTTACAAGTTTATGTAATAATTCAATTCTATTGTTTGCAGTTGTCGAAATTATACCTATATCATATTTTATATCTTTATTTACTTGATTTATGTTGTCATAAAACATTAACTTCATTAAATTGTTATTTGAAGTAAAATACTGTTTTGCATTTTCGATAGCATTTGGATTATTATCAACTAGTATAACTTTATTAACTTCATCAATCTTTACCACACCTTCAGCATGTCGTAAACCCATTTTACCAGCGCCCAAAATTATAATATTCATATTTAATATATTTTAAACTTAAGATTTCTTAAACTAATTGATCATTTAAGTGAGTGTTTATAATGAATGACTCTATTTTTAAAAGCTGATCGATATCTAATTTTAATTTTTGTGTATATAAATAGTTTAATTTAAAAGGTTTTCTTTTTTGAGGTTTATTTTTATTTAACTTCCTTTTTAAAAATAAGAATACTCTATTTAAAATATTTTGTTTATATAAAATTCTATTTTTTTCTTGAAAATAGACATAAGAATATACGCCATGCATAATCTGGTTAGTGAATTCAGTATTATTATTTATCGAAATTGAATTATATAAATTCTTAATTAAATTTGTTTTATTATGATAGAATAACAAATCTTTAATTAAATATTTTTGATTCCAATCAATACTATTAATTGGTTCGTTCTCTTTACTTCTAAGATTCATAAGTTCAGGAATGACTTTTAGGTTTCCATGATAAGCTGCAATAAATCCGTAAATTAGCTCAAATGTTTCTGGTGGCATTTGAGCTAAGTTTTTAAAAACCAAGGCAACATCTTTCCAAATTTTAGAGACACAAACAGAATGTATAGGCTGGAATTGATAAGGATTTGACAATTCTACAATCCGCTCAAGACTATCTAATTTTTTAATTTCGAAATTAACAAGATTTTCATATATTAAATTATATAGAACAGTATCATTTATATATTCAAATTCAATACTTCTTCCAGCACACGAAACAAAATTTCTATTTTCTTCAAGAAAATTAATACAATTATCTAAACAAGATGGTATTAAAAATTCATCATCCGGTAAAAAAATTACATATTTAGTTTTTATTAATTCTGAAGCCAATAAAATTCTATTTTGAAAATCAAGATTTGTGTGAATATAATTAATGTGTTTAATTTCTAATTCAAATATTAATTTATTAACACTTTGATCAATAATTATGACATTGATATTATTGTTGTTTTTCCAATATTCAAATTGTCTTTTTAAAAAAATTTGTCTTTCTCTTGATAATATAACAATAGTCAGTAAATTTTCGATCATTTAAGCTAAAATATATTTATATAAATTATTAGTCATGTCTCGGATTTCAGACTCAT
>JACCDH010479880.1_pt1 | contig 13787 bp, 12 predicted proteins | sample 7442481 | NCBI WGS metagenome assembly JACCDH01 (sample SAMN15323433, study PRJNA562643) | freshwater metagenome | isolation source: river surface water | place: USA:Blue River Watershed | collected 2017-08-15
AGGTTATTCTGCTTTGTGTTTGTGTGAGGGAATGCAAGACAACGGACAATTACACACCATTGACATCAAAGAAGAGTTAGTTGATTTTCAGCGCAAACATTTTGACAAATCACCTTGGGGAAGTCAAATTGTGCAGCATTTAGGAGAAGCCATAGATATCATTCCTACTCTTGACATGAAATTTGATTTAGTTTTTATTGATGCCGACAAAGAAAACTACATTCATTATTTTCAAATGATTGTTCCAAAAATGAACAAAGGCGGCATTATTTTATCAGACAATGTGTTGTGGAGTGGTAAAGTGTTAGAACCGCTTCAAAAAAATGATGTGAGTACCAAAGTTCTTTTAGAATACAATGAATTGCTAAAAAATGACCCTAGAGTAGAAACCGTTTTATTGCCTATTCGTGATGGATTAACCGTTTCAAGAGTGCTTTAAAACGTATTTCTGATACAATTGGTAGGCTACAAATCCAAAAATAGCACCAAATAAATAACCCGTTACAATATCCAGCGGGTAATGCAATCCCAAGTAAATTCGACTATAGGCAAAAATCAAAGGAAATAAAAACAATAAAAAAGCGTAACGATAATACTTTTTCAAAAGAAAAAATAGAAAAGTCATAGTCGCCATAGAATTAGCGGCATGACCGGAGAAAAAGCTAAACGTATCGCTTGATTTCACAATTCGTATTACCGACTTTATTTCTGGGTTATTGCACGGACGCAATCGCTGAAAACTGTATTTAAAAAAATTACAAGTTTGGTCTGAAACCAAAAGTAAAAGTGCAACAAACAATAGTAAGGTTAGTGTTGGTTTTGTTCCCAATTTTTTATAGACCAAATACAATAGAATCAAAAAAAATGGCGTCCAATTGGATTGTTTAGTAATAAATAACCACAACCCATCATACGTGGCTGAACCTAAACCATTCAAATACACGAATAATTGGGTGTCGAAAGCTAGTACTTTTTCAAGCATTACATTTGGCGTTTAATAGGCCCTTCTACCTCTTCTTCTTTGGCTACAGCTGCCACTTCAGTTTTATTTTCTTCAACAGCAAGACCTTGTTTTACTTTAGTCAGTTCAGAAGTAACTGTATTAGAAAAATCAGTCAAAGTACTGGTATCTCCCAATAAGTTTTCTTTTGCCTTATCGATTTCTGCTGTAATATTTCCAGTTAAATCAGCCAATGATTGTTTGTCAAAACCATTTTCTTCAGCTCCTTTCTGAATCTCAGTCTTAATATCATTTGTAGCGTGTTTAATCTGCGCCATCGTCTTACCTAATGTGCGTGCAATTTCTGGCACTTTATCAGAACCAAAGAGCATTAAAACAACAAACATGATGAAAATTATTTCACCTCCACCTATACCAAACATAATTTATATTTTTTCTTGGGGACAAATATACCAAATTTCAACTCCTCCTATTTTAAATTTTTCATAAAAAAAGGCTCCTTTCGGAGCCTTTTTGAAATTTATTCAAATTTTGATTTTGTTTCTTGCTTTGGCCAAGTATTATTAGTTACATCTATATCCGCTGTTTCTAATTTTGGGTCTATTTGAATCTTTTTAATTGCCTTATCCGTTGCATACACTTTGCGTGCAGTATCATTGTTTTTTCTCCAAATTTGAGCTGGATATTTGAAACTTTCTTTAGAATCGTCTTCATAGGTAATTTCAACTAAAATAGGCATTAACATACCGCCTGGCTTATTGAAAGTAACTTCGTAAAAGTATTTAGGCGCTTTTAAATTCGCTTTTTCATCAGCAGACAAATTTTGATTTACATAATCCGAAAGCAATTTAACATCCTCTATTTTTAACGCTTTTTTGTCGTTGGAATTCAGCTCTGTACTTTGTCCAGAAACCAAATAAACAAAAGGCCCTTTGTCTAAACCGAAACGTCCTTTTCTCACTTTTACGTCTTTCAAATCGCTTGTTGGCGTTTCAGAAACATAATATTGTTTGACATCTTCTACCCCAATATCTACAAAGTCAGTTGAATAAAACCATCCTCTAATAAACCAATCCAAGTCAAAAGCTGAAGCATCTTCCATAGTTCTAAAGAAATCTTCTGGAGTTGGATGCTTGAACTTCCATCGGTTAGCATATACTTTGAAAGCATGATCAAACAATTCACGCCCCATAACGGTTTCTCTCAAAATATTCAAGCCTGTTGCAGGTTTCCCATAGGCATTATTTCCGAATTGATAAATATTTTCAGAATTAGACATAATAGGTTCCAAGAATTTTTGGTCACCACTCATGTACGGAACAATATTTTTAGCTGGTCCACGATTAGAAGGATAATTAATTTCTAATTCTTGTTCAGCCATGTATTGCATAAACGAATTCAATCCTTCGTCCATCCAAGTCCATTGACGCTCATCAGAGTTTACAATCATTGGGAAAAAGTTGTGACCCACTTCATGAATAATTACACTGATCATTCCGTGTTTTATTCTATCGCTGGTCACTCCATTTTCGTCGGGGCGACCATAGTTCCAACAAATCATTGGGTATTCCATCCCTTGATCTTCTGCCGAAACCGAAACCGCTTTTGGATAAGGATAATCAAACGTATGAGACGAATAACTTTTCAGGGTGTGCGCTACTGTTTTAGTAGAATAGTCTCCCCAAAGCGGATTACTTTCTTTTGGATACACCGACTCTGCCATGACCACTTTGTTGTTTAATTTCACAGCCATCGCATCATAAATGAATTTTCTTGAAGAAGCGATTCCAAAGTCTCTCACATTTTTAGCACTAAATCGCCATGTTTTTTTCTTGTCTGAAAATCCTTTTTCAGCAGCAGTAGCCTCTTCTTGAGTTACAATTACTACCGGTTTATCAAATGATTTTTGTGCTAATTCGTATCGTTTAACTTGAGCAGGTGTAAACACTTCGGCACGATTTAGTAATTCTCCCGTTGCATCAATCACGTGATCAGCAGGAACCGTAATGTTGACATCAAAATTTCCAAAAGGCAACGCAAACTCACCACTTCCCCAGAACTGCATGTTTTGCCAACCTTCTACATCATTGTACACCGCCATTCTTGGGTAAAATTGAGCAATTACATAAATTTTATTGCCGTCTTTCTCAAAAACTTCATATCCTGAACGCCCACCTTCTTTTCTGTAATTGTTGATATTGTACCACCATTTTGTAGAGAAAACAAATTTTTCTCCCGGCTTCATTGGCACTGGCAAATTAATGCGCATCATGGTTTGATTGATGGTATAGGATAACGGAGCTCCTTTTACATCTTTCACATATTCAATATGAAATCCGCGATCTGGTTTTTCTCTCAAATAGTCTGTTGCAAATTTTTCAGCGGGTAACACCTGATCTATTTTTTGGCTTTCTGCCAAAGGAGATTGAGAGGTTTTCGCTTGTTGATTTTGATCCAATTGTACCCACAAATACTCTAAAACATCTGGCGAATTATTAGTGTAGGTAACCGTTTCTGAACCACTTAATTTTGAATTTTTATCGTCTAATTCTATATCGATTTTGTAATCGGCTTGTTGCTGATAATACGCAGGGCCTGGCGCTCCTGCAGCCGTACGAAACATATTAGGCGTAGCCAACAAATCGTACATCTGACTGAATTTATTCGTATCATATTTTCCGGTTGGCTTTGGCGCTGCCGGTGCTGACTTCTCTTGAGCCAAACTAATTACTGGTAACAGTACTAATAACGCGATTTTTTTCATTTTTTGGGGAATTTTAGCCTGTGAAAATACTACTTTTTAACAAATTAGCTAAAAGCAATTACAATTTTAACACTTCGGTCTTGTTTGAAGCCGTAAAAAGAACCGTTTTCTTTTCTCCAAAAGCCGTAAAATGCAAAATATTTTGTTGTTCCGAATTCCACTGTGTTAGCAATGTATTGGTGATTTCAGCTGAATGTAATTTCGGAATATCCGTTACCCGAGAATAGCAAATTAGCACATCACTTTCCAATTCTTTGCTCAAAAAAACCACCGGTTTGGATTGACCATTGACCTTGATTTGGAAATTGTCAGCAAAATATTTTTTGAGTGCTGCTTGATCTTCTACTGATTCTTTCTCACTGCCGAGATGCGTTTTTTTACCGTATTTTTTTTCGATAGCTAAATTCAAATCATCCACAAAAATCCGGGAGGTAATTTGAAGCATCTTCTTTTCAGGAGCATAATTCACCTGAAAAATTGCCATATAAAACTTATGGACTTCAAAGGCCGAAACACCACAAAACAGCAGCCCTAAAAAGGCCATACAAAAAAATTTCTTCATTTTTCAAAAATACAATTTCTTTTGAAATGAGAGTATCACTTTAAAAAAGTGGAATCACCCTCTTAACTATATTGCGACTTTGTAATCTATTTTTTATATATTAGCCTGACGATTAAACAGAAAGTATTCAGACTTATACACCTCAAACAAATGTTGCTATGTCTGATTTTGTTAGACACATAAACAAGTTGTGTGCAATGCAAGAAAAAATAAATAGATATACCATGATCCAAACAAAATCAATTCAATTAACTAAAAAACAATTCTTCATCACTTTATTAAGTGTTTATTTAAAAAAACGCTGGTGGCTTGTAATATGGTTTCTTCTTTTAGCTATTTTATTTTACTCCACAGAAAATAGAGATTCAGGAAAGAATTTTTTCACATTTTTTTTCTTCCTATATCCAATTCTTATTGTTTTTAGATATTGGCAGTTTGCAAATTCAAAAGACAATAAAGTTTTTTTATTGGAACGAAATTTTGAAATAACCGAAAATAAAATAATAGGTAATTTAAGTGACGGAACAGTAAGTGAAATTCTAGTAGAACACTTTGTAAAAACAATCGAATTTAAAAAATCTTATTTGCTCTATTTGTCTAAAATTCAATTTATCTACATTCCAAAGGATTCTTTTAAAAACGCAAATGAAGAAAATTGGTTTAAACAAAACATAATCTCAAAAATAAAATAAGCCCAGCGCGCGCGAAGCAAAGTTCAGCGAAGCTAATACTTTCTCGTGGTTTTAATAAATTCTGTATAGTGCTTTGATTTTGCTTAAAATAGAATTAAAGTAAGACTAAAAAAACAGATGTAACTGTATTATTACAAGGATTGACTTCGTCAAGTTTTATTTCAGGCAGCAGATGAGTAGAAATTTATTTTATAAAATCAATCTAACTTAATTCTCCTTTTTAGGCGCAATCATTTCGATGTATTTTGTAGCCAATTCGGCTAACAAAAACTCAATAGAAGTGTGGTTTTTAGTTTCCAAAACCCTTGTGAATTTTGGATTTTCAACAGCAAAATACAAAAACCCTTTTACGTAAATGGACGGAATATGAAGGGTATTTACAAAATGATTTTGATCAAACATCGCCTCGAGTTGGGCTAAAAACGTTTCTTTCTTTTCTACTTCCAATTCTTTCTTAAGCATGGCGGTTCGACCCGAAAAATAATTCAACAAAGGATCTAGTCCCATCGGATTTAATTTTCCAGAAGTTGCTGTTGCTAATTTGCGCTCCGCGGGAGTGTATTTCTTTTGTCCATACGGAATAATTCCTAAAGCCTCTGCTGAAATATTGGGATACCTACGCACAATTACTTCTTTTAATTCGTTCATAATGGGTTTCATTTTCACAAAAAACAACCTGCTTTGAACCTGCTCTTGAGTCAACAGCACCTTAGCAGACTTAAACTGAACTGACGATAAAAGTAAGGTGTCGCCCACCGAAGCTTTGATAGAAAAATAACCTTCTCTGTCTGTTATTGAGGCGTTTTCTGTTTTTAGATTAATCACATAAATCCCTTCTAAATTAGTCATATCAGCAGTGACTTTTCCATGGCATTCAACAGCCACATTGCCTTGAGCAAAAAGCTGGGTGGTACACCAAAAAACTATAAAACAAATCAATCGTATCATACTATAACCATTCGGGGCGGTTGGAATTGCTCACAAAAGTATTGGAGTACACTCCAAATTAATTACTAATGAGTTGGTAAAAATTTGTTAATTAAAAAAATACGTTTCCATACCTTTACATCAAATTATAAATCCAATACAACGTGAAAAACATCCTACTGGCAAGCACCTCAACGGTTTACGGAAGCGGTTTCTTAGACTACCTACTTCCTGAATTGCAACAGCATTTTAAAGAGTGTACCGAAATTCTTTTTATTCCGTATGCGCGCTCTGGTGGAATGACCCACGAAGAATATACGGCTAAAGTCGCTTTGGCTTTTGCCAAAATCAACATTGCTGTAAAAGGGATTCATGAATTTGAAAATCCAATAGAAGCGGTTCAAAATGCCAAAGGAATTTTTACCGGCGGCGGAAATACCTTTGTATTGGTATCCCAATTGTACAAAAATCAAGTGATGACTGTTTTGGCTGAAAAGCTAAAAAGTGGAACTCCTTATTTAGGAACTAGCGCCGGAAGTAATATTGCAGGATTGACTATTCAAACGACGAACGATATGCCTATTGTTTACCCTCCAAGCTTTCAAACATTAGGGATGATTCCGTTTAATTTGAATCCGCATTTTATAGATTCTGACGGGCCTGACAATCACATGGGAGAAACTAGAGAAGCTAGAATCAAGGAATTTCACACCTTCAATTCCATTCCTGTTTTGGGACTTCGCGAAGGAAGTTGGCTAGCAATCAAAGGGAATACAATTACGCTAAAAGGCAATGGCAAAGCGCGTCTTTTTAGACAAAATCAGCTACCTGAAGAATTGGAAAGTGGTAGCGATTTAAGTTTTGTGAAATAATTATTGTTAGTTCAAGAACCGCAGATTCGCAGATTATTTTTTAAACCAAAAAAATAAAAAAAGCCGAAACAAAAGTTTCGGCTTTGAAGAGCGGAAGACGAGGCTCGAACTCGCGACAACCAGCTTGGAAGGCTGGAGCTCTACCAACTGAGCTACTTCCGCATGAAAAACAGTAAATAAAAAACCTCAAACTAATTTGAGGCTTTAGAGCGGAAGACGAGGCTCGAACTCGCGACAACCAGCTTGGAAGGCTGGAGCTCTACCAACTGAGCTACTTCCGCATTTCAACGGTGCAAATATAAATAATAAGTTTTCATCAATGCAAGTTTTTTTCAAAAAAATAACAAACTTGTCTTTTGGGGAAACCTATCCATACCCTCGATTTAATTCATAATTATTTTAGTATGAAATTATTATCGCTTTAATTTGCACTTCATACCACTTCAAAAAATGACTCATTCTATTCAAGAAATCACAGCAATCAACACCTACCCTGTACGGCACGCTATTTTAAGAGCGGGCAAACCTATTGAAAGTTGTCATTTTGAAGGAGATGAATTACCCACTACCCACCATTTTGGCTATTATCTAGCAACCGAACTCATAGGGGTGATCTCGCTATTTGAAGCTAAAAATACGGCTTTTGGCGAACAAGAATCCTTTCAAATAAGAGGAATGGCGGTACTAACAAACCACCAAAGAAAAGGGATTGGCGAAGCATTGGTTCGCGCAGCAGAATCATTTTGTAAAAAACAAGAAACCACTCTAATTTGGTTCAATGCCCGAACCTCAGCCGTTGGATTTTACGAAAAAATGGGCTATGAAATATCGGGCGCCGAATTTGAGATTCAAGGGGTTGGTCCTCACTTTTTAATGCATAAAAAAATCTAAGAAGCGAAACGCGAAACTAATTTTGGATGGTAAATAAAAAGGCAGGATTTATCTTTAATAGCAGTAATAATATCTTTAGATAATGCCTCTGGAATAGCTGGACATCCCTGGCTTCGTCCTAATCTTTTATTATTTTTTATAAACGAAGTAGACACATACGATGCGGCATGCATCACCACTCCTCTATTTCTTGCGTTATCATTAACACCTTTCTCAAGGCCATCTAATCGTAGTGACAATCCGTGTTTGCCATTATATACCTCGCCTGTAGTATAAAATCCCAAACTACTTTTGAATGACTGCCCAGCATTTGAAAAACTGTTGGCAAATTCTTCCCCTGTATTCCTACCGTGTGCCACCAAAGATTGAAACAAAATAGTTCTAGAAGCTAAGTCAATAACCCAAAGACGTTTTACATTGGAAGACAGACTAAAATCAATCAAAGTCAACACCTCTTTTTTGATTATTCCCTTTTCTTTCAGTTTGTAAAACCCTTTTAATGCTTGAGTAAAACTTTCTAAATTGGGCAATTCATACTGATTGGTTTGCAAACCCGAATACAGTGCCATGATAGCACTTTCTGTAACTAAATTTGTTTCTTTGTTGGGTAATTTTGCTGTAAAAGAATTGGCTCTCAAATGAGCCGTAAAGGATGAAAATAAAAAAAGGGTAATTGTAACAAGTTTGGCAACCATAGTATTTTGTTAATGCATTCTTAGATTTGAGAATTGCAAAGATACTCCAAAATTAAAGTTAATCAATTTAAAAACAACACTTTAACTTTAATTTTAACAAATCAAACCCGTTTAGTACGACTTATCTTAATAGATGAATTGAGATTGTGTAACAAATACTAAATTATCAAGACTAATGGCATGCAATCCAATTTTACACACAAAATTACGTTATACTAATTTAAACCTATTAATAGCATCCCCAAAATATGAAATCATTTTTCAGTTTCGTTTCAATTCTTGTATTCTGCTTTGGCTACAGCCAAAAAAAATCATTGACTACCCAATTTACAACTGAAAAAATTATTGTTGATGGTAAATTTGACGAAACCGCTTGGTTAAAAGCCGACGTAGCCAAAGATTTTGTGATGTGGATGCCAGACAATGGAAAGGCAGAACCTAAAGAAAGACGCACCGAAGTTAGAGTAACTTATGATAATGAAGCAATCTATTTTGCTGCCACGATGTATGATGACGAACCTCATAAAATCCTGAAAGAATTAAGTCAAAGAGACGATTCGGGAACTGCAGATAGAATGGGTATTTTTATTAATGGATACAATGATGGTCAACAAGAATTTAGTTTTATTATTAGTGCGGCTGGAGTTCAAGAGGATTTTCTTTTTACCGAAAGCAATGGCGAAGATTCGTCTTGGAATGCCATTTGGGAAGGAAAAACCCAAATCACTGATTTTGGCTGGACGGCCGAAATCAAAATCCCATACGCTGCCCTTCGGTTTTCTTCAGAAAAGAAACAAACTTGGGGAATTAATTTCATTAGAGATTTCAAAAGAGAACGCAAATTTTATTCTTGGAATTTAATTGACAATAAAATCAATTCTAGAGGTAATCAAGAAGGAATTTTAAACGGTATTGAAAATATCGAAACGCCCACCCGATTATTTCTTATCCCTTATTCTTCTTTTTATTTGAATTCCAATGCCAATCAAAAAACAAAAGGCAATTTAAAAGGCGGAGTCGATATTAAATATGGTATTAATGATGCGTTTACTCTGGATGCTATTTTGGTACCTGATTTTGGACAAACTACTTTTGATAATGTCATTTTAAATTTAGGGCCATTCGAACAACAATTCAATGAAAATAGACCTTTTTTTACCGAGGGAACAGAATTATTTAGCAAAGGAAATCTATTTTATTCGCGTAGAATTGGCGGAAGCCCAAGTAGTACTCCTGAGCTATCCGCTACTGAGTCTATTACCGAATCTCCAGCGAAAGTAAACTTATTAAATGCCTTAAAAATTTCTGGCCGAAGCAAAAATGGGTTAGGGATTGGAGTTTTAAACGCTGTAACGGAGAAAACTGAAGCTATTATTACTAATAATAGTACTGGAGCTACGCGCAAAGCTTTGATAGAACCTTTGGCTAATTATAATGTTTTTGTTTTAGATCAACGTTTTAGAAAAAATTCATCGGTTTCATTTGTAAATACTAATGTAACTCGAAATGGAAATGGGCGTGATGCAAATGTATCTGCTGTTTTATTTGATTTAAACACAAAGAAAAACACCTACAATTTATCTGGAGATTATAAATACAGTTATATTAATTTACTAGATACAGAAAATAAAAAAGGGTACAGTTCAAGCATCAATTTTGGAGAAACGAGTGGGAAATTTCAATTTGGAGCTGGAGCTGAATATGTTTCAAAAGAATTTGACAAAGACGATATGGGTATTCAATTCCAAAGCAATTACCATAGTTTTTATTCTAATGGTAGTTACCGTATTTTAAACCCGACCAATACATTCAATATGTTTAATGTATATATGAATCTCTATTCAGAATTCGATAATCGTACTGGTCGAATCCAACAAGGAATATTGAATTTTAACCTAAATTCAATGAATAAAGAAAACAATTATTTTGGAGGAGGATTTAATGCAAGACCAATAAAAACCTATGATTTTTATGAACCCCGTACCGCTGACCAATCTCGATTTTTAGAGATTCCAGAAGTTATCAATGCTTTCTTTTATTATTCCTCTAATTACAATAAGAAATTTGCTATAGATTTCAATCCTTCTTTTGGAATTGCTAATGAAAAAGGTCGAATAGGTTATGGATTTTCTGTTTCACCAAGATACCGTTTTTCGGATCATTTATCACTAACATACAGTGTAGAATACAGTCATCAAGATAACAACTTAGGCTATGTTGGCAACAACTCATCTTCAAACGAAATTTTCATGGGGCGAAGAGACAGAACTACGTATATCAATGCTATCCAAGGGAAGTTTACCGTCAATAGCGATATGAATTTCAATCTTTCGTTACGTCATTATTTAAGTTACGCCAAATACAGTCAATATTATAGCCTTAATAATAACGGAACCCTCTCTTCAACTACTCATTTCAACCAAAATAGTGATTCGATATTCAATGCTTGGAATTTAGATGTATCCTATTCTTGGTGGTTTGCTCCTGGAAGTCAACTGTCCATTTTATATAGAAACAATGCAACATTATTTGAAAATGAATTTGTCAATGACTTAGGAACCAATTTAAAAAAAGTAATGGATAGACAATATTTAAATCATATCTTTTCCATTAGTATGCGCTATTTCATCGATTACAATTCATTCAAAAAATAACCGCTAATCACAAGAAGAGCGATTTATAAAACAAAAACGATTGTATTTGTTACTATTTGAATAATTGTGAATGGTAAGTATTCGGAGATTTTTAAAATGCCTTATCTTTGCCTAAAATAAATTCCAATGAACAAGAAAGTTATCCTTATGATTTTAGACGGTTGGGGAAAATCTCCTGACCCGAAAGTATCTGCTATAGACAATGCAAATGTCCCTTTTATAAATAGTTTATATTCTCAATATCCAAATGCTCAATTGAGAACCGATGGTTTAAACGTTGGTTTACCTGAGGGGCAAATGGGAAATTCAGAAGTAGGTCACATGAACCTTGGAGCTGGACGCATTGTGTACCAAGATTTGGCCAAAATTAATTTGGCTGTAGCCAATAAAACATTGGCCAAAGAGCCAGTTTTAATCGATGCTTTTAATTACGCTAAAGCCAATAATAAAAAAGTACACTTTTTAGGCTTGGTTTCTGATGGTGGTGTACACTCGCACACGTCTCATTTAAGAGGGTTGATTGATGCTTCACAAGAATACGGATTGGATAAAGTATTTATTCACGCGTTTACTGACGGACGTGATGTAGATCCTAAATCAGGAAAAAAATACATTCAAGACTTACACGATTATATTGCGCCAACACCAGTAAAAATTGCTTCCGTAATTGGTCGTTATTACGCAATGGATCGTGACAAACGTTGGGAAAGAGTAAAACTAGCGTACGATTTAGTAGTTCACGGAACAGGAACTCCAACAAAAGATGTAGTAACTTCTATCGCAACTAGCTATGGAAATGATGTTACTGATGAGTTCATCCAACCATTAGTTGCTGTGGATACCAATGAAAAACCATTAGCTGTGATTGAAGAAGACGATGTGGTTATTTTCTTCAACTTTAGAACTGATAGAGGACGTGAATTGACAGAAGCACTTTCGCAACAAGATTTCCACGAGCAAAACATGCACAAATTGAATTTGTATTATGTAACACTAACTAACTACGACGAAACCTACCAAAACGTAAAAGTGGTCTACAATAAAGACAATATCACAGAAACATTAGGCGAAGTATTAGAAAAAGCAGGTAAAAAACAAATTCGTATTGCTGAAACAGAAAAATACCCACACGTAACATTTTTCTTCTCAGGTGGTAGAGAAACTCCTTTTGAAGGTGAAACTCGAATTTTGAGAAACTCTCCTAAAGTAGCCACTTACGATTTGAAACCAGAAATGAGCGCTTACGAATTGAAAGATGCTTTAGTTCCTGAATTACATAAAGGAGAAGTGGATTTTGTTTGTTTGAATTTTGCTAACGGAGATATGGTGGGACATACTGGAATCATGGAAGCTGCTATCAAAGCATGTGAAGCGGTAGATATTTGTGTAAAAGAAGTAGTAGAAGCGGCGCTAGCGAACGATTATACTACCATCATCATTGCTGATCACGGAAACTGTGAAACCATGATTAATCCAGATGGTTCACCAAATACAGCACATACTACGAATCCTGTGCCGATTATTTTAGTGGATAAAGACTTGAAAAAAATTAACAACGGTGTTTTAGGAGATATTGCGCCAACTATTTTAGAATTGATGGGCATAGCACAACCTGCCGCGATGACAAGTCATTCGTTATTATAATATACATTTCATGTTACATTAAAACCGTTCCAATTGGGACGGTTTTTTTATAAATAAAAGTTAAATTTTCATAATCAATAGTAATACTATTATATTTGCAAAAAAATATATTGCTTTTGTATGGAATCCATTTTATCAAACATAATTATTTCGGTTAACGATAAACTCTATGTAAAAAATCCAGAAACATCTGATTTAGGGAAAAAAATTATCGAACAAAGTATTTTATTAATCAATGAAATTGGTTTTGAAAATTTCACTTTTAAGAAATTAGGAGAAAAGATTAATTCTAACGAAAGCTCTATATATAGGTATTTTGAGAGCAAACACAAATTAATGCTGTATCTTTCGTCTTGGTATTGGAGTTGGATAGAGTACAAATTGGTTTTTGCAACAAATAATGTTGAAGAACCTATGCAACGATTGAAAAAAGCAATTACAATTGTCACTGAAAAAGTTGAGGACGACAATAGCACATTACATATTAACGAATCTATCTTGAATAATATTATCATCCAAGAATTCACCAAAACATTGCTTACCAAAGAAGTTGATGAAGAAAACAAAGAAGGCTTTTTTAAAGTTTATAAAAGAATAATAAATAGAATTGTTGAAATCATAACAGAAGTAAACCCAAAGTATTCTTTCGCAAAAAGCTTAGCCTCTTGCATAGTGGAAGGAGCCTTACACCAACATTTTTTAAAAAATCATTTAAAAACGATAACCAACTGTACTGAGAATAATTCTGTAACCGACTTCTATATTGATCTAGTAGAAAAAACCTTAAGATAATTAATTATGAGCTTAACTCCATTACAACGATTTTACAATTTACTCAAACTTGACCGAAGAGATATTTACCAAATATTTTTTTATGCCATTTTTTCGGGTTTAGTGAGCCTGTCTTTGCCTTTAGGAATTCAAGCAATTATCAACCTAATCCAAGCGGGTAGAGTCAGTATTTCATGGATAGTTTTAGTAATCATAGTAGTGATTGGCGTAGCTCTTGTGGGAATTTTATCACTAATGCAATTGCGTATTACTGAAAATTTACAACAAAAAATATTTGTTCGCTCTTCTTTTGAATTCGGATATCGATTACCCAAAATAAAATTCGAAGAATTG
>JACCDH011555375.1_pt1 | contig 13785 bp, 11 predicted proteins | sample 7442481 | NCBI WGS metagenome assembly JACCDH01 (sample SAMN15323433, study PRJNA562643) | freshwater metagenome | isolation source: river surface water | place: USA:Blue River Watershed | collected 2017-08-15
CCAATAATTTTGGATTGTTTCCGCTCGCTCCTGCTGCTCGTTTTTTTGACTATGCAGGGCTTCAACCTTCACTAATCCTGGATAAGGGGCAATTCCAAACCCCAGCTTCTGCTTCACGAATTCCTGATTGGCGAACTGTGCTCTTTTGGGGGCCAAGTGGAGATGTCTCCAAAACTAGTCTTCCAGACCTAGCAGGCACCTATTTGTTCTGGGAAAAGGTAGCTGTGGATGGAGAGATACAAACGGTACGTACCTATTTTTCTGTTGGAGACTGATTCTGTTGTAATCCAGTCAACCCTAAACACTTGTAATTTTTAACCAATTAGTCTGGAATTAGGTATTCCAATAAATTTTTGCCAGAACGCGTCCGAATAAGGTATTGCCCCTGGTTAGGCTGATGACTAATTTGGATTTCTCCCTCACTTTGAAGGGGCGAGCTGATGAGTAGATTTCCTTTTAGATCGTAGAGATATCCTAGCCCTTGCTTTCGGTCAGTCGCTGCAATAATTTTTCGTGATTGTCCAAAATCAAAATAGCCAAGCCAGGTTTCCTCTGCTTTCAGGGATAGTGTCATTAATAGTGTTTGTTGATTATCAAAAAGTTGAATTTTATTGAACTGTTCCATTATTAAGAGCGCGTCATCCCCTTTTTGGTTAGGGAGCTCGCGAAATTTATCGTCACGATTCGTTTTTTGCACTTGAGTTTTTTTCAGGATCTCACCTGAAAAGGATACCTCAATCAATTCTCCACTCGATGTGACAGTTTGTAGTGTAGGAAGACCGGACTTTTTGACTTGGATAGGGTTTGAAATACCTATTGGAAGGAGCACAGGTGATCCTGCTTGAGGCTCGCCTTTTCGATTGAATAAATACAACTTCCCAGAAGCTCCTAGTGCTACCATAAAATCTCCTTTCCCTTGTACACGGGTATGAAAAGGTGATCCAATTGTCTTTTCTCCTAGTTTCAGTGGACTCCAACCTTCCAGTTGTTTGCCGGCTTTGTCGAGGAGCCATAAATTTCCGCTATCTGTAGCAAGGAAATACCGGTACTCTTTGTTGCTATCGTAATCGAGTAAACTTAGGTGGGCTATTTTCTCTCCCGGCAAAGCGATTGGGAATCCGGGCAGAGGATCTCCAAGTCGGTCAATGCCAAATAATTTATCTGCTGTCGCAATCAGCAATTGCAACTTGCCATTTTTAAAATAATCAATTTGGAAGGCATCGGATACGATAGGATTGCCGAGAGGTTGGCTGAATACTTGTTCTCCTGCTGAGTTGATCACATACAGTACATGATCTTGGTCCTGGATGACAAAATCCTCCGTTCCGTCGTTGAAATTTTTGATAGCCTTCGGGCCATAGATTAGGTTGGTAGGAAGTGCAACCTCTTTTCCTGATGCCAATTCGAAGGTCTTTTGTCCAGCTGTCTGAGGAATTCCTTCACTATTATAATTAAGGAGGAGTGTGGCTTCTGGACCATTGGAACTTTGATGAATACGGAGCGCCATGGAAGTGAACGCTTTTAGTTCAGTCTCATATTTCTGCAGGAAGGTGCTCCAGCTGGGGTTGGTGGATTTTACCCAGGATGGCCAGATTTTTTGTAGCAAAAAGGTCTTACTATATCCAGCCGTTGGAGATAGCAGCTTCTTTGTTTCTGTTGATTCTTTTGTCCAAGTATTTCCTTGGGTGTAATCGTCGAGCAAGCTTTTCATGCCATTGGCAGAATTGCACATGACCAGTAATTGGTCTACCTTGCTGATATAGGTTTGTTCAAATCCGAAAAATCGACCATTAAATAAATGGGCCGGAAAATTTGCTTCTGGAAAAAATATGATTTCGGTTTCTAAGTACCGCTCGGAAGGATAGAATTCTGTAGTGTCTCGGTATTGTTTAAGAAGTTCCCAAGCTTGTTCAGCCTTCGTGCTTTTGACTAATAATACAGTATTTTTTTCTGTAGGAGAGTCTGATTCCATTTCTAAAAAGTACTGTTCTCCACTGAGTAAGTCCAAAAAACCTCGGTCAATGAGTCGGGTTTGTACCTCTCCACTAACCGTGGAGATAGGTGTAAAAGTGGAGTTAAAGAGCTTTTGAGTTTCGTAACCATCTTCCAAGTTAATTTGGGTGACCGAATGGGTACGCTTCGAAATCAAGTTCTCAAATCCCGCCAATTGTGCTTGGACAGAAGGTAAAAAATCCACAGCTGGTAGGCCTTGTATGGGTCCTTTGAAGAGGAGTTGCTGATCTTCAAACTGAAGGGTTAAGGAAAGCAAGTAATCTTCAGCCTCAAGTTCATTCAATGCCGCCGAATTTTTATCTGCGCATACGCCAGCGAGGAGTTTGCCTAGTCCTTTTGAGGAAAGGATAAGTCTTCCCAATCCTTCTTTATTGGGCAATTCTGATCCAAGTTTGGTTGAGATTGGACTTGCGTCTTCACTCAGGTAAAATCGAATGGCTTCTTCAATGACAAAAGAAGTGGAAGAGACCAGGAGTACATTGTTGAGTAGGGTAATGCTCCATTGGATGCTGTTGCTTGCGTCCAACACATCGTAAATTTCCTGTTCACTATATTTTCGTGTTTGAAATCGGGTTGTTTTTGGGGCTTTGGATTTGAGTTTATCCAAAAGTTCCTGAGGAGAATTTGAACCAAAGTTAAGGGTGTACAAGAGACTAAACTTATCTGTTCCAACGGCATGATAGCTTACCGTCACCTGTTTGTTTCGAAGTGTTTTGGTTACAAAACCTTCTTCACCTACAAGGCTATCTAAAGAATTTAACTGGCTTTCTAAGGATTGAAAAGTAGGAAATCGTCCTAACACGGTCCAGATAGGCTGCTTTCGAAGTTCCTGCCAAGTAAAATCCGCTTGCTGTGTTTCAAAAATAAATACGGCATCGCTTGAAATAAGTTCTAGGCTGTTGATGGTTCTGGATAGTATGAATCGCTGATACACTTCATAGCCACCCCAACTCAGTAGGGATAGTGCTAGAATGACCAGTAGACTTTTCCAGATTTTCAAGGTGCAGTAGATCTTTAGGATAAGCGTAGTATAAAAAAGACCTAAGATACCTTACCGAGGAAAAGTATCTTAGGTCCTGAGGCCTACATGAATCAGATTAGTTGCTCAAACGATCCAATACTTGCATTACTTCTTTCACATGGCCTCTAGATGTTTCTAACAATTGCTGCTCTTCGGCATTGAGGTCGAGTTCAAGGACTTTTTCAATCCCGTTTTTGCCAAGGATTACAGGTACACCAAGGTAGCAGTCGTCGATGCCATATTCACCATCCAATTTGATGCAAACTGGGAATACTCTTCTTTGGTTCTTCAAGATTGCTTCTACCATCTGGGCTGCAGCAGCTCCAGGAGCATACCAAGCAGAGGTCCCCATAAGCTTCACCAATTCTCCACCACCAAACTTGGTTCGCTCGATGATGGCGTCTAATTTATCTTTTTCTACCAATTCAGTAACAGGGATACCTGCTACCGTGGTATAACGAGGTAGAGGCACCATGGTGTCGCCATGTCCACCCATCAAGATGGCTTGAATTTCTTTGCCAGACACGTTTAGTTCTTCAGCAAGAAAAGCACGGTAGCGAGCCGTGTCCAAAATCCCTGCCATACCCATCACCTTGGTTCTTGGAAGGCCAGAAGTCAGGTGAGCTTGGTAAGTCATCACGTCTAGTGGATTGGAAACGACAATGATGATTGCGTTAGGAGAATGCTTAACCACATTTTCGGTAACTGACTTTACGATTCCTGCATTGGTTTCGATTAAGTCATCGCGGGTCATCCCAGGCTTTCTTGGAAGCCCTGAGGTAATGACTACCACATCCGAATTAGCGGTTTTGCTGTAGTCATTGGTGCTGCCAATAGTACGACTATCGTATTGATTGATCGGGGCTTTTTGCCAAATGTCAAGTGCTTTACCTTCTGCAATGCCCTCTTTGATGTCGATCAATACAATCTCTTCAGCTACTTCGCGATATGCCAACACATCGGCACAGGTGGCTCCTACGTTTCCTGCACCAACAACGGTTACTTTGCTCATGTTATTATTTTTTGGTTTGAGTGGCTTAAAATTTGCCTCTAAGTTAATACGAGATACTTTGGAATTGAAACCGCTGCTGGATTAAGTTTGTTGCGGAATTGCTGTTTTTTTCACCTCTACCCCGTAAATTTTTCAATGAATACTATTCAAACATTTGCCGGAGGCTAAAGAACCCAAAAGATTCTCGGTAGGAACGAAAAAGCCGTTGGTTGTTGGCATTGTAATAATCTGCCAAGGAGGTCATCATCTTGGCCTTGATTTTTGGGTTACTATCAAAGATTTCCAAGAGGGCAAATTGAGGAATGACTAGCAATTCTGCCTCATCTGAGCAAACCAACGCGGTGTAGGTTCTCTTTGAATTTTCTAATAAGGAGTTTTCACCAAAAGCATCCCCTCGCTTGAGCTGCATGATGGTTTCAAAATTTTCACTTAAGTCGATGGTCAAGTCTACCTGTCCCTTACGGATCAAGTAGAGCGCCTGACTTGGGTCCTTACTAAAAAAAACTACCTCGTCTCGAACGTATTTTCGCTCGTGCATGGTGGGGAGAAATCGGGCTAGTTCCTGCTGTTTGAGTAGCTCAAAAAATTTAATCCCTTGCAAGAAATCAAACATCCTGAGTTCATTTGGCTCGTAGGTTTTTGAAAAAGGATTTCTCATGAATTAACGTTTTTGGATGTGTATGTATTTTTGGGTTCCAGGGCCTACTTTCGCCCAATCAGCTATTCGCATGCCGACTACCCAGGCTATTTTATTTCCTGAAACTAGGACTTTTACCTCTTTCTTTAACGGAAGTGGAACTTTATTGTCAATCAAAAAATCTGAAATTTTCTTTTCTGTTGACATCCCTAGGGGATTAAATCGGTCTCCTTCTTGCCAGCTTCGAACTTGTAGGGGGAATTCTAAGCAATCCAAGTCTATCATTGCATGCGCAGGATTGCGGTCAATTGAATCTAGCTTAGTCCTATAATCTACTGCGTACCTACCATCTGGGAGTTCAAAAGAGGTGGTTCCAAAGGAGAGCTCGATGCCCGAAAAAGGAGTAGAGACTGGGTAGAGAAGGAGTTCCTCCCTGTCTAGGCAGATTTCAAAGGAGGCGCTTCGGAAGATTGTTCCTGATTTGAATTCGTTAAGGCTTTCTGCCAAGGCGTAGGCTTGATCCGAGTTGAATCCATAGGGCCGTAACCAATAATAAAGTAAGGATGCGGCACCTTGCATGTTCCGGATTGCTTGATAGGGAAGGATACTCATGCCTTGGTATTCATGAACATGCGCATTTTTCCATAGTTCGAATAATCCTGAAAAAGCTTTTCCAGTATCTTTCAATCTGGCGAAGCTTTGCAGTAGATTTTGGCGCGTATCGGCTTCAAGACTATAGAGTGCCGGCAACCCTTGATGGCGTAGCTTATTTCTTTTGTAATTAGTGGAAGCGTTGGAGCGGTCTTCCCGCCAGGAAAGCTGTACCTCTTCTGCATAGGCTGCAAGCTGTGCTCTTGAAAAGGGAAGCAGTGGTCGGATCAACTCCCCTCGCCGTTCACTCATGCCATATAGACCCTCAATTCCAGTGCCCCGAGCAAGGTTGAGAAAAATAGTTTCTAATTGGTCGTCTTCCTGATGGGCAACAACGATGCCTGCCAAGTTTTTCTTGCTTCGAATTTCTTCAAAAAACTGATAACGAATTTCTCGTGCAGCCATCTGTATGGAAACCCCATTTTTCTCGGCCCATTCTTGAGTCTTTGCTTGGTAGACATGCACGCGAAGTCCATGTTCTTGACCCCATTTTTTCACAAATTCTTCATCCCGATCGCTTTCCTCCCCTCTCAAGCGAAAGTTGACATGTGCCAACTCAAATTGAACTCCAGCATTATGAAGCAGATGGGCCAAAGCCATGCTATCCAGTCCACCACTACAGGCCACCAAGTAGCATTTACCTGATTCAAAAAGTTTGCGTTGCTGGATATGCGATATAAAGGTGTTGTACATTGATCAAAAATAGCTTTTTCTGCTAAATTTGCCTTCATTCCGATCCCTATGAAATCTCCTTTTTTCATTTTGTCCCATCTGCTACTGCTTAGTATACCTTTTCTAGGTCATGCACAGTCCTCCTCCTTATTGGAGATTCGAAGTGCGGATTTGTTGCAGGGAGCAAAAGGCTTTGAACGCTTACTGGGAAATGTGAATATGAAGCATCAAAACTCCCTAATTTCCTGCGATTCGGCCTATTTTTTCCGTGAAGAAAACCGAGCGCAACTTTTTGGGAGAGTGCAAATCAAGGATGAAGAAGATCCGATTACCACTACGAGTTCCTATGCCGAATACGATGGTACTACCAAGGTGGCCAAGCTTCGTAAAAACGTAGTTTTCACCAATCAGAAAACTAAACTTTATACCGAATACTTGGATTACAATCGGGAAACCAACGTTGCAAATTATTTTGAAGGTGGAAAGATGGTGGATTCAGTCAATGTCTTGACGAGTGAAATTGGGACCTATGAGATTAATTACGAGCGAATCAGTTTTCAACAAGATGTAGTGTTGGTTAACCCAGATTATACGCTTAAAACGCAAGACCTAATTTATTTGACCATTCCCAAAACAGCCCAGACCCCTGGTTTGACAAATATTGTGTCGAAAGAGGGCTATCATTTGGATGCACAAAAAGGAAGTTTCTATGATACCCAATTGAAGCAGTTTAAATTTTTTGAAGGCCTAGTTGATACAGAAGATAGCCGGGTAAAGGCGGATGAGTTGTTTTACGACGAGCCCAAGGCCTACTATGAGGGGAAAAAGGATGTTCGCGTATTGAATAAGGAACGGAAACTGGAAGTTTTTGGAGAGGTAGGGACCTATTGGGAAAAGAAAAAATACAGTCAGGTATACGGGAATGCTTTGGTGCGTAGGTATTTTGAGTCAGACACGCTGTTTCTTACAGCTGACACGTTGATTTCTCAAGACGGTGAGGCTGATTCCTTGAAGTATTTGCTTGCTTTTCACCAAGTGAACTTGGTGAAGACAGACCTTTCAGGGAAGGCTGACTCCTTGTTGTATGCCTTTCCTGACTCCTCCATTCATCTCTATAAGGATCCAATTTTATGGAATCGCTCGAGTCAAATTTCTGCAGATAGTATGGTGTTTTACATCAAGAATGAGACATTGGATCGGGTTTTCATGAAGAACAAAGCCTTTGCTATTTTGACTGATACGCTCTTGAATTTCAATCAAATGAAAGGAAGAAAGATGACAGGGCAATTCACCGGCGGAGAGCTAAGCAATTTGGTTATTGAGGGAAATGGGGAGTCGCTGTATTATGCCTTGGAAGGGGATACTTTGACACAAGGAATCAACCGTATCTTGAGTGCCACTATCGGGCTAACCTTTGTGGATGGGCTAATTAAGAAATCAAATTTTGGTGTAAAACCAGATGGCAAATTTATCCCTGTCCAGGATATCAATGAAAAGATGAGTAGGCTGGAAGGTTTTAGATGGAGAGAGGAGGAAAAACCAAAACGATCCACTATTGATGACTGGCGCAAGGTGATAGAAATTGATCCGACACTGAAGAATTTTTTCAATGAACCGGAGGTGAAACTGGAGATGCCGAGCCAAGGCCAACTTCAAAAAGCACTGCAAGAAAAGCCAGTTAAACAGTCGGGAGGAGGATAAAGACTAAGAAGGAAAAGATTTTTAAACACTTAACAACAATTAACCCGACTTTCTCCGAAAAATTGCATCTTTTTAAATACATTTAACGTACGTAGTATCTAATTAGTATAAGTTTATCTGCCTATTGAGAAAAATTTACATGAACACCCGATTGCTCAAAATAACACTGCTTTTACTGTTGGCATTGCCTATGCTGGCTACTGCCCAACAGGTACGTGTATTGAGTGAGGGGGTTGATTTTTCAGGTAAAATAGGTTCGTCCCAACGAAAAACAGTCCTGTTGCACAACGAGTCTTCCCAGCCAAAGACTTTCCTTCTTCGCAACATCAAAGGAAGTATCGGTTCCTCTCAAAAAATGCGTATTTGTCTCGGTGATCAATGCTTTGATCCGAAAAAAGACTTAGCAAAGATAGTGTTGAAGCTTGCGCCCGGGGAGATTTATACGGATTTATATTTGGAGTTTGAAATGGGTATTGCAGAGACCTTAGGGAGTTTCGACCTCGTTTTTGTCAACAGTGAATCGCTGCGTGAGTTTTTTGTAGTGGAAGCCAAATATGCCGTTACACCTTCACCGACTGCAGATTTTTCACACAAAGACATCAAACTTGGGGATATTTACCCCAATCCAAGTAATCGCGTTGCTCAATTGGACTATACCGTGGTAAATCCAAAAGCGAAAGCCAAAATCACGGTAACAAGTTTCATCGGCAATCCCATTGCCGAATACGAACTGGATCCTACTCGGAATAGTCTCGTAATTCAGGTAGCTGACTTTCAGCCAGGGGTGTATTTTTACACCTTATTTGTGGACAACAAAAACGTGGTCACCAAGAAATTACAAGTAAAAAAGTAACCGCTTTCCACTTGGTCATTTCATTTGAAATCTTACAATTATCCCTTATATTTGCGGTCCTTTAATTAATCATGCGAAACAATTCGATCTTGTTTGTGCTTTCCTTGGTTCTCTTTGGAGCCTGTGGGCCTTTTACCAAGTTGGAAAAGAGTACCAACTGGGAAGAGCTTTACAATGGTGCCAACAAGTATTACCAAGAAGGGGAATACAACAAGGCTATTATCTTGTATGAGAAGGTACTTCCTGTAATTAAGGGGTCTGAAAAAGCAGAAATGGCTGAATACAACTACGCCAATTGCCACTTCAAGACCAAGCGTTACATTGAGTCTGCCGGCTATTTCAACACCTTTTACAAGACTTACAACCGAAGTGCTTTGGCAGAGGAAGCCCTATTTATGCATGCCTACTCCTTGTATTTAGATGCTCCTGATTACAATCTGGATCAGCAAAGTAGCAAGGAAGCCGTGTCTGCGATTCAACAATTTATAGGAAGATTTCCTGCTTCGGCTAGTTACGAGCGTGCCATGGACATGCTCAAGGATTTAGAGTCTAGATTTGAGGAAAAAGCTTACAGCGAAGCGGAAATGTACTACCGATTGAAGGAGGGTTTATTCCCGGGAGACTTTTACCGAGCCTGCATTATCAACTTTCAAAATTTTGCCAAGGACTATCCTGAAAGCAAACGAAATGAGGAGTTGGCTTACCGTTTGGTAGAAGTGGGTTATGCCTATGCCAAGAACAGTGCTTTCGACAAAAAAGAAGAGCGTCTGAATGATGCTTTAAAATTTGCTGCTAATTTTTACCGCAAATATCCAGCTAGTGGTTATTTGGGTGAGGTGAAAAAATTTGAAGAACAGACCAAAGAAGAAGCGCAAGCACATGCCAAGCTGAAAAAAGAAATTGCAGATAAAAAGGCTGCAGAAGAGGCAGTGGTCACCACTAACTCAAATTAAATTAATTCAAGCATTCAAAAAAACAAACTATATGGCTGTCAATCCATCAATCATCACCAGAGACTTAGATAAAATCGCTGATCAAACAGGAAACATCTATGAGTCCATCCACATCGTTGGTCAACGCGCTAAGCAGATTTCTTCTACTTTGAAGGAAGAATTGAACAACAAACTTTCTGAGTTTGCTTCCACGGTAGATAACTTGGAGGAGGTATTTGAAAACAAGGAGCAAATTGAGATCTCTAAGTTTTACGAAAGAATGCCTAAGCCTACTTCTTTGGCGATGGAAGAGTTTATGGAAGGAAAAATCCACCATAGATACCCTTCTCAAGAAGGAGCGGAGTAATTTCCCATGAACCTGCAAGGCAAGCGAATTTTAGTTGGTGTTACAGGCAGCATTGCAGCTTATAAAACAGCGATTTTAACACGCTTACTAATCAAATCTGGAGCAGAGGTACAGCTAGTAGCTACGACCTCTGCTCTTGATTTTATTACCCCTCTTACCTTAGCTACTCTTTCCAAAAGACCAGTCCTATTTGATTTTTTCGAGAAGAAATCTGGTCAATGGCACAACCATGTGGAGCTGGGCCTTTGGGCAGATTTATTTTTAGTAGCGCCCTTAAGTGCCAATACCCTTTCCAAACTCGCGCAGGGAGCATGTGATAACCTCCTTACTGCCACCTACCTTTCCTGCCGTTGCCCAGTCATGCTTTCGCCGGCTATGGATTTGGACATGTATCAGCACCCCTCGGTTCGAGCGAACTTGGAGAAAGTGGCTTCCTTTGGAAATGTAGTGTTGGAAGCCGAGTCTGGGGAATTGGCCAGTGGGCTTTCAGGACAAGGCCGCATGATGGAGCCAGAACATATCCTGGAGCGAGTTTTAGATTTTTTTAATACTAAGAAGGAGTTTGGCGGGAAAAAAGTGTTGATTACGCTAGGTCCTACACAGGAGGCGCTGGATCCTGTTCGTTTTTTGAGTAACCACTCTAGTGGGAAAATGGGCTTAGCTCTAGCCCAAGCATTTCAAGCAGCTGGAGCTGATGTGTATGTGGTCGCGGGCCCGGTAGCTCTGAATTTGGAAGGGCAGGGATTTCAAGTGCAGCGTGTGACTACCGCAACTGAAATGTATGAAGCAACAAAAGGCTTGCATGGGCAAATGGATGCGGTGGTGTTTGCTGCGGCAGTGGCTGATTTTAGACCAGAAATCACAGCCACTCAAAAAATAAAGAAACAGGGAGAAGAACTTCCCCTTCGGTTGGTTCCTAACGTGGACATTGCCTTTGAAATGGGCAAAATGAAAAAGAGGGGACAAGTTCATGTGGGCTTTGCCTTAGAAACTGAACAGGAAGAAGCGAATGCCAAAGCCAAACTGGTCCGTAAAAAATTCGATCTGGTTGTCTTGAATTCTGCTACCCAAGAAGGAGTTGGATTTAAGCACGACACCAATCAGGTGCGGATTTTTCATAAGGATGGACAAGTTATACAGTCAGCTCTTCTGCCTAAGTTGGATATTGCACGTCTAATTGTGGAGGAAGTCAAAAAAGCTGCTACGTGGAGCTAAAGATTTTTTGTAAGTTTAGTTCATGAAAAAGGGGATAATTTTCCTTATTGGACTCATTGGTTTTTTTTTGGAAGGGAAGGCTCAAGAGCTTGATTTCCGAGTAATTATCAATAGCGATCGTTCTAGATTTCAAAATACGGAAGTATTTAACCAAATGAAAACGAGCTTTGAGCAGTTTTTGAATGGTCGAACCTGGACTTCTGACGAATACCGACCTGAAGAGCGGATCAAAGGAAATTTGTTGATTACCATCAGTGAAGTCCCTCAAGTGGGGGTTTACAGTGCTACTGTACAAGTTCAAGTGGTGCGACCCGTGTTTGGCACCAATTACGAATCTGTGGTACTCAATTTTATCGATCGAAATTGGTCCTTTGAGTACCAGGAGTCTCAGCCGCTAGAATTCAACCGTTTCTCCTTTTTAAATAACATCAGTTCCTTACTCGCTTTTTATGCCCATATCGCGCTTGGTATGGATTACGATACTTTCGCGCTCAAGGGAGGGAATCCCTATTTTGAGGTGGCAAACGATATTGTCAACAATGCGCAGCAATCAGGTCGTGTAGGCTGGGTGCAAAATCCTAGTGACCGAAGAAGCAGGTACTGGCTGATCAATGACATTTACATTTCTACCGTATATGCTCCCATTCGAGAGGCGATTTATTTGTATCACAGAAAAGGCCTCGACCAGCTTGCTACAGCTCCTGAGGAGGCCTATTCTTCCATTTTAGAAGCCATTCAGCGTGTTGCTGGTGCCAACAAGCAGCAGCCCAATGGAATTTACACCATCAGTTTTGTAGATTCAAAAAGTGATGAAATCTCCCAAATCCTGAAGAATGCTCCCTTTGAGATTCGGGAAAAAGCGGTTCCATTGCTACTTGAAATTGATCCGAATAACGCCAGAAAATACAACGAGCTACTCAAAAACTGAGTTGTAACCTTTAGTTTTGTTGTAAAGCTTTCCTTAATTCATGCTTACCTCACTTAAGATTTCCAATTATGCCTTAATCGATCAGCTGGCGATGCAGCCCAGTGGTGGATTGAGTATGATTACAGGGGAAACAGGTGCGGGCAAGTCGATTATGCTAGGAGCAGTAGGACTTTTGTTGGGTAACCGTGCCGATACCAAAGTTTTGCTCCACCACGATAAAAAATGTGTTGTTGAAGGGGTGTTTGATATTCGTTCCTATGGGCTTCAGGGTTATTTTGAAGAGTTGGAATTGGATTACGAGGACACCTGCATTATCCGACGGGAAATTAGTCCAAATGGAAAGTCCCGATCTTTTGTCAACGATACTCCGGTGCTCCTAGACCCCCTAAAAACATTGGGGGATAGGTTGATGGATGTGCACTCCCAGCACGACACCTTGCTTTTGGGAGAAGGAGATTTTCAATTGGGATTGGTGGATGCCTTTGCTCGAACAAGTGCTGAACGTACTATTTTCCAACAAGCCTTCACCGAATTTAGAAAGAGCAAAAAAGCCCTGACCGAACTTACCCGTAAAGGAGAAGCGCTCAAAAAAGAATACGATTTCAACCAGTTTCAATTGGAAGAGCTCAGTAGTTTGGCACTTGTTGCAGGAGAACAAGAGGAGTTGGAATCCAGCCAGGAAATTCTGGAAAATGCGGAAGATATTAAATTGAAAATCAACGAGGTGCTTTCACTTTTTCATGAGGAACAGTTTGGAGTGTTGCAGGGAATGGGACAAATCCAGTCCAGTTTGTTGGGACTCGAACGATTGGCTCAGGCTTTTGCAACCTATCGTACTCGTTTTCAAGAAGCTTTGATTGAATTAAAGGATTTAGCCGAATCTTTGGCGGATGAGGACAGTCGTGTCGAAATGGATGCGGAGAAGTTGGAACGCACGCGTGAGCGCTTGAGTAAAATCTACCAGTTACAGAAAAAGCATGGGCTTCAGACCATTGAAGAGTTAATGGAACTAGAAAGCCAATTAGCAGATAAAATATTTCTGGTTCAGCAGGTGGATGATCAGTTGGTAGTGGCCAATCAACTATTCCTTCAGAATGAAAAAGCCATGCTTGCAGCAGCTGAGGTTCTTAGCCAAAAGCGAAAGACTTGTTTTCCTTCTTTTGAAAAGGCTTTGGAAGCTTTGCTGCAGGATTTGGGTATGGAAAATGCCCGTGTTCAATTTGAGGCCCAGGTAGTAGAGCCCAATGGAAGCGGGATAGACCGCGTGGAACTTCTTTTTTCTGCCAACAAAGGAATGCCCTTGCAGCCGCTCAAAAAAGTGGCATCCGGGGGTGAGTTCTCACGATTACTCTTTGCGATTAAATACTTGATGGCGGATAAAATGGCATTGCCTACCCTTATTTTTGATGAGATTGACTCCGGTATTTCTGGAGAAGTAGCCTTGCAAATGGTCCGCATGATGCAGGAAATTGCTAAAAATCATCAGGTCATCTGCATTACCCATCTACCACAGGTGGCCGCAAAAGGAGAGGTGCATTTCTTTGTATACAAGGACCATAGTGCAGCAAAAACCATTTCTAAGGTGAAGCAATTGAGCCCCGAGGAACGTGTGCAGGAGTTGGCCAAAATGATTGCTGGCGCTAATCCCTCTGTTGCCGCTCAGGCCAGCGCCAAAGAGCTCTTGATGAATTGAAGAGCTAACTCCTAAATTTTATGTAGTTTTACCGAAGCTATTGAATTCAACCCCATCGCTATGTCACAAAATTTGCTAAAAGGAAAAGTA
>JACCDH010284361.1_pt1 | contig 13778 bp, 7 predicted proteins | sample 7442481 | NCBI WGS metagenome assembly JACCDH01 (sample SAMN15323433, study PRJNA562643) | freshwater metagenome | isolation source: river surface water | place: USA:Blue River Watershed | collected 2017-08-15
CAGGGGAAGACGCCGCCTTGTTCAGCATCGATGCCGCGACCGGGGCGCTCGCCATGGTGGCCCGCAACTTCGAGGCCCCGGAGGATGCGGGAGCTGACAACACTTACACCGTCACCGTGGGGGTCAGCGACGCGGAAGGCAACACCGCCAGCAAGCCGCTCGTCATCAGCATCGCTGACGAGCAGGAAGTCTCCGCGCTCGCCATCAGCGGCCTGGACGATGTGCTCATAGGCGAGAACACGGCATGGCTCTACACCACGATCAGCGTCACCGGCGCCATCGGCGAGGTGAACTGGTCGCTCGAGGGCGCCGATGCGGCGCGCTTCAGCGTCGATCCTGGCACCGGTGCGGTGTACCTGCCGTCGCGTGACTTTGAGAGTCCCACGGACAGCGACGGCGACAACGTCTACGAGGTGACGGTGCGGGCCACTGACGCCGACGAGAACACCGCCACGCGGCCCCTGCGCGTGACGGTGGAGAACATCATCGAGCCCGCCACGCTGGAGATTGGCGGACTGGCCAACGCCAGTGTCGACGAGAACCAGTCGTTCCTCGTAACGCCCACACTTTCCGGCAGCCATGGCGGGGTCACCTGGCGCTTGGCAGGTGCAGACGCCGAGCGTTTCAGTATCAATCCTTCCACCGGCGCGCTGAGCATGGTGGCACGCAATTTCGAAGCGCCCGCCGATGCCGACGTCAACAATGTCTATGAGGTCACGGTGATCGCCGAGGATCTCGACGGCAACTCGGACAGCGAGGCCCTCACAGTCAGCGTGGCGGATGTGGTTGAGACCTCCACCCTCATCATCAGCGGCGTGGATGCCCTCTACACGGTGGAAGAGAACAGCGCGTTCACCGGCACGGCGCCGGGCCTGCTGGGCGCCATTGGCGACGTGACCTGGACGCTCGGGGGCAATGATGCCGCTGCGTTCAGCATCGACGCCGTGTCAGGAGTGGTCAGCCTGACGGCCCGCGACTACGAGACGCCCACCGATGCGGACGGCAACAATTTCTATCAGATCATCCTCAGGGCGACGGACGCCGATGGCAACACGGCCGCTCATACTTCCACCTTCGTCATCAATGACGTCATCGAGATTGCCGAACTGAGTATCGGCGGCGTGGACGACACGTACACTCTCAATGAGAACAGCGCGTTCACCAGCGCCGCACCCAGCGTGACTGGCGCCATTGGCAGCGTGACCTGGTCGCTCGAGGGCGGCGATGCCGACAGATTCAGCCTCGATGCCGCCACGGGAGTGATCAGCATGGTGGCTCGCGATTTCGAGGCCCCGGCAGATGCGGGGGCCGACAATCGCTACGACATAGTGTTGCGCGCCACTGATGCCGATGGCAACACGGCAGTCCGCGAAGTGGACGTGCAGATCGTCAACGTGAATGAGAGCTCGCCGATTGCTGTCACGGGCATCAGCAATGCCAGCGTCGCGGAAAACAGCGCCTTCATCTCTGCAGCCCCCAGCGTCAGCGGCGGCTTGGGCACCATCACCTGGGTTCTGAGCGGCGCCGATGCGGGGCGCTTCGCCATCGACCCGGCCACGGGCGTCTACAGCATGGTGGCGCGCAGCTACGAGGATCCGGTGGATGCCGACGGCGACAACGTCTACAGCCTGGTGGTGCGTGCCGGCGACAGCAACGGCAACGTCGCGGAGCAGGCGGTGGCGGTGAGCGTCGAGGATGTGATCGAGGCGTCGGTGATCACCATCGCCTTGGAGGACGCAACAGGAATTCCGGAGAATGGCGGAAGCTTTCTGTTTCCGACAGTCTCCGGCGCGATTGGCGCTGTCCGCTGGACGCTGGAAGGCCCTGACGCACATGTGTTCACGCTCAACGGCACCACCGGTGATGTCGCGATCCCGATACTGGACTTCGAGAGTCCGCTCGATGCCGATGCGGACAACCAGTACGAGCTGATCCTGCGTGCCACCGATGCCGACGACAACACCGGCACCCGCGCACTGACCGTGCGCGTCTTCGACGATGTTGAATTCGCCACACCGGTGATCGGCGGACTGAGCAGCGTCACCATCGACGAGAACCAGCCGTTCCAGCAGACGGCCACGGTCAGCGCGGCGATCGGCAGTGGCACCTGGAGCCTGGAGGGCGCCGATGCCGCGCGCTTCAGCATCAACGCGACCACTGGCGTCCTCAGCATGGTCGCACGCAATTACGAGACACCGGAGGATGCCGATGGCGACAACACCTATGCGGTGACGGTCAAGGTGACCGATGCGGACAACAACCACAGCACCCAGGCCATCACGGTCAGCGTGGCCGATGTGATCGAGAGCGCCACCCTCGCCATCAGCGGCCTCAGCAGCGTCGCGCTCAATGAGAACACCGCCTTCCAGCAGACGGCCACCGTGGCCGGTGCCATCGGGGCAGTGACCTGGAGTCTGGAGGGTGCAGACGCCGCGCGCTTCACGATCAACGCGAGCACCGGCGTCCTCAGCATGGGAGGGCGTGACTACGAGGCTCCGGAGGATCTCGACGCCGACAACGTCTACGCTGTCAGCGCGGTGGCCACGGATGCCGATGGCAACACCAGCCTGCAAGCCTTGTCCGTCACCATCCTGGATGTGGCGGAAGCGCTCCCTGTGCAGATCACCAGCTCTGGCACCGAGAGCATCGACGAGAACGTGCCGTTCTCCACGACGCTCGTTGCCAGCGGGGGCACGGGGGCGATCACCTGGAGCAAGTCCGGCGGCAGCGATGCCAGCCTGTTCAGCCTGAGCAGCGAGGGTCTGTTGAGCCTGACCGCGAAGAATGCGGAGCTGGCCGAGGATGCGGACGGCAACAACAGCTACCTGGTGCAGGTGCAGGCCATGGACGCGACGGGCGCAACGGCCCTCCTCGATGTGACGCTGAACGTGGCGAACGTGGAGGATGTGACCACAGCGATCCCCTTCACCTCGCCCGCGTTTGCCCTGGATGAAGATGCCACACTGAACTTCACGGGGGCAGACCTCTTCGCCCAGGCCAACTTCACGGATGATGTCGGTGTCGCGTTGAGCAGCCTGACGCTGAGTGGTCGAACAGGCACCCTGACCGTGAATGGCAGCAACATCGCCGCTGGCGCCACTGCGCTGGTCACGGCCGCGAGTGCGCTGACGTGGAAGCCTTCTGCCAACGTGAACGGCAGTTCCATTCTGATGTTCAATGCGCAGGCCACGGCATCCGACGGCAGCACCTCCAGCGTCGTGGCCGTCAATGCCAATGTGGCGGCGATGCCGGATGCGTCTACTCTGACGTTTGCGCTCTACCCCGGAAGTTCTGGCTACGACGTCAATCCTTCTAGCTCGCGCGAGCAGACGGCCTTCTTCGCGTCGGCCTTCGACAATGACGGCTCCATGGTCCTGACGCTGCGCATCACTGGGAACTACTCAGAGGCAGACGGCGACACCCTGTCGATAAGCACGAGCGTGTCACCCGTGACAGCGGCGCTGTTCACCAACAACTGGAATCCCGGCACCGGGACGTTGACGATCACTTCCGCGGTAGGCCAGACCCCGAATATATCCGGCTGGAACACCTACCTGAACAACATCGTCTTCAGCACCAACGACACGGATGTGGGAGATTCCCGCACGGCGCAGATGACTCTGGTGTCCGGTCCCGACACCGAAACCAAGTCACTGACGGTCACCCTGCCCTTTGTCACCAGTGCCAGCGGCGCAGAGGCCGGCATGGCCTTCTCGGTGATGGCCCTGGACGAGGAAGGGTTTGCGGCCGACGCCGTGGAAGATGTCGCCATGGTGAGCGAAGGGGTGCAGGACGTGCAGAATTCCGACCCGCTAGCCTGGTGGCAGCTGGCCGAGAGCTACGCGATGCTGCGTTGAGGTGACGGTGGCGGTGGGCGCGCGCTTCAGGCGATGCGTCGCACCGCCGCTCCGGGCAGAGCGGCGGTCACCTGATTCCTGCCCCGCTGCTTGGACTGATACATCGCTCCGTCGGCACGGGCCAGCCACTCCTCGGCGGTCTCGTGCAGCCAGTGCTCGGCCACACCAAGTGACACCGTCACGGGCGCCGCGAACTGCGTGAGTGCCGCCGCGATCAACTCGCGCAGATCCTCGGCCAGCAAGCGGGCTGACTCCATCGAGGTGCTGCCCGCCAGCACCACGAATTCATCACCACCCAGACGGAAAAGACTGTCTGTCAGACGAATCCTGCCAGCAATGGTCTGACTGACGCAGCGCAGCAACGCATCCCCCGCAGCGTGTCCTTTCTGATCATTCACCCACTTGAAGTTGTCCAGATCGATCATGATGGCCGACATGGGCTCGGCCGTGCGGCGACGCAGGGCTACCAGATGCTCCAGCGACTTGTGCAGGGCGCGCCGGTTGCCCGCGCCGGTCAGCGGATCCTCCGTCGCCAGCTGCAGCAGCTGATCCCGCTGCCGGTTGCGCTGATCGGCAAAGGCATAGGCGAACAGGATGCAGCCGAGCACCGAGAGGAAGAACTTGGCGAAATCGAAGCCGCTGAGGTCCGGGAAGAGCGTGATCGCACTCAGCACCAGGGCGGTGCCGGTGAGCTTCAGGGCTGTCAGGGGGGGTGTCAGGAAGAAGGCCGCAATGAGCACCGGGTAGAGGAAATACAGGTCGCGCGGGCCGAGGAAATAGAGGTTCGCCACCATGCCGGAAAGCGACAGCATGGCGATGCACAGGCCCGGCACCTCCGTACGGCGCGTGCGCCAGACATAGGCGAAGATCAGCGAGGAGCCGATCACACCGATGCTGTCCACCAGAGCCACTGCCCAGTCGCCCATGCTGAAACGCATGACGGCAAACGGCAGCAGGCCGATCACCGACACCAGAGAAAGGACGAGGACGATGACCTCTTCGGAGGTTCTTGTTTGCATGAGCGCCGCCACGTGGAAATTGACGGGGCCGATCTTAACAGGATTTGGACAATTTCCCACCGTGTAGGAAATTTGCCATGTCAGGGCGCGTTGCGCTGCTGCATCCGGTTCATGCGTTCGGTTTCAATCTCGCGGAACCGGGCCATCTGCTGCGCCGTCAGCACGGGCGTCAGCAGAGCCTCGGCCTGTGCCTGCATCTGCGCGCGGCGCTGCTGCATGCCCTGGCCTTGTCCACCGCCTTGACCGCCACCCTGTCCCTGGCCGCCGCCCTGGCGCATGCCCTGCATGGCCGCCATCTGCTGCTCGTTGATCTGCGCCATGGCGGCGCGGAAGGCGGGCTCCTGCTCCGGCGTGATCGCCAGCTGCTCGATCAGCTGCTGCACACGCGCCTCGGGGTTCATGCGCATCCCGCCCCCGCCACCAAGGCCGGGACCTCCGCCCTGACCACTGCCAGGCTGAGCCTGAAGGGTGGTGCCGGCAAGAGCGAGGCAGAGGGAGGTCAGCAGGGCGAACAAGGTGATTCTCATGATTTGTCTCCTGTTTTGATCAATTAATGTGCAATGGCGACAACGCTACTCCTTTGCGGCGTGCTTGCAAGCCCGGTCGCGACGGGGCGATGCCAGCGGGGGCGGGCTCAGAGCGCCTCCAACTGTTCGCTCTTCTCCAGCCACTGCAGCTCCACCGTGTCCGACTCGGCCTTGAGACGGGCCTGCTGCTGCAGCAAGGTGGTCAGATCCTTCTTGCGGGCGTCGTCGTAAAGGCTCGCATCGCCCAGCTGCGCTTCCACCTGCGCCAGCTCGGCATGCAGTTTCTCGAGCCGCTGTTCCAGCCGGCGGATCTCGTTCTTCAGCGGGGCCAGCTGCTGGCGCGTGGCGGCGGACTGCTGGCGCTGTTCCTTGCGATCGCCCTTGCGCTCGGCCCCGGCATCCTGCGGCCGCGCCGCCGTACCCGTGCTGCCCTTGCTGTTCTCCTGCATCCATTTCTCGTAGTCATGCAGATCGCCATCGAATTCCTGGCAGCGGCCATGATGGATGGAATGAAACTCATCCACCGTGTTGCTGAGCAAGTGCCGGTCGTGGGAGACGATCACCAGGGCGCCGGCAAAACCTTGCAGGGCCACGGTCAGCGCGTGACGCATCTCCAGGTCGAGGTGGTTGGTCGGCTCGTCCAGCAGCAGCAGATTCGGCCGCTGCCACACCACCAGCGCAAGGGCCAGCCGCGCCTTCTCGCCGCCGGAGAAATTCTCGATGGTCTCGTTGATGCGATCGCCCCGGAAATCGAAGCCGCCCAGGAAATCCCGCAGCGTCTGCTCGCGTGCCGCAGGGTCCAACCGCTGCAGCAGCAGCATCGGGCTCGCGCGCTGATCCAGCACATCCACCTGATGCTGCGCGAAATAGCCCACCTGCAGATACTTCGAGGTGCGCAGCTCGCCGGCCAGCGGTGCCAGATCGCCCGCAATGGTGCGCAGCAGGGTGGACTTGCCGCAACCGTTGAAGCCGAGCAGGCCGATGCGGGTGGTGTCGCGAATCGTGAGCCGGATATTGCTGACCAGAGGGGTCGTGTAGCCCACACTGAGCTTGTCCAGCGCCAGCAGTTCCGCCGGCAGGCGCTCGGGCGGCGCGAACTCGAACTGGAACGGCGAGTCGATATGGGCCGGCGCAATCAACTGCATGCGATCCAGCTCCTTGAGGCGACTCTGCGCCTGGCGCGCCTTGGTGGCCTTGGCGCGGAAGCGGCGCACGAAGTCCTCGATCTCGGCCACGCGGCGCTGCTGCTTCTCGAACAGCGCCTGCTCCTGCGCCAGACGCTCGGCACGCTGGGTCTCGAAGCTGCTGTAGTTGCCGCGATAGAGCGTGAGCTTCTGCTGCTCGACACTCACCACATAGGCAATCACCTCGTCGAGAAAGCTGCGATCGTGGGAGATGATCAGCAGTGTGCCCTGATAGCGCTTGAGCCATTGTTCCAGCCACAAGGTGGCTTCCAGATCCAGGTGGTTGGTGGGCTCGTCGAGCAGCAGCAGGTCAGACGGCGCCATCAGTGCCGCGGCCAGATTCAGGCGGATGCGCCAGCCGCCCGAGAAACTCGCGACCGGATTGTCGAACTGCTCGGCCGAGAACCCCAGACCGGAGAGCAACTGCATGGCGCGGTAGCGGATGTCATAGCCCCCGATCTTGTCCATCTCGCTGTGCAGATGAGCAATGGCCGCGCCGTCCCCGCGCGCCTCGGCTGCCAGCAACTGGCGCTCGATGGAGCGAAAGCCCGCGTCGCCATCGATGACATAGTCCACGGCGGAGGCTGCCGAGGCCTCGGTCTCCTGCCGCATGTGGGCGCAGCGCAGGCCGTCGGGCATGGACAGCTCGCCCTTGTCGAGCGCCAGTTGCCCCAGAAGGCAGGCAAACAGACTGGACTTGCCGCTGCCATTGCGCCCGATCACGCCAATCTTCTGGCCGTTGTGAATGGCCAGGCTGGCGTCGCGCAGCAGCACCAGTTCGCCGCGCATGAGCGTGGCATTGTTCAGGGAAATCATCGTCTCATCTCGATCCAGGTGAGCCCCGCGGGCCCGCAGGGGCGCCATGATACTACTGCCGCGACCGCCGGAGCACCTGCGCGCCGGGCCGCTCCCGCCGCAATTGCTTTCCCCAGGCTGACTTCGTACACTCGCCCCGAACACGTCCAGGGTGCTGCATGAAACAGATTCTGCTGATTGATGACGACGAAAAGCTTGGCCAGTTGTTGACGCAATATCTGGAGCGTTACGACATGGCGGTGACGGCCGCGCATACGCCCTCCAAGGGCTTCGAGTATCTGAAGCGCAACAAGCCCGACCTGCTCATCCTCGACGTGATGCTGCCCGAGAAGGACGGCTTCGAGATCTGTCGCGAGATTCGCGCCAAGTCCTCGCTCTACGGCCAGCTCCCCATTCTGATGCTCACGGCCCACGGTGAAGTCACCGACCGCATCGTCGGCCTGGAACTGGGCGCCGACGACTACCTGCCCAAGCCCTTCGAGCCGCGCGAACTGGTGGCACGCATCACCAACATCCTGCGTCGCACCAGCGACGAAGCGCGCAGTCAGGTGGACATGCCGAAGATCCAGGGCCTGGATGTGGACACCACACGGCGCCTGGTGAAACTCGATGGCGAGATCGTCGAGCTGACCACCATGGAATACGAACTGCTGCTGCTGTTCATGCAGTCGCCCAACAAGACCTTCACCCGCGACGAACTCATGAACCGTCTGCGCGGCATTGACGCCGAACTGTTTTCCCGTGCCGTGGACACGCTGGTCAGCCGCCTGCGTCACAAGCTCAAGGACACCTCCAAGACGCCGCGCTTCATCAAGACGGTGTGGGGGCGCGGCTACACCTTTGTGGGCGAGCCGGGCTGAGGCCTGCGCCGCGACAGTGGCTCAACCATGCGGACTCTGCCCGGGCGCATCAACAACTCTCTCTTCTTTCGACTGTTCCTGATCTTCAGCGTGACGGTGCTGGTGTTCTTCCTGATCATTACGCTGTCCATCCGCCAGATCGACGAGAACTGGCGCGCCGAACGCCTCAACCCGCTGCCCGATTTCTATCTCGACAACATCACGCTCATCGTCGACAACATCGGCGTGCCGCCCGATCTGCAGCGCGCCACGCAGCTGGCGCAGGAACTCTCGCTCACCATCATCATCCGCAGCCCGCACATCAACTGGCAGTCCGACGACCAGAGCGATCTGGACGTCGACAGCGCCGTGTTCGTGCGCACGCTCTCGCGCGAAGCGCAGGTGATGCTCTCGGGCAATGAAGAAGTGATTCGTGTGGCACGCGGCGCCTATGAGTACTTTCTCAACCGTCGCGTGCCCACGCTGAGCGACTACGACTACATCGTGGTGTACATCGGCCTGGCACTCGCCGCGCTCGCGCTGCTGCTGAATTATCTGCTGGTGCACCGCCTGCTGGTGGAACCGGTGCGCAAGCTGCGCGAAGGGGCAGAGCGCATCTGCGAGGGCGACCTGAGTTACCGCGTGAAGACGCGCCGCACCGACGAACTCGGCGAGCTGACCCAGAGCGTGAATCACATGGCGGATTCGCTGCAGCAGATGCTGGAGGCCAAGCGTCAGCTGCTGCTGGCCATCAGCCACGAGCTGCGCACGCCGATCACGCGCGCCAAGCTGCAACTGGAATTCATGGACGACGACCCGGTGCGCGATGCGCTCGCCGACGACATCAACGAGATCGACCTGCTGATCTCTGATCTGATCGAGGCGGAGCGTCTGAGCAACCAGCATCAGGCGCTGCTGGCCGAACCGGTGGACTTCGCGGATTACATCGGCCTCGTGCTCGAACCCTACTTCCAGAATTACGCCCCGGGCGTGGATTACCAGCGCCCGCAGGAGGATGTCTGCGTGAACGTGGACAAGCTGCGCACGCGGCTGCTGCTGACCAATCTGGTGAACAATGCCATCCGGCACGGTCGGGACAATCCGATCACGGTGCGGGTGGCGTTCACGGACACGGAGGTGTCTCTGGAAGTGGAGGATGAGGGCGAGGGTATCGCGGCGGAACACATGGAGCATCTGAGTGAGCCGTTCTACCGGCCGGACAGTGCGCGGCAGCGCAACACGGGGGGCTTCGGGCTTGGCCTCTACCTGTGCCGGCTGATCGCCCAGGCGCACGGCGGGCGGCTGGAAATCAGCAGCGAACTGGGCGTGGGCACACGGGTGAAGATCCATCTGCCGCGCGATGCGGAGCATGAACCCGTGTCGATGGGGTAGGAGCTTGCTTGCAAGCGAACTCACGTTGATTCCGGGTCTGACGCCGTGGCGCTGGTCGGCGGACACGCCGTGAAGCCATCCATGGCGGCTCGACTCGCCGCCATCCAGGCGGCTCACGGTCCGCTGACCAGCGCCACGGCGCCAGACCCTTCGTTCAGTGCCAGCGAAAATTCGCTCGCAAGCATGCTCGAGGGATAGGGCCAAGTCGTTCCATCGGCTGCAGCGCCAGACGTGCGATCTTGATGAGACACAAAACCCGCCTGCCCGGAACATGACACGATCAGAACGGAAGAAAGCGATCGAGGCACTGCAGGAGCCCTGCATTCGCTGGCACTGAACGAGGCCCCGTGCGGCGGGCACCCCGTTCAGCGACATAAGAGACCCGCACCGAGTGAGCCGGGAGACCGAGGCTCCCGGCGAAATGAGGGCACCCAGGATGGGGGCGGGTCAGTCGCAGAACGGGGTGCCCGCCGCACGGAGCCGGGTCGAAGCCATCACACTGGCGTCAGTGTCCTGCGCCGCGCTCTCAGCCAGCCCAGCAACAGCACCACCGCGATCAGCACGATCGGCACCAGCGCCGTGTTGACGAACTTCAACACCGAACCCAGCCGCTCGATGTCCTGATTCAACTGCAACTGCACCTCACGCAGACGCCGCCGCGTTTCCAGCTGCTGCTCGTTGAAACGCGCGATCTCCGCTCGCTGCTCTTCCGACAGCTGATTGCCATCCTGCGTGCTCGACAGCGCCGCGATCTGCGCCTCCGTCTGCTGCAGATTCGCCAGCAGCTGCGTCTCTTCCTCACGCAGACGCAGGTCTGCCTCACGCTGCAGCTCCATCACCGTCAGGAACGGCCGCGCGTAGCGACCACGGCTGCGGATGGTGACCAGTTCGGCATTGCCCGAGAGATTGTCCAGCGCGTTCATGATGAAGTCACCATTGCTCGCGAACGCCTGCCCGATGCGCTGACCGAAGAAAGACTGGATCTGCACCCACAGACGATCGTTGAGCAGGTCCGAGTCCGCGATCACGATGATCTGCACCGGGCCGCTGGATGCGCTCAGATGCGGGGCCTGGGCCTCGGCCGGTGTCGCAGTGGGCGTGGGTGTCGGTTCAGCCGCAGCAGCGGCATCTGCTGGCGCGGCCTCGGCAGCCGGCGCGACTGCCACAGGACGCCCCTCCGGGAAGGCCGTCTGCACCGCCCCGGTAATGCGCGCGGCAATGGTGTAGCGCTCGCCCGTGGCCTGGAAGTCATCCAGCAGGATGGTCGGGTCGACCAGCGCCTTGAACAGCGGCGCGTCCATCAGGCCGGCATCGGCACTGCTCTGCACCAGCGGCTCGAAGGTGGTGGTCGCGCCTTCGCGCGGCGCAATGGCGCCGGCCGAGGACAGGTTCAGCACCTGCAGGCCGGTGGTGACAATGTCGCCGGCGAAGCTGCCTCGTGCCAGTCCCATCATTCCATAATGCGTGACGGGACGACTGGAATCGCCCAGGTTCACCAGCAGCGCCTGCTCGCGGTCGGCCACCACCTTGGTGTTGTCGAACTGCACACCCCAGGCGCTGAGCAGACGCTCCAGATCGGAGGCCTGATTCGGTCGCGCCACGGGCACGCCATCCTGACCGGGCTGGGCCTGGGAATCGGCGTTCGGGTCGAGGAAGGCCAGCACCTTGCCGCCGCGCAGCACGAACTGGTCGATGGCGTACTGCGTCTGCTCGCTCAGCTCCTGCGGATGCACCAGCATGAGAATGGTGATGTCCTCGTCGATGCTGGTGGCATCCGGCGCCACGCGCCGTGTCTGATACAACTGGCGGATGGTGTCCATGATCATCAGCGGGGACACCGGACGCATGGTCTCAGGGTTCATGCCGCCATCCACCGGCACGCTCGACAGGAAGCCCACCACGGGCGGGGTCGGGTTGGCCACCTGAGTGATCAGCTTGGCGACCTCGTATTCCAGAAATTCTTCCTGGTCCGGGCGCACCAGCGCGATGGTCTTGAAGACCTTCTCGCCCGCCTGCGCCGCCTCGACGGCATTCGCGTCCTCCGCCGGGATGGTGGCCGGGTCGAGCGCCACGATGCCGAAGAAGACTTCCTCGCCGCCTTCGCTCAGCGGCACGCGCTGCACGCCGTATTCCACCGCCAGGTCCTCTTCCTCGGAGAAGGGCACCGGGTCGATCAGGCGATAGGTGACATTGCCGTCACTGGCTATCGCCATCTCCTCCAGAAGCTCCTGCACGCGAGTGCCGTAGGTGCGCAGCTGGGGAACATCGGCCGTGGCCTCTTCCGAGTAGAAGAACAACAGGTCCACGGGCTTCTCGAGACCGCTCACGATGTTGCGGGTGCCGTCGGCCAGGGTGTAGAGGCTGTCCTGGGTGAGGTCGATGCGCAGGCGCGGGAACGCGCTGATCAGCGCCACACTCAGCAGCAGGAAGGCACCGGTGATCACCAGGCCCTTGCCGGAAAACAGAAGCTTGCTGTTCATCATCACACCCCTCAATTGGCTTTCTTGATTTCGATGACGATGGCGGAGGCGAACAGCCATGACGCCATGAACACGAGGAAGTACAGAATGTCACGCACGTCCAGCACGCCCTTGCTGATGGCGTCGAAGTGGGTGAGGAAGCTCAGGGCCGCAATGGCGTCGACGAGGATCTGCGGCGCCCAGTTGAAGGCGTTGAGCACGATCTCGGAACCGGAGGCCACGAACACGAAGCACAGGGCCACGGTGAGGATGAAGGCGATGACGGAGTTGCGCGTCATGGCCGACATGCACGAGCCGATGGCCAGGAAGCTGCCGGCCATCAGCCAGCTGCCCAGATAGGCCGCGACGATCACGCCGTTGTCCGGGTCGCCCAGGTAGTTCACGGTGATCCAGATCGGGAAGGTCAGCAGCAGGGCCGCGCCACACAGTACCCAGGCCGCGAGGAACTTGCCCAGCACCGCGTCGCGCAGGGTGATCGGCAAAGTCATCAGCAGCTCGATGGTGCCCGTCTTGCGCTCGTCCGCCCACAGACCCATGGCGATGGCCGGAATCATGAACAGGTAGAGCCAGGGGTGGAAACTGAAGAAGGGCATCAGGTCGGCCTGGCCGCGCACGTAGAAGCCGCCGAGGTCGAAGGTGAAGATGCCGTTCATCACCAGAAAGATGACGATGAACACATAGGCCAGCGGCGTGGCGAAATAGCCCGCCAGCTCGCGTTTGAAGATGATCTGCAACGGACTCATTGTGCCACTCCCGTGCGCTTGTCAGAGGTTTCGGCGCGGGCGTTCGCTCCCTGGGTGACGCTGCGGAAGTAGTCCTCCAGCAGGCCCTCCACCAGGTGGAACTCCGCCACCGGCCATTGGTCGTTCTGGGCCAGATCCAGCACCTTGCTGAAGATCTGCGTGCCCTCGCGGGGCAGCAGCACATGGCGGCGTCCCGACGCATCGCTCACTTCCACCCCGCTCACTTCGCTGACGGTGGCCACGGCCTTGTGCAGGTCGAAGTCCTCGGCAAGCTGCACGCTCACCGCGCCGTAGTAGCGCGAACGCGCCTCCAGCTCCTTCGGCGTGCCGTCGGCCAGGATGCGGCCGCCCGCGATGATGATCGCGCGGCTGCACACAGCACTGACTTCCTCGAGGATGTGGGTGGAGATGATGACGATCTTGTCCTTGGCGAGATTGCGGATGAGCTGGCGGACCTGGTGCTTCTGGTTGGGGTCGAGCCCGTCGGTGGGCTCGTCGAGAATCAGCACCTTCGGGTCATGCAGGATGGCCTGGGCGAGACCGACGCGGCGCTTGAAGCCCTTGGACAGCGTGTCGATGGTCTTGTGACACACGGCCCCCAGCTCGACATCGCGGATCACCTTGTCGATGCGCCGCTGTTTTTCCTCGCCGCTGAAGCCGCGCACGGCCGCGATGAAATCGAGGAACTGCAGCACCGTCATGTCCGGATAGCAGGGGGCGCCTTCCGGCAGATAACCGATGAGCGATTTGACGGCCAGCGGCTCGGTGGCGATGTCGTGGCCGTCCACCTTCACCGTGCCCGATGTCGCCGACAGAAAGCCGGTGATGATCTTCATGGTGGTGGACTTGCCGGCCCCATTGGGCCCGAGAAAGCCCAGCACTTCGCCTTCACGCACCGTGAAGCTGAGATTGTCCACGGCG
>JACCDH011155286.1_pt1 | contig 13777 bp, 11 predicted proteins | sample 7442481 | NCBI WGS metagenome assembly JACCDH01 (sample SAMN15323433, study PRJNA562643) | freshwater metagenome | isolation source: river surface water | place: USA:Blue River Watershed | collected 2017-08-15
GCCCGCCTCGCGCAGTTGCGCCAGCACCTTGAGCAGCAGCTGAATGTCGTGGAAGTGCAGCCCCGTGGTGGGTTCGTCCAGGATGTAGAGCGTGCGGCCCGTGTCGCGCTTGGACAGCTCCAGCGCCAGCTTCACCCGCTGCGCCTCGCCGCCCGACAGCGTGGTCGCGCTCTGGCCCAAGGTGATGTAGCCCAAGCCCACGTCGAGCAGGGTTTGCAGCTTGCGCGCAATGGTGGGCACCGCATTGAAGAAGGCGTGCGCATCCTCCAACGTCATGCCCAGCACCTCGTGGATGTTGCGGCCCTTGTAGAGGATCTCCAGGGTTTCGCGGTTGTAGCGCTTGCCGTGGCACACGTCGCAAGGCACATACACATCGGGCAGGAAGTGCATCTCCACCTTGATCACGCCGTCACCCTGGCAACTCTCGCAGCGCCCTCCGCCTTGCGCAGCGGCCACGTTGAAGGAGAAACGGCCCGGCCCGTAGCCCCGCTCACGGGCGGTGGGCACATCGGCAAACAGTTCGCGGATGGGGGTGAACAGGCCGGTGTAGGTGGCCGGGTTGCTGCGCGGGGTGCGGCCAATCGGGCTTTGGTCCACATTGATCACCTTGTCCAGCGCCTCCACGCCCTCGATCTCATCGTGCGGTGCGGGCTCGGTGGCGGCGTTGTTCAGGCGCTTGGCCATGGCCGCATACAGCGTGTCGTTGATCAGCGTGCTCTTGCCCGAACCGGACACGCCGGTCACGCAGGTCATCACCCCCAAGGGAATCTGCACCGTCACCCCCTGCAGGTTGTGGCCCCGTGCATTGACGATGCGCAGGTGCGAAGGGCCGGCCAAGCCCCATGCGCCGGAAGCGGGCACTCGGCGCTGCTGCGGCACCGCAATGCGCAAGACCTGGCCCAGATACCGTCCGGTCAGGCTGTTCTCGTCGGCGGCCACTTCTTCGGGCGTGCCTTGCGCCATCACACGGCCGCCGTGCACACCCGCACCCGGGCCGATGTCCACCACATGGTCGGCCGCCCGGATCATGTCCTCGTCGTGCTCCACCACGATGACGCTGTTGCCCAAATCGCGCAGGTGCTGCAGCGTGGCAATCAAACGCTCGTTGTCGCGCTGGTGCAGGCCGATGCTGGGCTCATCGAGCACGTACATCACCCCCGTCAGGCCCGAGCCGATCTGGCTGGCCAAGCGGATGCGCTGCGCCTCGCCACCCGACAAGGTGTCGGCGCTGCGCTCCAGGCTCAGATAGTTCAGGCCGACATCATTGAGAAAGCGCAGGCGCGAGCGGATTTCACGCACCACCTTGTCGGCAATGCCGGCCTTGTTGCCCATGAGCTGCAGGGTGTCGAAGTAAGCCTGGCAGGCCTGCAGTGTCGTGGCCTCCACCTCGTAGATGGGGCGGCCGCGCTGGCCGTCGTGGTGTCGCAAGAACACATGCAGGGCCTCACGCCGCAGCCGGTGGCCCCGGCAAGCCGGGCAGGGCTTGGGCGACTGCAGGCGGCTGAGTTCATCGCGGACCACCTGCGAGTCGGTTTCGCGCAAGCGGCGCTCCAGCGAGGGGATGATGCCTTCAAAGGGGTGGCGCCGGCGCACCGAACGCGACTTGCCGCGCCCGCCTTCGACGGCATATTCGAACTCGATGGCCTCCTCGCCCGAGCCGTGCAGCAGCATGGCCTTGATGGTGGTGGGCAAGGCCTCGAAGGGCGTCTCCAGGTCGAATTGGTAATGCGCGGCCACCGACTCCAACAGCGAATAGGTGTAGCGGTTGCGCCGGTCCCAGCCCTTGATAGCCCCGCTGGCCAGGCTCAGTTCGGGAAAGCCCACCACCCGTTGGGGATCAAAGGCCGTGATGTGGCCCAGGCCGTCGCAGCTGGGGCAGGCGCCCATGGGCGAGTTGAAGGAAAACAGCCGTGGCTCCAGCTCGGGCAGGGAATAGGCGCAAATCGGGCAGGCGTAGGTGCTGGAGAACCAATGCTCCTTGCCGGTGTCGATCTCGAGTGCCACCACCCGGCCACTGGCCATGCGCAGCGCGCTCTCGATGCTCTCAGCCAGGCGCTGGCGCTGCGCCGTGGCCTCGTCCGCACGGGTCTTGATGCGGTCGACCACCACATCGATGTCGTGCTTGTCGTGCGGGTCGAGTTCGGGCAGCTCGCTGACCTCGAATACGCGGGCGCTGGCCTGCCCGGCGCGAATGCGAAAACGCACATAGCCGCGCGACTGCAGGTCCTCCAGCAGGTCGTGGAAGCTGCCTTTTCGGTCCCGCACCACCGGGGCCAGGATCATCAGCTTGGTGCCTTCGGGCAGGCCCAGTACGGCATCCACCATCTGTGCCACCGGCGTGGAAGACAAGGGCTCGTCATGGTCGGGGCAGTACGGCGTGCCGGCGCGCGCATACAGCAGGCGCAGGTAATCATGAATCTCGGTGATGGTGCCCACCGTGGAGCGTGGGTTGTGGCTCGTGGCCTTCTGCTCGATCGCAATGGCCGGGCTCAGGCCCTCGATCACATCCACATCGGGCTTGTCGGTCTGCTGCAGGAACTGGCGCGCGTAGGCCGACAGGCTTTCCACATAACGGCGCTGCCCTTCGGCATACAGGGTGTCGAAGGCCAGGCTCGACTTGCCCGAACCCGACAGGCCCGTGATCACCACCAAGGCATTCTTGGGGATGTCGAGGTCGATGTTCTTGAGGTTGTGCGTGCGGGCGCCGCGGATGCGAAGGTGGGTGTCGGCGGGCATGCTGGCTCGGTTCTTGGGTAACCGGCCATTATCCGGAATCGGGCACGGCTTGTCGCTGCGGCTACATCAGGGCCAACAGGTCTGCGCCGTAGGCCTCGAGCTTGTGGGCGCCCACGCCGCTGATGGTGGCCAACTCCTGCGAAGACGTGGGGTGGCGCGAGGCCATCTCGGCCAGGGTGCTGTCGTGGAAGATCACATACGGGGGACGGCCCTGGGCTTTGGATTGGGCGGTGCGCCAGTTCTTCAGGCGCTCAAAGCGCGCCTGGGCCGCTTCATCGAATTCGACGATCCAGTCGTGGGCGCTGCGGCCGGCCACGGCGGTGCTGCGGCGCGCCGGCTTGGCATTGCGTGCGGCCAGCTTGAGTTGCTCGCGCGGCTGCTTCATGGTCAGGGGTACCTCGCCACGCAGCACCGCACGGGCCCGCTCCGTCAGCAGCAGCGTGGGCAGCTCGACGTCGGTGACCACATGGCCTTGCGCCACCAGTTGGCGCAGGACCGCCCGCCACAGCGCTTCGCTGAGGTGGCGCCCGATGCCATAGGTGGACAGTTGGTCATGGCCGTACTGCCTCACCTTGGGCGAAGGCTTGCCGCGCAGCACATCGATCAGGTGCGCCGCACCGAAGGCTTTCGCGCCGTTGTGGGCCCCGTGTTGGGCCATGCGGTAGATGCAGCTCAAGGCCATGCGCGCCGCCTCGGTGCCGTCCCACAACTCGGGCGGCTCCAGGCAGTTGTCGCAGTTGCCGCAGGGCTCGCTGGCTTCGTCGAAATACGACAGAAGCCGCTGGCGGCGGCAGTCATGCGCCTCGGCCAGCGTGAGCATGGCCTCCAGCTTGCCGCGCAAGACGCGTTTGAAATCTTCGCTGGCCTGGCCGTCTTCGATCAAGCGGCGCTGGCCCACCACATCGGCCAAGCCGTAGACCATCCAGGCCTCCGCGGCCTCACCATCACGGCCAGCGCGGCCGGTCTCCTGGTAGTAGCCTTCCACGGTGCGGGGCAGGTCCAGGTGGGCCACAAATCGGACATCCGGCTTGTCGATGCCCATGCCGAATGCAATGGTGGCCACCATCACCAGCCCACCATCGCGCGTGTCGTGTTCCACAAAGGCCTGTTGGTGCTGCTGTCGCAGCGCCAGATCCAGCCCCGCGTGATAGGGCAATGCGCGAACACCGTGGTCGCTCAGCCAAACCGCGGTTTCCTCGACCTTTTTGCGGGTGGCGCAGTAGACGATGCCAGCCTCGTTCTGGTGACCTTCGCGGATGAAGGCCAGCAGCTGCGCACGCGGGTCTTCCTTCTCCACAATGGTGTAGCGGATGTTGGGCCGGTCAAAGCTGCTGATGAAGCGCCGCGCGTCTTGCAACGCCAGTCGCTCGACGATGTCAGCACGCGTGAGCGCGTCGGCCGTGGCGGTCAAGGCCAGGCGCGGCACACCGGGGTAGCGTTCGGCCAGTTGCGACAGCCCCAGGTAGTCCTCTCGGAAGTCGTGGCCCCACTGGCTCACGCAATGCGCTTCGTCGATGGCCAGCAGGCTCAGCAGGCCTCGTTCGTGCAGCGAATCCAGCATGGCCAGGAAACGCGGCGTGAGCACCCGCTCCGGTGCGGCATACAGGAGGCTCAAGCGGCCGCTGCGCCAACGGCGTTCGATGTCTTGAGCGGCCTCGCTGCTCAGTGTGGAGTTGAGAAAGGCGGCCTCCACACCCAACTGCTCCAGGGTGCTCACCTGGTCTTGCATCAAGGCAATCAGGGGGCTGACCACCAGGGTGGCACCTTGGCCACGGCGCTGACGCACCAGCGCGGGGACTTGGTAGCACAGGCTTTTGCCACCACCGGTGGGCATGAGCACCAGGGCGTTGTGCCCCGCACAAACATGGTCAACGATGGCGCCTTGCTGACCTCGAAAAGCGCTGTAGCCGAAGACCTCGTGCAGGACCGCCAGGGGCGTATGGGCCAAGTCGGATGAGGGAGGTGTGGGCAGGGCAGACATGCAAACAGCGCGAAAACCGAATGGTACCGGGCGGCCAGGATGGACCGGCCGTCCCCGCAGGGGTGCACCCCAGGGCATGCCCTCCACCGACCCTCCGCTGAGGGATGGGCGCGGCGCACCCGGTCGGCATAATCGAGTGCACCAACCCCAAGCGAAGTCCCCCTCACCTTTTCCGAACCGCGGAGTACCCCATGGCCTCGATCAACAAAGTGATTCTCATCGGCAACCTCGGGCGCGACCCCGAGTTGCGCTACACGCCCAGCGGCTCGGCCGTGTGCAACGTCAGCATCGCCACCACCCGAAACTGGAAGAGCAAGGACAGCGGTGAGCGTGTCGAGGAAACCGAGTGGCACCGGGTGGTCTTTTACGACCGCCTGGCCGAAATCGCCGGCGAGTACCTCAAGAAGGGCCGTCCGGTTTATGTGGAGGGGCGTCTCAAGACCCGCAAGTGGCAAGACAAGGACGGCAAAGACAACTACACCACCGAAATCGTGGCCGAGCAGATGCAGATGCTGGGCGGTCGCGAAGGGGGTGGCATGGGCGGCGGTGGCGGCATGGGCGATGAAGAGGGCTATACGCCCGCCCGCCGCGAAGCGCCCGCAGCCAAGCCGGCCGGCGCCGCCAGGCCCGCGGCCAAGCCCGCCGGCGGGATCGCCGACATGGACGATGACATTCCGTTCTGAACGCTGCAGCCGCCGTTCCTGGCTGCGGCGCTGCTGGGGGCTGGGGGCTCCTGCACTCACCGCCCTGTCTCCCCTGTCCCCCCTCATGAGCAGCCCGCCTAGCCTGGCCCAAAGCAGCGCCGCAAGCGGGGCTGCGCCCCTTGCCCAGGTCGAAACCGGCACGCTGGAGCGCTGGCTCGACCTGCCCTCGCGGCACGCACCCACCAGGCCCGTCGACGTGTGGATACCGCCGGGCTTCAAGGCCGGCCAGCCCTACCGCGTGCTGTGCATGCACGACGGGCAAATGCTCTTCGACCCCCGAACCACCTGGAACCGCCAAGCCTGGCGCGCCCATGAAGCGGTGCACGGCCTGGTGCAGTCAGGCCGCTGGCTGCCCACGCTGGTGCTGGGCATCTGGAACCGAGAGCACCAGCGCTACGCCGAGTACTACCCGGAAAAAGCCCTGGCCTTCGCACCGGCGGGTGCACGGGATGCGTATGTGAAGGGCGAGGCACAGGGCCGGCCGCTGGCCGATGCCTACCTGCGCTTGATCGTGGAAGACCTGCTGCCGCGCGTGGAGGCCCGCTGGGGCCCCCGCTCGGCCGAGCATGGTGTCATGGTGGCCGGCGCCAGCATGGGCGGCCTGATCTCCCTGTACGCCCTGTGCGAGTACCCGCAGGTGTTCTCTGGCGCAGCCGGCTTGTCCACCCATTGGGTATCGGTGGCCGCCAGCCGCAGCGAGCTCGACAAGCGCCAACAAGACCTCTCACGGGCCTTCTTGGCGTACTTGGAACAGCACTTGCCTCGCGCAGGGCGCCACCGGATCTGGGTCGACCGTGGTGACGACGCCCTGGACTCGCTCTACGAGCCCGGTTTGCGCCAGTTCGAGGCGCTGCTGCGCGCGCGCGGCTACGGCCCGGCCGACGGCACGGTCCGCGTATACGCCGGAACAGGCCACAACGAAACCGACTGGTCCAAACGCTTGGCGCAGGCGCTGTCCTTCATCGGCCCGGGCGGCGCGGGCGCCTGAAGCGCTTCACACCCCGGGTGCCCTCATCGGGCTGTGGAAACGCAGCCATCACGCGCCGCACCCACCACACCGTGCCCCCCAGAAAGGCCATGGTCCAAGCCAGAAACAAGACCGCCGAGACCGAGGCGGCGCGGGGGTCCACACGCTCGTAGACGAAAAGGGCCAACACGCCGATCAGGAACACCTGCAGCCAGGTGCCAAATCCATCCAAAAAGGGTGACAGCTTGTCCAGGCTGGGCCCCCGGCGATCACCGGTGAACCAGTATTCGGCATGGGGCAGGTTCACCCCCCCGGCAGGCCTGCGGCGCAACAGCCACAACACACCAGGCCCGGCCATCCACGGAGTGACGACCAGCACCGCCGACAGGGCCACCAGCGCGCCCTGCTCGGCCTGCACGGCTGGCGCGGCCGCGTGCTCCGTCCACGCCTGGTAAAGCGCAGCCAACCCCACCAGCCAAGTCACGAGGAACAGGCGGCGTGACGGGCTCATCACCGAAGGCTAATGGCCAAGCAGGGCGCGCCGATACCGGCGCTTCAAACCACGGCACCCGCATTGGGGTCGTTGGGGTCTTCGGTCTTGGCCGGCGTGCTCTTGATCAGGTCTTCGCGCTGCACCCCCAACCACATGGCAATGCCCGCGGCCACGAAGATCGAGGAATAGATGCCAAACAGAATGCCGATGGTCAGGGCCAAGGCGAAATAGAACAGCGTGGGCCCGCCAAAGATCAGCATCGACAGCACCATGATCTGCGTGCTGCCGTGGGTGATGACGGTGCGGCTGATGGTGGAGGTGATTGCGTTGTCGATCACCTGCGGCGTGCTCAGCTTGCGGTACTTGCGGAAGACTTCGCGGATCCGGTCAAAGATGACCACCGACTCGTTCACCGAGTAGCCCAGCACCGCCAGAATCGCGGCCAACACGGGCAGCGAAAACTCCCACTGGAAGAAGGCGAAGAAGCCCAGGATGATGATCACGTCATGCAGGTTGGCGATGATGCCGGCCACGCTGAACTTCCACTCGAAGCGCACCGCCAAGTACAGCATGATGCCAATCACGGTGAACAACAGGGCCAGCGCGCCGTCGCGTGCCAGCTCAGACCCCACGGCCGGGCCGATGAACTCGGTACGGCTGAGCTTGAGCGGCTCTTGTTCAGCCTTCACACAGGCCACACGCGTGACCTGCTCGCCCTGCGGTGTGGTGTAGCTCTTGCTCTGCACCGTGCCGGCCTCGGCACTGCACAGCGCCTCGAAGGTGCGGGCCGAGACCTCGCCTTGTTTCATCTCACCCCGCACGGGCAGCCGGATGAGCACGTCGCGTGAGGTGCCGAACTTCTGAACCTGAACCTCACCAAACCCCAGGGCCTCCACGGCCTCACGGGTCTTGTTGATGTCGGCGGCCTGTTGGTACTCCACCTCCATCACCGTGCCGCCGGTGAATTCAATGGACAGGTGCAGGCCGCGCGTGGCAATGAAGAACACCGCCGCGGCAAAGGTCAGGAAGGAAATGATGTTCAGCACCAAGGCGTGGCGCATGAACGGGATGTCGCGGCTGATTCGGAAGAATTCCATGGCTTGTGCTCCTGTCCGCTTCAGGCCTTGAGGTCCGTGGGTGCTTGTGCCGCCGCAGGGGTGGCCGCAGGCCTCCACACCTGCCCAATGGACACGCCCTTGAGCTTCTTCTGCCGGCCATACCAAAGGTTGACCAGCGCACGGGAGAACACCACCGCCGAGAACATCGAGGTGAGGATGCCCAGGCAGTGCACCACCGCAAACCCACGCACCGGCCCCGAGCCGAAGGCCAAGAGGGCCACGCCAGCCACCAGGGTGGTCACGTTGGAGTCCAGGATGGTGGCCCAAGCGCGTTCATAGCCGGCATGGATGGCCGACTGCGGCGGCACCCCATTGCGAAGTTCTTCGCGCACCCGTTCATTGATCAGCACGTTGGCATCAATGGCCATGCCCAGCGTCAAGGCGATGGCCGCAATGCCCGGCAGCGTCAGCGTGGCCTGCAGCATCGACAGCACCGCCACCAGCAGCAGCAGGTTGAAGGCCAGGGCCAGGGTGGAAAACACGCCAAACAGCAGGTAGTAGGCGCACATGAACAGCGCGATGGCTGCGAAGCCATAGATCACGCTGTTGAAGCCCTTGGCGATGTTCTCCGCGCCCAAGCTTGGGCCGATGGTGCGCTCTTCGATGATCTCCATGGGGGCGGCCAAAGCACCCGCGCGCGTCAGAAGGGCAATGTCAGCAGTTTCCTGCGGAGTGAAGTTACCGGTGATCTGAAACTGGTTGCCAAACTCACCTTGGATGGTGGCCACCGAGACCGCCTCGCCCTTGCCTTTTTCGTACAGCACGATGGCCATGGGCTTGCCCAGGTTCTCCCGCGTGACACTGCGCATGGCGCGGCCGGCCGCGTCGTTGAGGTTCACCGACACCGCCGGTCGCTGGTTTTGGTCCAGTGTGGCCGACGCCTTTTCCAGCTGTTCGCCCGTGGCGATCACCTCGCGCTTCAAGGACACGGTTCGCTGCGTGGTCTCACCAGGAGACAGGCGCACCGGTACGGTTTCGCTGCCCGTGCCGGCCTGGTCCACCAGGCGGAACTGCAGCGTGGCGGTGCGGCCGATGATGTCCTTGGCGCGCGCCGTATCTTGCACACCAGGCAACTGCACCACCACACGGTCGGCTCCCTGGCGCTGGATCACCGGCTCGGCCACACCCAATTCGTTCACCCGCTTGTGCAGGGTTTCGATGTTCTGCGTCAAGGCCTGGTTGCCGATGTCGGCCATGGCCTTGGGCGACAAGCGCCCGGCCAGCCGCGTGCCCTCGGGCACCTTGTCCTCGGTCCAGGTGAAGGTGGTCAGCCGGGTGCCCAGCAGGTCGCGTGCAGCCGCCACCGAAGCGGGCTCCGGAATCACCACGCTCAAACCGTCACCGTCTCGGGTCAGGCCGGTAAAGCGTATGCGTTTCTCGCGCAGTGCACCGCGCACCTCGGATTGGTAGGCGTCAAGCTGCTGCTTGACGGCCGAACGCATGTCGACCTGCATCAAGAAGTGCACGCCACCGCGCAGGTCCAGGCCCAGGTACATGGGCAACGCGCGCATGGACGCCAACCACGCCGGTGAACGGCTCAAGAGGTTGAGCGCCACGATGTACGACGGGTCGCTGGCGTCGGGATTCAGGGCCCGCGCAATCGCGTCTTTGGCCTTGATCTGGGTGTCCGTGTCGTCCAACCGCACCCGAACCGATGCGCCGTCAAAGTTGATCCGGTCGGCCCGGATCGAGGCCTCATCCAGCACCTTCTGCACCCGGTCGACCATGTTGAAGTCGACCTTGACCGTGACCTTGGCGCTGGAGATCTGAACGGCGGGCGCTTCGCCAAAGAAGTTGGGCAGCGTGTACAGCACGCCGATGAACAACGCCACCAAGATGAAGGCGTATTTCCAGAGGGGGTAGCGGTTCATGGCGTGCGCCGGGGCGGCAGCCCCGGGGGCGTTTACTTAATCGAGCCCTTGGGCAACACCTGCGTGACGGCCTGGCGCTGCACCATGACCTCCACCCCTTCGGACACTTCGATGTGCAGGTTGGAATCGCCGACCTTGCTGATCTTGCCGTACAGGCCACCGGCGGTGACCACTTCATCCCCCTTGGCCAGGGCATCGACCATGGCCTTGTGCTCCTTCTGGCGCTTCATCTGGGGACGGATCATGATGAAGTACAGGACCACAAACATCAGGATCAGGGGCAGCAGGCTCATCAAGCTGCTCTCGATGCCGCCCTGTGCAGCGGCAGGGGCGGTTTGGGCGTAGGCCGTTGAAATGAACATCTCAGTCCTTTGGAGACAAGCAAACCCTTGAGTTTAACTGGGGTGTGCTCACATGGCAGGATGGCTTGTATGAGCCCTTCCAGCACCCCGGCCGGCGATCGCCCTGGCCAGACCATGGCTTCCCTTGCGCCGGGCTACCGCGCCCTGGTGGTGGGCGCCAGCGGGGGCCTGGCCCAGGCCTTCTGTGAACACCTGCAGGCCGACCCGCATTGCATCCGCGTGCAGGCCCTGGGCCGCCACACCCACCCGCGCCTGGACTTGCAAGACGAAGCCAGTGTGCAAGCCGCCGCCCAAGCGGTCCACGATGGCCAGGCCTGGCACCTGTTGGTGGTCGCCAGCGGCCTGCTCCACGGCCCGGGCCTGCAACCCGAAAAACGCTTGGCCGACCTTCACGCGGCGTCTTTTGCGCAGGTGCTGGCGGTCAACACCATCGGCCCGGCCTTGGTGCTGCGGCATTTCGCGCCCTTGCTGGACAAGCAGCGCAGCCTGGTGGGCGTGCTCTCGGCCAAGGTGGGCAGCATTGGGGACAACCGCCTGGGCGGCTGGTACGCCTACCGGGCCTCCAAGGCCGCCCTGAACATGGTGGTGAAGACGGCCGCCATCGAACTGGCGCGCACCCACAAGGGTTTGGTGGTGGCCGCCCTGCACCCCGGCACGGTGCGCACCAGCCTCTCCGAGCCTTTCAATGGCCAAGTCCTGGGCACAGACCCTGCCGAAGCGTCGGGGCGGTTGTTGGCGGTGCTCGACGGCCTGAGGCCCGAGGACAGCGGGGGCTTTTACGCCTACGACGGACAGGCGCTGCCCTGGTAGGCACCCGGTCGGCTACAACGGTCTGGGCGGTTGCGCGAACACGCCCAGGGGGTCGATACAGGCCAGCAGTGCAGCCGGGGCCTGCGGCACCCGTTCGGCCAAAAAGCGGCGTATGCGCCAGGCCGGGTTCCAAGGCAGGGTTGTGCCGCTCCACACGCCTGCGGCCAGCACCTGGGCGTCAGGCCCGTCTTGGCGCACCAACACCACCACCGGCTCCAGCCGGTCGAATTCGGCCTGCAGGACCCACCACACGGGCCCCGGAGCGCCCGTCTTTGGTGGCATCGCCTCGGGGGCGCCGGGTGCCCAGTGGTCCAGGCGCCACACCCGAGCCGACTCAGAGTCGGGCGGGCTGAAGCCCCGCAAGGCCCGAACCGCTGCGGCTGCGGTGGCCTCAGCCGGTAAGGGCGCGCGCACAGCGGGGCCGCCGATCGGCTCCGCGGTGGAAGGGTCCAGCCGCTGCACGCGGGTGCAGTCACGCGTGGCATCCTGCCAAGCTGCCCAGGTCGCGCCCCGCACATCCAAAGGGCGGCCGCCCACTTTGAGCAGCCAGCTGTCGTCTCTTTGCTCCAAGCCCAACAAGCTCAGCCCAAACAACACCGCCGCCAGGGCTGCAAGCAGCCACAGGCGGCGGGGGTAGACGACGCGCGGTGGCGTCATCGGTTCAGGCCAAGGCCAGACGCAGCGTTCAGGCAGCCTTCTTGGAAGACTTGCCAGCGGCCTTGGCGGCCTTCACGGCGGACTCGGTCACGGCGTTGAAGTTGGCTTCGGCGATGTCGCTGGCCTGCTTGGCAGCCTTTTGCACATTGGCATAGGCGCTGTTGGCGGCTTCCACGGCTTGCTTGACGAAGGCCACGCCGCTCTCGGTACCGGCCGGTGCATTCTTGGCAGCCACGTCCACCAATTGGTGCAGGCTTTGCTGAACCACCGCCACTTGAGCTTCCGCCACAGCCACCACATCGGCTTGGGCCGACTTGGCGATGTCAGCCAGGTGGCGACCGTAGGCGGTGGCCTTCTCGGCGCTGGGCTGCAGTGCAGCAGCCTGCAGGGCCATCAGGCTCTGGGGGTCCTTGGCAGCCAGGGCAGCCTTGGCCAGGTCGGCGGACTCGGACAGCGTGGCGCGGGCGGTGGCCAGGTTCAACTCCACCACCTTCTCCATGTTGGTGAAGGCCTTGTGGGTCAGGTCGAAGAAGGACTCGACTTGGGCTTGTTGGGCGGCGATGAATTGTTGCGTGTTCAGCATGATGGGCTCCAAATGAAAGTTTGCAATGAGAACGAAATCAGGGTTCCGATCGATCCGTTGCAGTCTTCAAGCGATTGCTGCACTGCAACATGAAACGAATGATAAGCCCGATTTTTCGGATTGCAAGCCCTTTTTGCTGCGGCGCAACAAATTTTTTATTCCACCGCCTTGTCCAGGTCTTCCACCCCCTGGTGGCGCACATCGGCACCCTTGACCACGTAGATGGTCACTTCGGCCAGGTTTTTGGCGTGGTCGCCCACCCGCTCGATGGCCTTGGCCACAAAGATCAGGTCGATGCTGCTGCTGATGGTGCGGGGGTCTTCCATCATGAAGGTGATGAGCTTGCGCATCAGCCCGTCGAACTCTTGGTCAATTTCGTCGTCGTGCTTGAGCACCTCCAGGGCGCGCGCCACGTCCAGGCGGGCAAAGGAGTCCAAGGCCTTGCGCAACTGGGCCACCGCCAGCTCGGCCTCGTGGGCCACGTCGTGGATGGGCAGGCGGGTGGAGATGCCCGACTCAATCAACTTCTTGGTGGTGCGGGCCACGCGGGCAGCCTCGTCACCCACCCGCTCCAGGTTGGCGATCATCTTGGCGATGGCCACCAACAGGCGCAAGTCTCGCGCCGTGGGCTGCCGGCGCGCGATGATGGCCGACAGCTCCGAATCGATGTCCATCTCCATCTGATTGACCCGCGCTTCCTGGATCAGCACATCCTCGGCCAAGTCGGCCTTGAGCTGGGTCAGGGCCTCCACGGCTCTGGCCACCTGGGACTCGGCCAGGCCGCCCATCTGCAAGACTTGGTTGGAAATCGCGCTGAGCTCAGCGTCGTACTGCGTGGAAAGGTGCTTGTCGCTCATCGTCGTCTTCCTGGATCAGATCACGGTCGTGGGGAGGTGCGGAGGCTGCGGTCGGCCTGAAGGCCTCAACCGAAGCGCCCGGTGATGTAGTCCTCGGTGTCCTTCTTCTTGGGCTTGGTGAAGACCTCGCGTGTGGGGCCGAACTCCACCAGGTCGCCCAGGTACATGTAGGCCGTGTAGTCCGAGCAGCGCGCGGCCTGCTGCATGTTGTGCGTCACGATCACCACCGTGTAATCGTGCTTGAGTTCGCCAATGAGCTCTTCAATCTTGCCGGTGGAAATCGGGTCCAGCGCCGAGCAAGGCTCGTCCAGCAGCAACACCTCGGGCTTGATGGCGATGCCTCGGGCAATGCACAGCCGCTGCTGCTGACCGCCGGACAGGCCCGAGCCGCTTTGCTGCAGCTTGTCCTTCACCTCGTTCCACAGCGCGGCCTTTTTAAGCGCCCACTCCACGCGTTCGTCCATCGCATCGCGCGAGAGCGTCTCGAACAGCTTCACGCCGAAGGCGATGTTGTCGTAGATGCTCATGGGGAAGGGCGTGGGCTTTTGAAAGACCATACCGATCTTGGCGCGGATGAGGCTCACATCGAGCTTCTTGTCCAGGATGTTGGCACCGTCCAGCAGGATCTGCCCCTCAGC
>JACCDH010027436.1_pt1 | contig 13771 bp, 7 predicted proteins | sample 7442481 | NCBI WGS metagenome assembly JACCDH01 (sample SAMN15323433, study PRJNA562643) | freshwater metagenome | isolation source: river surface water | place: USA:Blue River Watershed | collected 2017-08-15
ACGATAATTTTCATCAGGGTCGATCTGTCGTATGAGTGCAATGACTTCATCTTGAATGGTTCCATCTGAACAGTATTTACGACTTTCAGGAAAATCAAATTTAGTTTTTCTTGCTTTTAAAATTGGTGGGCATGATGGATGCATGATGTTGATTACAGCAAATCCATTTTCATAACCAATTTTTTGAAATACTGGCAACCAAGCACCTGTAGAGGAGTCACCCCAAAGTAAAAGAGTTTTAGCTGGATTTGCTGGAGCATATTTTGTACAAAAATTATTAGCTAAAAATAGGCTTGAAGTAGGAAGACATGGGGACGATGGAAAAGAAGCAAAGTTAGCTACTTGCAATGGATCAGATTGCTGAATAACTATCTTCCTAGATGGGATTCCTTCGTCTTTAAAAATCAGATATCCAGAAGCGCCAATACAAAGCATTAAGACCAACAATATACTAGAAATAATTTTATTTAACTTAGAAAATCGAATTGGGAGCTCAATCAGTTTGAATGTTAAAAATGCAAATATAACTGCAATAATTACAGCGGTCAGACGAATTATTCTTGACGGTGTTTCTCCTTCAAGAATATGAGCAAAAGATAATAAGGGCCAATGCCATAGATAAAGTGGAAAGCTGATTAAACCGACCCAAACTAAAGGTCTAGATGTTAAAAGTATTTTATTCAAATAAGTTTGTTCACCTGCAAATATGATGAATGCTGTTCCTAAGCACGGCAATAAGGGCCATGCACCTGGAAATAAAGACTGCTTGTTGATAAGACATAGGCCAAAAAAAATAAGAACAAAACCTGAAAACGATAAAAAGTTTTTTTGCGAAAGTGACAAGCTTTTATCAAAATCTTTTCTATAAAGACTTACCCAGGCAACAATCGCACCAATCAGGAGCTCCCAGACGCGTGTATGTGGAAGATAAAAGGCTGATGTTTGATCAGTTTGAATAGTAAAGAAATTTAAACCAAATGAAATGCTTATGCACAGAAGTAAAGTCACTAAAAGTGACAGGTTAAAACGCCATACTATCCACGCTAATAAAGGCCAAAGTATATAAAATTGTTCTTCAATGCCAAGACTCCACAAGTGGAGTAAAGGTTTTGTATCTGACGCCGTGTCGAAGTATCCACTTTCGTTTAATAAAACAAAATTGGAGAGGAAGCTCGCTCCAGCCGCGGTGTGCTTGCCAAGCTGAGCATACTCACCAGCGAGAAGCGAAAACCATCCAAAGGTAAGGCAAACAAAAAGAACAAGAAATAAAGCGGGAAAAATCCGTTTAATCCGCCGTACGTAAAAATCGAGAATATTAAATTGCTTGAGTTCAAGGTTTTGGAAAATAATGCTGGAAATAAGAAAGCCAGAAATAACAAAGAAAATATCAACGCCAATAAATCCACCAGGAATTAGGGATGGAAAAGCATGAAAACAGACAACTGAAAGCACAGCAATTGCGCGAAGACCATCGATGTCAGAACGGTATTTTGGATGCGCTTGTGAATACATTATTTCGTCAAGGTCAATACCGTCTGATCAATGAAGTCTGCATACTTACGTGTATAAGCAGGATGCAAGTGCTTTGAATCAAGATAAATAGGGATCCCAAAGCGATCAACACTCGGGCAAAAATCTTCAGTACAAAGTGATTCTTTCGGGTCAATCAATGTCGCGCCATTCTTAATGGCAACGTCAATCAGGTCTGAGCGGATTTGGCCATACCGACTCATTAGTGTTTGATGGCTTAGTCCTCCATCTCTGGTGCTCAAAACATTAGGAAAATCAAGAATAGAACGCTGAATAATATGCTTTGGATGAAACTCAGAGCCAATCGGAATATTCATAACAAAATAAACCTCTTTGCCTAATGCTTGAAGTGTTTGGATATATCGTCCTAGTGCCTGAATTGCGAGCTTGTAGCCAGTAGAGTTTAGGGAGATTGGATATCGAGCAAGGCCATCGTCAAAGTAGTGTCCATTGCCTAAAAGATGTTCATACCAGTTCCCTGACAAAATTACTTTATCAATTTCAGGATGACTTTTGACAAACTGTAAAGATCGCGGCATGAGAGCACTACAGCCTCGTGCGGGATCGGTGTAGTTCGTCTCTATAATGGGGAGGCAACCTACTGCAATTGAAAAAATTGCAGAATTTGTCTCTTTAGGGTTCCGATTGATTAATTCATCAATTCTAGGGGATAGATGTAAGGCGTTACTGTCTCCAATAAAAAGACTTGTTTTTTTATTGTCAGATTTTTTTTGATAGAAGGTCCAACCATCAACAATGACTGATTTAAAACCTACGGGTATTTCAAGTTTAGCGAGTTCAGCAGAGACTGGTAGATTTTTGAGACGATCTGGAAAACCATTTTTGAGATAAGTCAGGTAGCCGAGAGTACCGACGAACAGCATGAGGACAGTTAGAGCAACTGATTTAGTCTTCCCATGTTGCCCATAGCGGAAAGGTTGTTCGATAATTTTTTTCGTCAGCCAAGCCAGCGCAATGGAGACTACTAGAGCGCCAATACGAATATGACGGGCTGGGTCATCACCATTAGAAAAGATTCTGGCAAATGCTAGTAAAGGCCAGTGCCATAAATAAAGCGGAAAGCTGATTAGACCGACCCAAACTAGCAGACGATTGGATAATAGGTATTTATTAATAGGCGACTGCTCACCGGCTAAGAGTAGTAACAGGGTACCAGCTGTAGGCAGAATGGCCCAGTAACCTGGGAAATGACGATCTTTGGTGATGAGCAAAAAACCTACGATTAATAGAGCAATCCCTAAGACAGATAAAAAGGGTTTACTCTTTGATATGAAAATATCGAAATCAATAGGTGGTTGTTTGGCTCTGTAAAGAGCCAGTGCCCCACCCGCTAGCATTTCCCAGGCCCGTGTCAAGGGAGAGTAAAAATCTGCGATGCGTGAATCAGCATGAATCCAAATATTGAGAGTGAAAGAAAGAAAAAGTAGGCAAAGAGTCACTATAAGAAGATTGATTTTTTTGTACCAACTTAACCAAAGGATAAGTGGCCAAAAAATATAAAACTGTTCTTCAATGCCAAGGCTCCACAAATGAAGCAGCGGTTTAGTTTCGGCAGCAACGTCAAAATAGCCGCTTTCTTGCCAAAGTACAAAATTGGAGATAAAGGCAGCTCCGCCTGCAATGTGTTTTCCAAGCAATGCGAATTCATCTGCCAATAATGAAAACCAACCAAAAATAAAACAGCAGAGTAAAACAAGAATTAAAGCGGGAAAAATCCTTCTTATACGACGACTGTAGAAATCAATAAGGCTAAAACGTTCAGTTTGTAGATTTTTATAAAGGATATTAGTGATTAAAAAGCCAGAAATGACAAAGAAAATATCGACACCAATAAATCCACCTTTCATCCAATTCGGAAAGGCATGAAAACCTAGCACTGACAGCACAGCGATGGCTCGCAGTCCATCGATATCGCGGCGATAGACTAGCTGTTCAGGATTGGATGAGAGAGGTTTAGGTGGCAATGACATACTTATAGTGAATTAAAAATTCATTGGAATTTTTTGCCTAATCATTTCTTGTGCAATAAATTGCCCCAATTTTTTTGCGCCCATAGGCGTCATATGAACGAGGTCATAAAAGTCCGCGGGTAAAAAAGTTTCGCTTGAGGCATCGATATAGAAACCTCCTTGAGCGGGACAGAGCGTAGCCATCTCATGATTTAACAGATTAATTGAAGTGTCGTAATCTAGTCCGTTATAGGAAATACCTTTATATTCAAAGGCAAAAGGAACACCTTTTTTGATGCCGAAGGACGAGTGAACATAGAGATGCGGTTGCGAAATACACACAGGTATGCTGCCCATTTGTTTGATTTGCTGGAGTAAATAAACAAGCCTCTTGGCAAAGGCTTGTTTGTTTTCTTCGGCAAGCACTAGGGCTCCAGATGTATTTTCAGTCCGTATATACTCATCGAGAGAAAATGGGTGTTTGGTATGTTCTGCGTATGTAGCCTTTGCTTTAGGTAACATGGCATTGCGTATAAGCCTTAACAGGCCATAAAGGGCCGATTTTTCTCTCAGCCAGGTTTTTAACTGCGACTCATTATCCGAATGATTAGTGTCGAAGCCCGCAAAGGGCGCAAGCCTAAAACCGGCATCATTTATGCCAATGTATAAAAGAACAATCTTAGGTTTCAACTCGTAAATTTTTGGAAACCATATTTTAAAAGCTTCAATATGACCGAAAGTGCTATGGCCATCCACGCCAGCGTTAGCAATACAGGCTTCGGGGTGATGATGCGTATTCAGACTTTTCTGTAGCGAGTCTTGCCAAGTCAGGCCTTCAGTAATAAAGCGCTGATCAGTAGTTGAACCTCCAACTGTCAAAATATTGATTTTGTCTATTTCTTTGCAAGGTCCACGTAAACCGTATTGATCTCGTATGTAAGTTGAGGTTGTTCCCCAGCCCTCATAAATACGGTCGATGCGATAGTCGTGAGTAAAGCTTCTTACTATATTTAACGAGCGTGTTTCACGCCAATCGTCTTTGTTCCACCAGTTACCAAACAAAAGCTCTAAAAAAACAATCCCAATAACAAGACTGAAGCAAAGACCTATCAGCGTGAAGATGACTTTTTTAAAAGTACTCATACTTAAAATTTACCGAATCATGGCCTCTAATTGAGAAACGCAAACATCTTTTGAAAAATGCGCCGTGGCGTATTGTTTGCCAGCGAGTCCGATAGACTCAAACTCGTCACTGTGTTGCATGAGTGATCGTAAAACTTCTGCGCAGTGATCCCAGTCTGCAGAATTGGCAGATACGCCGCACTTGGCCTCTGCAATCATCGCGTGACCATCGCTTGCAGTATGCAGAAAGGCGACTACAGGCAAGCCGGAAGCCATGTGACCAAGAATTTTGCCTGGAACGACTGGCGTTTTGTTTTGAGGACTGAGGCAAACCAGACCGATGCTGCAGACCTTCAGTAAGTCAGGATATACATCCCTCGAAATAAAGCCTTCGAACTGAACATTATTAAGATTCTTCTCTTTTGCAAGGGACTGTAATTTCTCTTTTTCTTTTCCGTCACCTACTAGTAAAAATAGCAAATCTTTCTGATCCTGAAGGCGTTCGGCAACGCCAAGAATCAACTCTAAATATTGCGATGGTCCCATCACCCCGGCAAACACTGCAATATGCTTTTGTTTAATATTCCACTTCTTTCGAAAATCCACTTGCATCCGTGATGGCGACTCATCCTGATAGCTATGATGATCGATATCGACCCAGTTATGGAGTAACTGCAACTTAGATCCCAAATCAGGATGCTGTTGCAGGACCATCTTTCGGTTACCTTCTGAGTGAACGGTTACAACGTCGGCGGTTCGGTAGGCATAACGCTCAATAGCCTGAAAAAACTTGATCTGTATGTTGCTGGTCAAGATACCCAAATCAATCGCGTTCTGCGGAAACAAGTCCTGCACATTCAATAGATTGCGAGCACCCTTGCGTCGCAACCAGCTACCGACCAAGGCCAGAGGTAAGGGTGGGCTATAAACCACCACAGCATCGGGCTTGATTTTGTACTTGCGCAGTTTGAACAAAAACTGCACAGGCATTAAAAGTTGCGATAAACCGCGCACCAGATAGTTAACATTGTGATGCGGAAGAGTTTTGACACGAATAATATTTATGCCATCTTCTGTTTCGAATTCTTTGAAATCGCGAGGCGCTTCATCCTGATCGAGATTGTATTCAGGCCAGGTAGTGATGACCGTCACCTGATGACTTCTGCGCCTAAGCTCCTGTGCAAGCTCAAGCATCAAATGCGAGGCTGAACGAATCTCCGGTGGGTATGAGTCGGTGACGAGAAGAAGGTTCACAGCGTATCCAAACTGACGACCTGAGCAGTCGCCAAGGCGCGCTCGATCGCAAAAATAACAGCCATGGTTGCAAACATCTCAGATGGAGGGACAGAGAGGGCGTCTTGACCCGAAACGCAGTTGGTGAAGTGCTTTAACTCTTCGAGGTAGCCCATCTCTTGATTGCGCGTTTTAAAGGTATCGGTTTTTCCATTGTGATGAAATTCGCTCAGGCGGAAATCTTTTGAAGTAATTGTTTTGCCGTCAAAGAAAATTTCCAGTGCTTCGCGTGAAAACGACTTATCCCCGGATGCTGAGTAAATCAATGTACCGACTGAACCGTCAGAGAGTTTGAAGCTGATCGCGATGTTGTCGTTGTTCACACTACTGCGGTTATCGCCCGAAATGCGTTCGGCGGATACGCGGACGATCAGTGCACCAGCCAATGATTGGATCAGATCAATGAAATGGGACATTTCACCCACCACACGGCTACGCCCTTCATCTTCCGAATGCACCCAATGCGAGATAGGAACAAATCCGGTGTTGATTCGCATTTGTATCACCAGGGGGGACTGACGATTCGCTAGCCATTGGCGTATCTGCACCGCGTGCGGTGAAAAGCGCCTGTTGTGACCCACGAATAGAATCGGCAGGCTAGTTGCTTGAGTGGCCAGTACCTTGAGTGCGTTAAATTCTTCCTCAGTTGTGCACAATGGCTTTTCGATAAACAGTGCTTTGCCATTTTGAATCGCATCGCTGACGAGTCTGGCATGCTGGCTGTGAGGCGTTAAGCCAATAACTGCATCGATGTCTGGATTAGACCAGAGGGATGCATTTTCTGTCGCTTGGTTGGCAAAGCCAAACTTGCGCGCACTATGTTCAACACTCGCACCTGAGCCGGTAACAAGTGTGTGCAAAGAAATCCCTGGCTGTTTTTGTAAAGCAGGCAGTAATAACGCCTTGCCAAACAGTCCAGCACCGATGACGCCGATTTGTATACGGCCATCTGTTTTGTTGGACTTAAATTGAGTCGCGGATAGAGCCAACGAGCGTTCAATGTTGCTATTGCTTGGGTACTCAAGCAATACCCCAATGGGTTGGACAAGCTTGCCCGCTATAAATTGGGCGTACACGCTCTCTGCTTCGCCAATGGCGAAGCGATGCGTGATCAGCGGTTGTACATCAACTTTTTTATCGGCTAACAAGCGCAAAAATTCTTGCAGGTTACGCTTTTGCGTCCAGCGAACTTCACCAATCGGTAGTTCGATACCCTCTAGCTCGTAAAGCGGATCAAGCGATCCCGGTCCCGCTGCTTTGGAGACAACGAGCTCTATTTCTTTGAGCCATAGTTCGTTGCGATCAGGATGAATGTCTGCCGTGCCGACGACCACGATTCTGCCTTTTGGGCGGCACAGCTGTACTGCTAGATCAACAGGGCCACGGTCTTTGCTTGCTGCCGTAATAATGACCGCATCGGCACCATAGCCGCCAGTGCAAGTATCAGACAAGCGAGTGAGAGATTCGGTGTCTGTAGTGACTTGCTGAAAGCCATAATTTTTGGCGAGTTCTATTTTGTCGTGCGAAGGATCGAGTGCAATCACTTCACAGCCATACGCGCGCAACATCTGGATAGTTAGGAGGCCCAAAAGACCCAGTCCCATCACGACTACGCGAGAGCCAAAGGTCAGGTTGGCGCTGCGAATGCCATGCAAAGCAATAATTCCAAGCATGCCAAAGGATGCTTCTTCTGCACTCACACCTTCAGGAATTCGACAGGCCAAGTTGACGGGAATGGATACAAAGTCTGCATGGGACGCAAATCCCTGTCCGATACAGGCAACGCGATCCCCCGGTGAAAACTCTGTTGCAGCTGTTCCGCATTGTTCAACAATACCGGCACTGCTATAGCCTAAGGGGGTGGGGGTATCTAGACGACCCATGGCCTCTTGCCATGTTTTGAGAAAGCCTTCTTTTTTGGCTTTATCCCAAGCCCGACGCACGAGATCAGGCCTCGACGCCGCTTTACCCATCAAGGATTTGCGGCCCAGCTCTATTGTTGAGCGCTCAGTACCTAAACTGATCAGCGAGCAAGTGTTGCGCACCAGAATGCGTTTTCCGCCGCACTGAGGTACTGGAACCTCACGCAAGGTGACGTCGCCAGTTTTATAGCTTTGAACAACTTGCTTCATTTCTTCTCAGAGTCTTGGCGCAATACATAGTTTTTGACGGCAGACGACATGCCTGGCGGAAACTCAGCATCTCGGCGGATATCATCCCAATTACTCTTGAACCAGTCGATTGTTGTGCGAAGGCCGTCTTCAAAGGTAGTTTTTGGATCGTAACCGAGGAGCTCTTTCGCTTTATCGATACTGGCAAGAAGCCGCGATTTGGTATCCCACTTTCGACGATCCGTGAAAAGTAGGCCAGCTTTGTTACCGGTGAGTTCGTTCACCATTTCGGCCATTTGAACGATTTCGATTTCTCGGGCGGAGGCAATATTCATTTCTGCGCCGATCGCTTCTTCGACAATACCTGCCCTGAGTAGTGCGTCAACGATATCCATGACATAAGTAAAGTCACGGGTCATTTTGCCGTCTCCCGTGATGGGGAGGGGTTGCCCCTTCATTGCCCAATAAATAAAGTTGGGAATGACATTACGATACTGTCCAGGGACTTCGCCCGGACCATAGGAATTAAAGAAACGTGTTTTGACAACCGGCAAGCCGTAGTGATGCCAGTAAAAGTTGCAGTACAACTCTCCTGCCATTTTTGAAATTTGGTAAGGTGTTGTCAGATGCATCGACATGAACTCTTCCTTGAGTGGAAGAGGTGCCTGTGCACCGTAAATAGCGCAACCAGATCCAGCATAAACAAAGCGTTTAATACCGATTTGTAGGACGGCATGCTCAAGCATTTTGATCGTGCCGAGCTGGCTAACCATCAGATCCTTTTCAGGATAATCGACGGAATTCTGATTGGCAAAGAAGGCAGCGAGGTGAAAGATGTAGTCAGGTTTTTCGTGAAAAACGCGTTTCAAATCAATATCGCTTGTAATGCTGCCTTTGACGAACAAAACATTTGGCAGATTAGGGATGCTCCACTCATAGGAGGCAGACAAATCGTCCAAAATAACTACTTTCGCTGCACCTGCTTGGGCGAGTGCGCGAGAAAGGTTGCTGCCAATTGCGCCTGCGCCGCCTGTGATCAGGATGGTTTTGTCTTTGTAAGCCTGAGAAATGGACACGCGAAACACCCCAATGTTTGAAAATATTCTGGTTGTGATTGTAACGGTCTTAGGCGGATACTTAACTGAATCGCTCTGAATGAGACGTTGATAAATAACAGTTAACTCGGAGTATTTAACCGAGTTTTTGGATTTTATGGAGTGAGAAACCAAAAAGGCGATTGCTTCAGCAATTTACTGAGCGTTGTTTTCATCAACAGCTAGACCAATTCCGTATTCTTTTACATGATGCCCCATCAAGAGTTTTTACTAACTAAAAAAGGTTTATGGAATATGCAGCTTTACCAAGAATATTGCTGCTTCGGGATTGGATAAAAATTACTTAGGCTCAGGCGAGCTGATCACTTCATAACATGTTGCGAAAATTTTAGTTCCGCCGATAGCTTCGTCTAAAAAGATACCTAAAAAGATAATTCTGCGTCCCTTGGCTAAAGCAGTTGTTTTCAAAGCGAGGGAGGAGGGCTAGTCGGGCAACCTAGTGTTTGCCAAATAGGGCAACCAGTTGGGAGAGCCCACTAATTGCCAGTTTATAATTTTTAATAAAAAGTACGCCAAGCGTTATGTGAGTCCGCCTTAGAGCCTTTTTGGGGCTACCTGAGCGATTGGACACCTAAAGAAGGAGATAGCGCCAAAAACTAAGAAATAGTTTATTTTCGTTGAGGCGCTGCATCCTCGGTGAAAGGAGCAATATGGTTTGGGGGTCAAGAATCAAGACATGGTTGAAGCCACTATTTTGTGAGGTTTTGCAGCTCTGTAATGATCCGCCTCGCAACTGGGGTTAGGACGCAGACATACCATCCTTTCACAAGCAAACTTCGAGTGAATAAAGCGCACCAAGAATCAAAATGTCCCTGACCAGACAATGGGTTGTATATGACAATGGATTTGCCATCGCTGGAGAGCGAGAAAAAATCTTCTTTGAAGGTTGATTTCTTAAGGGGGTTCAGGGTGACATCCTTTTGTTTGGATAAAGGGAAAAATTAAGTTCTTGAAAATGACCTCTATGTTAAAGTTTACGTATTATTTTGGGCAAAAAACTTACACACATGGGCCAAAACCAACCTCCACAACTACCATCCGAAAGGCGTTTTGGATTGCTCTTCACAGTGGTCTTTGCTGTAGTGGGTATCTACGCACATTTCAAAGGATGGAGCCAAACTTCTGTAACCATTCTGGCTGGTTTGTCTGGATTGATTGCTCTGATCACCATTGCTTCGCCTAAGTTGCTAGCCCCTTTTAATCGGCTTTGGTTTGAACTCGGTCAGTTGATGGGGCGTATTGTGAGTCCGATCGTACTAGGGGCCATTTTTTTTCTCATTCTAACGCCCGTCGCTATAGCGACACGCCTATTCGGAAGAGACGAGTTGCGACTCAAACGTAAAGCGGCAAGCTCTTACTGGATACAGCGAACTAACGAAAATTCACCTGCTGAATCATTTAAAAATCAATTTTGAGCGATCGACTGTGTCATTTTTAAAAGAACTTTTCTCATTTCTGCGTTCACGCAAAAAATTGTGGTTAGCACCTATCATTATTTTGATGGTTCTATTAGGAGCTTTGCTGATTTTTGCTCAAAACTCAGTTGTTGCTCCTTTTATCTACACCTTGTTCTAAAAGATGAACATCTTAGGTTTCTCGGCTTACTACCATGACTCGGCCGCTTGTTTAGTTGTCGATGGAAAAATCATTGCCGCGGCACAAGAAGAACGCTTTACACGCAAAAAACACGATTCTGGATTTCCCGCACAAGCCGTGAAATATTGTCTAGCGGAAGCCGAGCTTAAACCAGAGAATATTGATTACATTGTTTTTTACGATAAGCCGTTTTTGAAATTTGAGCGATTGCTTGAAACGTATTTGGCCTTTGCGCCACGAGGTTTTAAAAGCTTTGTAGCAGCGCTGCCGGTTTGGTTAAAAGATAAGCTCTTTCAAAAGCGTATGATCAGTGATGCGCTAAAAGAGAATTTTGGAGACCAAGTCGACTGGGCCCAGAGATTGCTCTTTTCAGAACACCACTTAAGTCATGCGGCTTCGGCCTTTTTTCCCTCGCCTTTCGAGCAGGCGGCAGTCTTGACAATGGATGGCGTGGGAGAGTGGACGACAACCTCTCTTGCAATTGGTAAGGGAAACCAACTAAGCGTTCAAAAAGAGATACATTTTCCGCATTCATTGGGTTTGCTCTATTCTGCGATTACGTATTACACCGGGTTTAAAGTGAATTCCGGTGAATACAAGGTGATGGGTTTGGCGCCATACGGTGAGCCACGCTATGCAGAGTTGATTAAAAAACATCTGATCGATATCAAAGAGGATGGCTCATTTCATCTCGATATGCGCTATTTCAACTATTGCACTGGTTTGACAATGACCAATCAGCATTTTAATGAGCTCTTTGGTGGTCCTCCAAGAAAAGCTGAAAGCCCATTGACTCAAAAAGAGATGGATTTGGCGGCATCGGTTCAAGCGGTTACCGAAGAGGTCGTGATCAAGTTGGCGCGTGGGATTCGTCAAACGACTGGACAAACAAACTTATGCCTTGCGGGTGGCGTTGCGCTGAACTGTGTCGCGAACGGTAAGCTTCTAAAAGAAAAGATTTTTGACAATATCTGGATACAACCAGCGGCGGGTGACGCGGGTGGGGCAGTCGGCGCAGCCTTGGCTGCTTACCATCTGATGTTGAATCAGCCCCGTGTGGTTGACCCGACGGACGCAATGCAAGGCTCATATTTAGGGCCAAGCTATTCGCAAGGTGAAATAGATTCACGCTTGCGTGCCGCAGGAGCAGTGTTTGTGACTGTGTCAGACGATGAACTGATCGAACAAACAGCGCAGGCCTTGGCAGATGGCAAGGCAGTGGGCTGGCATCAGGGGCGCATGGAGTTTGGGCCTCGAGCGCTTGGAGGGCGATCGATCATAGCGGACCCCCGTTCTCCAACTCTGCAAAAGCAGTTGAATCTGAAAGTAAAATATCGAGAGTCTTTCCGTCCCTTTGCGCCAAGTGTTTTGCGTGAAGACGTTACTGAGTGGTTTGATCTCGATACTGATAGTCCCTACATGTTGCTTGTTACAGAGGTGGCTAAAAGTAAGCAGCGACCAATGACAGCAGAACAAAAAAAACTCTTTGGCATCGACAAGCTGAACGTCCCCCGATCTGAAATTCCGGCGATCACGCATGTGGATTATTCGGCGCGTGTTCAGACTGTCCATGAGAAAACAAATCCTCGCTACTATCAATTGATTTCAAGGTTTAAGTCTTTGACTGGATGCCCGGTCTTAGTGAATACGTCCTTTAATGTGCGTGGTGAACCGATTGTTTGTACGCCTGAGGATGCTTTTAATTGTTTGATGGGAACAGAAATTGAATTCCTTGCCGTAGGAAATTCGATTATGCGCAAAGAAGATCAGGATCCCGCTCTGATCAAAGATTACAAAAACGCCTACGAACTGGACTAATGGCGTCATGCAGCTTCATAAGCCACCACTATGAATCAGACTTTGACTCAATTTTTAAAACTTGAGTTGTTTCCCTTTTTTAAAGATTGTTTCAAAAGTCAGAGTAATCGCTATTGGTTAATTGTCATCGTCTTGATGGGTTCGATCATTCGCGTCTTCTTCATTGATCAACCTATGCGCGTAGATGAGTCGTGGACGTTCCTGGCGTCAGTCAAAGATGGCTGGAGAAGCGTTCTGACCTATGTCACTCCAAACAATCATATTTTGCACTCGGTTTTCGTCAAGCTCTCGACTTCAATGTTTGGTGCTCATCCATGGTCTATTCGGGTGCCCGCATTGTTATTTGGTGTGCTTTCAATCGTATTGGTCTTTTGTACGGCACGTTGTTTTGGTGGTAGAGGTCTATTTGCTGCCACAGTCGTTGCAACCAATCCCTACATGATTTTGTTTTCAACCAATGCACGCGGGTATTCATTGTTGGTGTGCATTTTTTTAATGTTGATTGTTATTGGATGGTTGTACGCCAGAAAACCAAGCCAAGGTGGAGGCGCCGCCGTTGCAATCTTCTCCGCATTAGGAGTATTCACAATACCGACGATGATATTTCCCCTGTCAGGAATTTTGCTTTGGATTGCGTATATAGGGCTGCGCACAACACATAACAGGCGGTCAGATTTCATCAAGTCTTACGTGCTTTGCGGACTAAAGATAGCGTTGCTCATCGCTCTCCTTTATGCGCCAATCGTTTATTTGTCTGGACTCAAACCAATCATTGCAAATGATTGGGTCATCCCACAGCCATTTGGAATATTTTTAAAAGGTATTCGCTGGCATTTTGAAGACACGCTGTTTCATTTCATTCGCGACGTGCCGATATTTTTTTTGCTTATTTGCATTGCGAGCGTATTGCATGGGTTTTATGCAAGTACAAAAGAAAAGGCAAACTGGCTGATTTCACTTTTGTTCGCCCTAGTGCTAGGTGGGGGCATAATATTTTTTGTACAACACAGTATCCCCTTTGAAAGAACCTGGATCTATTTCATCCCGGTCTTCGCCGTGATTGCTGATAAAGGGGTGACTGAGGTGCTGAAGCGCTATTCTAGGCGAGTCGAAAATGTGATTATTGTGGTGCTGTGCTTAGCTGCGTTAACGATCCCACTCAGGCTAGTGCTGAATGAGTCGGTATCAAAATATAACGATACGGGTATTTTTGTTG
>JACCDH010935485.1_pt1 | contig 13770 bp, 12 predicted proteins | sample 7442481 | NCBI WGS metagenome assembly JACCDH01 (sample SAMN15323433, study PRJNA562643) | freshwater metagenome | isolation source: river surface water | place: USA:Blue River Watershed | collected 2017-08-15
GTGGAAGCGCCACTTTTTCTCCTGTCCGGGCCTACCCGAACAGGGCAGGCTTTAGTGCTGAGCGAATCTCATTTCGAGGTACTCATTTGATTGCCAGCATGTTTCTCTGCCTGTTTCTCGGGCTGGTCCTGAAGCTTGGCCGAACTGGCCTCACCCAAAACTCTGTGGAAACCTTTTCTCTCAATCGCCTTTTCGATACAGCTTGAGTGAACCCAAGCTCCTCGTCCGGATGAAGAATCACTAATGATGAAATCACTATTGAGTCTGACAACCCGATTCAGGTTTTTTGAGAGATCGCGCTGGCGACAGCCAACGCAGGTTCTAACTGGGTCCATTCTAGGGCCACCTAACCGCTTTGGGCTAGAGCTACGCTCCAGTATCTGGCTGGATGTCGATTTTGGCACCAGTCAGCTTGGCCGCTAGGCGAGCATTCTGGCCCTCTTTACCGATGGCTAGGGAGAGCTGAAATTCTGGAACAGTTACCCTGACAGCGCGCATTTGAGCATCTACCAGCTTGGAGCTCGAGACCCGCGCTGGTGAAAGAGCGTGGGCTACAAACTTGGCAAGATCCTCGGAGAAATCAACGACGTCGATCTTTTCTTCGTTCAGCTCTGCTGAAACTGCCCTTACTCGCTGACCAAGTTCGCCAATGCAAGCACCCTTCGCATTGATGCCTGGCTGCTTGGCGATAACCGCAATCTTGGTTCGGTGTCCCGCTTCGCGAGCTACCGAGGCAATCTCAACCAGGCCGTTTGCAACCTCAGGAACCTCGAGCGCGAAGAGCTTTCGAATCAGTCCAGGGTGGGTGCGGGAGACGGTGATCTGCGGACCCCTCGGACCCTTCTGAACGCTGGTGACATAAACGCGGATGCGACTACCGTGGGAGTAGTCCTCACCTGGCACCTGCTCTTCAGGAGGCATGATCGCCTCGATCGAACCCAGGTTCACATAAACCATGTGGCTGCGAGTGCCCTGCTGAATTACTCCAGCAACGATGTCGCCCTCTTTGCCCTTGAATTCACCAAGCAGGCCTTCGTCAGAGATTTCGCGCATGCGCTGGGCGATAACCTGCTTAGCGGCATATGCGGCAACTCGACCAAAGCCATCCGGAGTGATGTCTTCCTCGGAAACCTGGTTGCCCTCTTCGTCGAAGACGGGTTTGTGGATTGTGACATGTCCGGTTTTTCGGTCAAGCTCTGCCCGCGCAGTCTTTTCGGTTACACCCGTGTGCTTGAAGTAAGCGGCAAGAATGGCGGCCTCGATGATTACTACCAGCTCATCAAATGGGATTTCTTTTTCGCGCTCAAGCAATCGCAGTACTGAGAGATCAATGTCCATCTTGTCGGCCTGCCTTTTTCGATTATGCGCGTCGAGCGAGAAGCTCTTCAATCGCAGATTCTAGCCCCACCTGAGTGCGTTCACCGGAACGGCGATTCCAAAGCTCGACCCGACCTTCCGAAACCCCTCGACCACAGATGATCACCCAAGGGACACCAATCAGCTCCGCATCCGCAAATTTGACTCCGGGGCTGACCTTCTGACGGTCGTCAATCAAGACCTCAAGACCCTTCGACTGAGCCTCAGTTAGCAGCTTCTCGGCAGCCTGGAATGGCTCATCATCCTTACCGGCGGCAATGATGTGCACATCGGCCGGCGAGACTGCTTCTGGCCAAATCAATCCAGCCTCATCACGGTTTGCCTCAGCCAACACCGCAACCAATCTGGTAACGCCAATTCCGTATGAACCCATGGTCACGGTGACGAGCTTTCCGTTCTCGTCCAGCACCTTCAGATCCAGCGCTTCGGCATATTTGCGTCCCAGCTGGAAAACGTGTCCAATCTCAATTCCGCGCGCTAGCTCGAGTGGACCAGAGCCATCAGGGGCGGGATCTCCAGCCCTAACCTCAGCAATGTCTGCGACTCCATCTGCTGCAAAATCACGCCCATAGGTGAGGTTGAAGATGTGCTTCTGGTCTAGGTTCGCTCCGGTAATCCACATCGAACCCTTTGCAACTCTTGGGTCGACCAGGTAACGAATACCGGCTGGTGCATCCTTACCCAGGAACTGCGATCCGTTCAGAGTTGGTCCGATGTATCCCTTCACAAGTTGCGGGAACTTTGCAAAGTCAGCGTCGGTTGCCGGCTCGACGTCGTTGGGACCAAAGAATGCCTCAGCGCGCTTCTGATCAACTTCCCTATCACCAGGGAGGCCAACAATTACCAACTCACGCTTGCCATCAGGGGCAATCAGCGCCAGCACAACATTCTTTAGGGTGTCGGCAGCGGTGTAGGGCTTGGGGCCAGGGTGGTTCTGATTGGCAAACTCAACCAAGGTCGCAATGGTTGGGGTATTAGGTGAATCAAAAACCTGTGCTGGCGGATTCTGTGAACCATCCACATCCTCGGCAACCGAGAAGCTGACCGCTTCCACGTTCGCGGCAAAACCACCGGCAGATCTAACAAAGGTGTCCTCACCGATCGGCGATGGGCTCAAGAACTCCTCCGACTTGGATCCACCCATGGCTCCGGCATCTGCCTTTACCACCACATACTCAACACCAAGGCGCTGGAAGATTCGCTCATAGGCATCGCGCTGCGCCTGGTAGCTCTTGGCCAATCCCTCATCAGAGACATCGAAGCTGTAGGCGTCCTTCATTACGAACTCGCGGCCGCGCAATAGTCCCGCTCGAGGCCTTGCCTCATCGCGGTACTTGTTCTGAATCTGATAGATCGAAAGCGGCAGATCCTTGTATGAGGAATACATGTCCTTCACCAGCAGGGTGAAGACCTCCTCGTGAGTTGGAGCTAGAAGATAATCAGCTTTTTTGCGATCTTGAAGTCTAAAAATGTTGTCGCCGTACTCTTCCCAGCGACCGGTTGCCTCATAAGGCTCTTTTGGTAGCAGTGCGGGGAAGAAAACCTCCTGAGCGCCAGCTCGCTCCATCTCCTCGCGGACGATGCGCTCGATGTTTGCCTTGACTCGGAGTCCAAGTGGTAGCCAGGTGAAGATTCCGGGTGCAGCGCGACGGATGTAACCGGCGCGGACTAGCAAACGATGGCTTTCTACTTCAGCGTCGGATGGGTCCTCGCGAAGTGTGCGCAAAAACAAAGAGCTCAGGCGAATTGGCATGAGCACAATGTTAGGGCTATTCGCCGACGCTCACCTGAGCTGCACCGAGGATTGCTGGATCCATTTCGGCAGCGATTCGGTTCGCCTCCTCGATCAAGGTCGCAACAATCTCGGACTCGGGAACCGTCTTGATGATCTCGCCCTTCACGAAAATCTGACCCTTGCCGTTACCGGATGCGACACCGAGGTCTGCCTCACGAGCCTCACCCGGTCCATTTACCACACAGCCCATTACAGCAACGCGAATTGGCACGGTTAGATGCTGCAGCCCCTCGGTCACCTGGTTGGCGAGCGTGTAGACATCGACCTGGGCGCGGCCACAGCTTGGGCAGCTAACAATTTCTAGCTTGCGTGGGCGAAGGTTTAGGGATTCAAGGATTTGTGATCCGACCTTGATCTCCTCAACCGGCGGGGCTGAGAGCGAGACTCGAATGGTGTCGCCAATGCCCTTGGAAAGCAGTGCACCGAAGGCGACAGATGACTTGATAGTGCCCTGGAATGCGGGTCCGGCCTCGGTCACACCAAGGTGCAGTGGCCAGTCTCCTCGCTCGGCAAGCAGCTCGTAGGCCCGAACCATAACGACTGGGTCGTTGTGCTTTACCGAAATCTTGAAATCGTGGAAGTCATGCTCTTCAAAAAGCGAGGCCTCCCAGACCGCAGACTCGACAAGTGCTTCCGCGGTTGGCTTGCCGTACTTCTCTAGAAGGCGGGGATCCAGCGAACCGGCGTTTACACCGATACGAATTGAGATTCCTGCATCCTTAGCGGCCTTGGCGATCGCACCGACCTGATCGTCAAACTTGCGAATGTTGCCCGGGTTAACTCGCACGGCACCGCAGCCGGCATCGATGGCCTGGAAAACATACTTTGGCTGAAAGTGAATGTCGGCAATGACTGGAATCTGAGAGCGCTTTGCAATGATTCGTAGCACATCAGCATCATCTTGAGATGGCACTGCAACACGCACGATGTCGCAGCCGGATGCGGTTAGCTCAGCGATCTGCTGCAGGGTCGCGTTGATGTCGGTGGTTGGAGTTGTGCACATCGACTGAACGCTAATTGGGGCATCGCCTCCAACTGGCACCTTGCCCACCATGATCTGACGGGTCTTTCGACGGGGAGCTAATACCGGTGGCGGGGACTTCGGCAATCCGAGGTTTACTGCAGGCACTTGTTTCCTTCCATAGCCATTAGCTATTAACTACTAAGACCAAAACTTACTTCCAAATCAGAACGAAATCGGGTTGGTCAAGTCGGCGATTATGACCAACATTCCAACCGCAATAAGCAAAACCCAGACCGCGTAGGCAAGCGGCAGTGCAGCCGCGGTGTCGACGTGAACGCCCTCTTTTCTTCCAATCAGCCTCGCACCTAAGCGTTTGAACGATTCGTAGAGGCCTGCCAAAACGTGTCCGCCATCAAGCGGCAAAAGCGGAATCAAATTGAATGCGAACAGGGCGATGTTTAGGGAGCCCAGTAGCAGCAAAAGAGTCGCAATCTTTGACTCAATGCCTAATCCGTCGGAGGCACTGACCTCTCCAGCCAGCTGACCAATCCCGACAATCGAGACCACTCCCGCCTGGTCACGCTCCTGAAAGCCAAGAGTTGCGGCGGTAACGGAGTAGAGCTGCTGGGGCAGGTCAAAAATAAAGGCCAGTGTGCCGGCAACCGTCTGACCGGCATAACCAAACGCCTCACCCATGGAGAGCGGTGTGTTTTTGGATTGCAATTGAATTCCAACGATTGGCCTTAGCTCAGTAACCGGAAGTCCATTCGCGTCCTTCAGGGCCTGACCCTGCGCATCAAACAATTGGCGCTCGGTGAAAATCGGCTTCACCAAAAGTGCGCGCTGCTCCTCACCGCGCATCACGACGATCTCTGACGCCTGCTCGGTGCGAGTGCGAAGCTGCTCGACGGCCTGCTCCCAGGATGCCACCTCAACACCGTTGACCGACACAACCCTGTCCCCCGCAAGCATGCCTGCCGTTTTTGCTGGGGAGACACCCGATGTTGAACAGGTCTCACCCTCGACGCAGTCGAACACTTTATTCACCGTGAGACTTGGCTGCATTGGTCCAATGCCGGCCATGGCGGTCACCAAAAGTAGCGCCCCAAGGAACAGATTCATCAGAGGGCCACCGAGCATGATGACATTCTTTTTCCAGGGTTTCAGCTGGTGAAACTGACGCCCCTCGTCTGACTCAAGCAGCTCTTTTCGAACCTCGGCGCGAGCCTCGGTGATCCAATTCTTGAAGGGGCCCCGGTAAGGCTTTCGCTCCGGTGGGTACATTCCGACCATGGTGATAAATCCGCCCAGTGGAATTGCCTTGAGCCCGTACTCAGTCTCACCTTTGGTTTTAGAAAAGACAGTGGGTCCAAAACCAATCATGTAGCGAGTTACCCTGACACCGAAAAGCTTTGCTGGCCACAGATGGCCAAGCTCGTGAAGTCCAATTGAGAGCGCGAGCCCAATCATCACGGCAATAATGCCGAGCACATAGAGCAGGGTTTCCACGACCTAAGGCTACCTAATCAACCCTCAGTTACCACTGGCTATCAGCGAATCCGCAGTTGCACGAGCCCAGCGTTCCGCCTCCAGAACCGACTCGAGCGAAATCTCTGAATCAGCCTGATGCAGTTCCACAACTTTTGTGACTAGATCAACGATGCCCAAGAAACTCAGTTTGCCCTCGTGGAATGCATCCACGGCCTGCTCATTAGCGGCATTGAACACTGCAGGGAATGTACTGCCAGCAGAACCCACCTGTCGAGCGAGCTTGACTGCACTAAAAACTGATTCATCCAAGGGCTCGAACATCCAAGCGTGGGATTTCGTCCAGTCAACCGGGGTTGAAACGTTTGCCACCCGCTCAGGCCAACTCATGCCAAGTGCGATCGGAAGCTTCATATCTGGCGGCGAACATTGCGCGATCACGGATCCATCGATGAACTCAACCATCGAGTGCACAACCGACTGCGGGTGGACTGTCACCTCAATGCGATCGAAGGGAATGTCAAAGAGTAGGTGCGCCTCGATCAACTCGAGACCCTTGTTGACCAGAGTTGCCGAGTTGGTGGTAACTACTCGACCCATGTTCCAGGTGGGGTGTTTCAGGGCATCCTGCGGTGTTACCCCTTGAAGCTCTGCCCGAGATTTACCTCGGAAGGGTCCGCCGGAGGCGGTCAGTATCAACTTGCGAACTTCATTCTCAGCTCCGGATCTCAAGCACTGGGCTAAAGCTGAATGTTCGGAGTCCACGGGAACAATTTGACCGGGTTTTGCCAGTGCCTTCACCAGCGGGCCACCAACAATCAAAGACTCTTTGTTTGCAAGAGCCAGGGTCTTCCCGGATTCCAAAGTATTTAGCGTTGCCGCAAGCCCGGCGGATCCGGTGATGCCATTGACAACTACATCAGCATCTGAGGCAAGAACGAGTTCTGCGGCGGCCTGGGCTCCGATCGCAACAGCAGAGTCAGAAAGACCGAATTGGCGCTGCTGGTCTGCGAGCAGTTCGCGGTTTGAGTGGGCTGATAGACCCACCAACTTGAAGCGCTCGGGATTGGCGGCGATCACCTCTAGAGCCTGGGTCCCAATGGATCCAGTTGACCCCAGCACTAAGACTTTTCGCATCCTGAAAAACTCCCCAGCTATTTATGAGCTAAGAGCAAGGTTAGTGGGCTTAAACTTGGCTCATGAGCCTAGAGCAAAAGCGAATTCTGACAACTTCTATTCCAGGACCAATCTCGGTCCAGATGCAAGAGCGTCGCAAGCAAGTGGTGTCCGCCGGTGTAGGCACCACCCTTCCTGTTTTCATCGACAGCGCACACGGCGCGATCCTCAGAGATGTCGACGGCAACCAGTTCATCGACATGGGATCTGGAATCGGTGTTGTCACCATTGGTCACACCAACGAGAAGGTTGTGGCTGCGGTTCAAGAGCAGGTTGCCAAGCTCACCCACACCTTGTTCACCGTTGCTCCATACGAGCCATACGTGCGCGTGGCAGAGCTGATCACCAAGCACGCCCCAGGCAACTTTGCCAAGAAGGCCGCCTTCTTCAACTCCGGTGCCGAGGCCGTGGAGAATGCCGTAAAGATTGCCCGCAAGGCAACCGGCAGAACTGAAATCGCTGTCTTTGATCACGCCTATCACGGCCGCACCAACCTGACCATGTCGATGAACTTCAAGGTTCACCCGTACGGCACTGGCTTTGGACCACTTGCAGGTAGCGTTCACCACGCTCCAATGAGCTACCCATTCCGAGATTCTGACGGCCTTACGGGCGAAGAGGCAGCAACTCGCGCCATCACCTACCTAGAGAAGCGGGTTGGTGCTGCTCAGCTTGCCGCCGTATTCATTGAGCCAATTCAGGGTGAGGGCGGATTCATCGTCCCAGCACCTGGATTCCTTAGAACCCTCTCCGCCTGGTGCAAGGCCAACGGCATTGTGATGGTTGCTGATGAGGTCCAGTCCGGAATCGCGAGAACCGGAAAGTGGTTTGCAAGCGAGTGGGAGGAAGGCTTTGAGCCTGACCTGATCACTGTTGCCAAGGGTATTGCCGGCGGCATGCCGCTCTCTGGTGTTGTTGGCCGCGCGGAAATCATGGATGCCGCACACGCCGGTGGTCTGGGCGGCACCTTCGGTGGCTCCCCTACTGCTGTTGCAGCAGGTGTTGCTGTACTGGAGCAGCTGGAGCAGGGCGGTTGGTTTGAGCGTGCCCTAGAGATCGGCGAGCTTCTCACTACAAAGCTCCTGGCACTCAAGGCGCAGCACCCAGTGATCGGGGATGTCCGCGGTAAGGGCGCCATGATTGCCATCGAGCTGGTTGAGCCAGGAACCAAGACGCCTAATGCCAAGGCAGTTGAAGAGCTGGTGAAGCACTGTCACTCAAATGGTGTTTTGATTCTCAACGCCGGTACCTATAACAACGTGATTCGCTTCTTGCCGCCGTTGGCAATTACCAACGAATTGCTTGAGGACGCTCTCGAGGTATTGGCAGCTGGTTTGGCAAAGCTCTAGGTCTTCACCTATCGTTGCTAGTGAACAAAATCTGTTCACTAGCAACAAAACCTAGAATCGAAGGTGATTCATCGTGCAGGCCTACGGCGACAGAGACCGCCTAGACAACCTCTTCAGAGAAGAACTAAACCGCTACATTTCGACCCACCCTCGCTCACGCGAGCTCTACGAATCGGCCACCGAGCCGCTTCTTAGTGGTGTGCCAATGATTTGGATGTCGAAGTGGCCCGGACCATATCCAATTTATGTAGAGCACGCCAAAGGTGCGCACTTCACAGATGTCGATGGACTGATGTACACCGACTTCTGCCTCGGTGACACCGGCGCAATGTCCGGGCACGCCCCCGACGCCACAGTGAAGGCCGTGCAGAAGCAGATCGCCCGTGGGTCAACATTCATGTTGCCCACCGAAGATGCCGCATACAACGGCCAGATGCTGAGCGAGAGATTTGGCTTGACCAAATGGCAATTCACACTCAGTGCAACCGATGCAAACCGTCACATGCTGCGCTACTCGCGTCACGTGACAGGCAGGCCGAAGATCGCGGTCCACGACTACTGCTACCACGGCACCGTCGATGAGACCTTCGCAGTCATGGATGATGACGGCAACACGGTTCCACGCCGGGACAATGTTGGTAAGCCGATTGATCTAAAGCAGACCACCACGGTTATCCCATTCAACGATCTTGAGGCTGCAGAGCGGGCATTTGCGACCGGTGAAATAGCCGCAATGCTAATGGAGCCTGCACTAACCAACATCGGAATCGTGCTGCCCGAACCTGATTACCTCAAGGGCATGGAGGAGCTGTGCCTGAAATACGACGTGATCTGGATTCTCGATGAGACCCACACCCTCTCCGCCGGCCCAGGTGGAATGACGGCTAAGTATGGGTTGAACCCCGATGCTGTCGTGCTCGGAAAAACCATTGGTGGTGGCGTGCCGGTTGGCGCTTACGGTCTCACCAATGAGTTGGCTTTAAGAATTGAATCCTCGATGCACCTTGAGAGCATCGACATCGGTGGAGTTGGCGGCACCCTCGCCGGAAATGCTCTTTCCATGGCTGCGGTGCGAGCAACCCTGGAGAGTGTCCTTACTCCGAAGGCGTTTGAGCGCATGGAAGCGTTGGCCGAGCTGTGGGTAAAGAATGTCCAAGAGGTAATCGATGAGTACAAACTGCCCTGGCAGGTGTCTCGAATCGGTTGCCGCGGCGAATACAGCTTCCGTCCAACCGCACCGAAGAACGGCCGCGAAGCAGCGGATGCAGACGACTTTGAGTTGCAGCAGTACCTTCAGCTGCACGCCATCAACCGCGGCATTCTGATGACTCCGTTCCACAACATGGCGCTGATGTCACCATTTACCGATGAGGAAGATGTAGCTCACCACCACGCGCACTTCCGCGAGGCTGTTGCGGCGCTCTACAACTAGTCAAAAGAAAAACCCCCGATTGATTCAATCGGGGGTTTTTCTATGCCTAATTACTTGGCCAGTTTTTTAGCCTTGAGGCTGGAGCGCAATTGAACGATGAGCACAATTGCGATTGCCACGAAGAACACCGCTGATCCGATCACGTTTGCCTCTGGAGGAATGCCTCGCGCTGCCGCGGTGTAGACAAACTTCGGGAAGGTGGTCTCCGGTCCCGCATTGAACTGAGTGATGATGAAGTCATCGAAGCTCAGTGCGAATGAGAGCATTGCTGCGGCCATGATGCCCGGTAGCAGAAGCGGGAAGGTGACCTTCCAGAACACCGAAGCTGGGGTTCCGTAAAGATCAGATGCCGCCTCCTCGAGTCTGGGGTCCAGGGTCGCAACTCGGGCTTTCACGGTAACGACCACAAAGCTGAGGGTAAACATCACGTGGGCGACAACGATGGTCCAGAATCCCTTGCCGATGCCCAGATCCAAGAACTGCGCTGCCAGGCCCGCACCCATAACAACTTCAGGTGTTGCCATCGGCAAGAACAGCAGCAGGTTGGTAATTGAGCGGCCCTTGAACTTGTAGCGCCCCAGAGCAATCGCAATTGCGGTTCCCAGTGCGGTCGAGGCAAGGGTCGAGATAACGGCGATTGCAACTGAGTTACTGAAGGCGGTACAGACCTCAGCCTGACCACAAACATTTAGCCAGTTATCTAGAGTGAATCGCTTCCAGGCGATGTTTGACTTCTCCACCTCGTTGAATGAAAACGCGAAGGTGTAGCCAATTGGAATCATCAAGAAGAAAAACGCCAGGCCAACATAGGTTGGTAGCAGCCACTTACCAAGTGAGAGTTTCACAGTAGATCCTCCGTACCCGAGCGCTTGACGTAGGCGGAGACCAGAATCACGATTGCAGCCATCAGCATCACACTGAGTGCGGATGCGGTTGGGTAATCCTGAATTCGGAAGAAGTTGGCCTCAACCACGTTACCGATCATCGCGGTGTCGGATCCTCCAAGGAAGTCTCGCGATGCGTTTACGTAGTCACCAGAAATTGGAATAAACGTAAGTAAGGTGCCTGAAATCACACCCGGCAGAGACAGCGGGAAAGTCACCTTCCAGAACGTCTTAGCCGGCGATGCATAAAGGTCAGATCCAGCCTCCACCAACCTAATGTCCAAGCGCTCCAGCGAGGTATAGATCGGGAGGGTCATGAATGGAATGAAGTTATAGGTCAAACCAAAGACCACGGCAAACGAAGATCCGATGATGTAGTCGCTGGAACCAAGCAGTCCGATCTGCTGCAAAAACTGCGTTATAGGAGCTTCATTCGAGAAAATCTGCTTCCAGGCAAAAGTGCGGAGCAAGAAAGAGATAAAGAACGGAGCAATCACCAAGGTAAGCAGTAGCGCTTGCAGCACCGGCTTGTTTCTGGCCTTTACACCGATGAAGTAGGCGATTGGGTAGCTGATCACCAGCGCCATTACGGTTGCGGCAAGTGCGTAGCCAAAAGATCTGATGATCTGTGGTCCATATTGCGAAATGGCATACGCGTAGTTTCCAGGCTCGAAGCCATAGTCGTACATACCGATTTCACCGGTCATGCTCGCGGTCTTTAGCGAGGTGATAACGAGTGAGACCAGCGGAGTGAGGAAGAAAAGCCCGAGGTAAATCATGCCCGGCGCGAGCAGGATGAACGCGACCTTGGTTGAGTTCTTCACTGGCGCAGTTGACTTAGCGCCTCCCTGACCTAACGCGACGAATGCCATGGCTTAGATCTCGTCGTTGTCTGCCTTGGTGGGCAGGTCGCTCAATCCAAAGCTGTGCTCAACCTTCCAGCTGACATAAACCTGGGCACCCAGTTCAACTACCGGCGACTTGCCTACGTTCTGGGCAAAAACGGTGATATCTCCGAAGCCTGGAACGTCGATTAGGTACTGGTTTGATACGCCGGTGAAGCGGATGTCGATAATCTCTCCCGGGCCAACCATGTTGTGATCTGAACCAAGCTCAGGCTTTGACTCGTGGAAGGTTGCCTTCTCCGGACGAACACCGATCGCGATTTTGCCCTCGTGCTTTTCGGCACGCAGCTTTGGAGCAGCGATGCGCTGTCCATTCACATTGATGGCAACCACGTGCTCGGTGTTCTCGATAACGTCGCCAACGAAGATGTTCGACTGTCCAAGGAAGCGAGCCACAAAAGCAGTCTTCGGTCTGTCATAGAGTGCCTCTGGAGCACCCATCTGCTCGATGCGACCCAGGTTCATAACCGCTACCGTGTCAGCCATGTCCATGGCTTCTTCCTGGTCGTGAGTAACGTGCAGGAAGGTGAGTCCAACCTCCATCTGAATGGCTTTGAGCTCAACCTGCATCTGGCGTCGTAGCTTCAGATCTAGCGCACCAAGAGGCTCGTCAAGCAGCAGAAGAGCTGGGCGGTTTACAAGTGCGCGAGCAAGAGCGACGCGCTGCTGCTGCCCACCGGATAGCTGCTGTGGCTTGCGGTTAGCCAGGTGCTCCAGCTCCACCAGCTTGAGAGCTTCGGTGGCCTTGGGAAGCGGATCGTCGATCTTGCGCTGGCGCAAACCAAAAGCCACATTCTCCAGCACAGACATGTGTGGGAATAGTGCATAGCTTTGGAAAACAGTGTTCACCGGACGCTGGTGAGGTTTGGATGCGGTGACATCCTTACCACCGATAAGGACCTTGCCGACGGTAGGTTCTTCAAGTCCCGCGATGATTCTCAAAGTTGTGGTCTTACCACAACCCGAAGGTCCCAGCAGGGCGAAGAACTCGCCCGCTGGAATCTTCAAATCAAGATTGTCGATGGCGGTAAAGCCAGGGAACTCTTTACGAATACCTACGAGCTCTAGGTCTTGACCTCGAGCAACGAACTGCTCTGCCACCTATGCGCCTAGTAGCAGGTTCTGCCACTTGGTTGCAAAGCGCTGCTCTTCCTGACCGGTAAGTGGTCGGAAAGCGTGAACGTTTGCAAGGAACTCGTCTGATGGGAAGATCAGTGGGTTTGCAGCCAACTCAGGGTCGGTCTTCATCATCTCTTCCTTGGCACCAACCACTGGGGTCACGTAGTTCACGTAAGCGGCCAGCTCGGCAGCGTTTACTGGGTCGTAGTAGTAGTTGATGAGCGCTTCCGCATTCTTCTTGTGCTGTGAGCCCATTGGGATCACGAAGGAGTCGGAGGAAATGGTTGCTCCGGTGTCAGGAACTACGAAACCGAAACGGTCCTCGCCAACCTCGTAGTTGAGGATGGTGGTGTCTCCGGACCATGCAAGGGCCACGATGATGTTGCCGTTTGACAGATCCTCACCGTAGGAGTTGCCCTTGATGTTGAAGATTTGACCGGAAGAAACCTGAGCTGCGATGAAGTCGACTGCCTCGTTGAAGGCGTCCTCGGTCAAAGAGGCTGGGTCCTTGATGTCGATTCCCATGCTGAGCAGGGTTAGACCAACGGAGTCACGCATCTCAGAAATCAGACCGACGCGACCCTTTAGAGCTGGGTCCCACACATCTGCAAGCGAGGTAGGAGCGTCCTTACCGGTTGCCTCCTTGTACATCTTCTTGTTGTAGACGATGCCACCGATGATGCCCTGGTAAGGCACCGAAAGGGTGCGCTCTGGGTCATTCTCGTCACCCAGGTAAGCAGGGTTTAGGTTGGCAACCTTGTTTGGCATGTTGGCGTTGTCCATAGTCTGGAGGTAGCCAAGGGCGATCATCCGGTTCACCAGCCAGTTGGTTGGGCAGGCAACGTCGAATCCAGGGTCTGCACCCAGTGCAAGCTGGTCCTTCACCTTGGCGTACCAGGTGTCGTTGTCGTCGATCTCCATCATGTACTCGACGGTGATGCCCGTCTGATCCATGAAGCGGTTCAAGGTTGGGTAAGAACCATCGTCCTCACCGTCCATGTAAAGCGGCCAGTTGTGCCAAACCAGTACCTTCTCAGAGTCCGAGAGGTCTTCGGCCGGGGTAAGACTTGAAGAGGCAGGCGCGCAGGATGCCAAGCTCAGAGCTGCGGCGGTTCCACCGATACCAAGAAGAGCAGCCCTTCTAGACATCATCTTTTGCTGGGCCATCTGCACCAGCTGGCGCATCATTGGGTCTTCAGGAAGTCCACGCTTCATTACTTGTCTCCTATTAATCGGGCGCTAGGCGCCAACCAACTTTCGAAACCCAACGGCTTCATGGAA
>JACCDH010433324.1_pt1 | contig 13769 bp, 16 predicted proteins | sample 7442481 | NCBI WGS metagenome assembly JACCDH01 (sample SAMN15323433, study PRJNA562643) | freshwater metagenome | isolation source: river surface water | place: USA:Blue River Watershed | collected 2017-08-15
AGTCAAGACTGAAGCTACGACTCCATCGTTAGTTGAAAGGAATGGTGATGAATCCAAAACTGCAAGTTACGAAGACCCTGATATGCCTGGGCCTGCTGACGATCAGTGTCGCAGCCTGCAATCGCGGCGGCGGCGGCGGTGGTGAAGAGAAGGCATCGCCCGGCGCCAGCGGCGGCACCAGCACGACGACGCCCAGCCAGTCGGCACCGGCCACACCGCCGCCACCGTCCGAATCGACGTCCCCTGCGCCGGGTGCCGGCGGTGCCTCGGGAACCGGCAGCACGGCACCAGGCGCCGCCCCAGGCGCCACACCGGGCGCCACACCGGGCACGGGCGAGAAGAGCGGCAGCTCGGGAACATCGGGTACCTCCGGCATGTCGGGCAGCAGCAGCGGCGCCAATGGCACGGGCGGTACCAGCGGGACGAGTGGTGCCAGTGGTGCGAGCGGTGCGACGAGCCCGGAAAGCCCCTCGGGTACCTCCGGAACATCGGGCATGCCAGGTGGCACCTCGGGCAGCGATAGCGGCACGCCGATGGGCAGCAGCAGCACCGGTGGCAGCGCGACCGGCGGCAGCAGCTCGTCAGGCGCGGCCAAATGAGGCGGGCTGCGGCAAGCCTGACCCCTGCACCACGCACAGCCATGACCCTACCGATCGCAAAGCACCTATTGCAAAGGACCAGACCATGATGAACAGGCCTTACCAGCGCTGGATTGCATTGCTCGCCGTACCCGTGTTCCTCGCATCGACACTGGCTGCTTGCCAGCGCGCCGGCGAAGATAGCGGTGCCTCGTCTGGTGCCAGCAGCGGCGGCACCTCGCAATCAGGGGCCGACAAGTCGTCCTCGCGCAGCGAGCAACAAGGCTCGACCGGCAGCGAATCGCAAACAGAGAAATCGCCATCGCGCTGATCGATCTCCTTGAGCGACCGCACGCGCGTCAATCGCAGCTTCCGTCAAAGGCCGGGCATGCAGGCGCGCCCGGCCGCGCAGGGACTGCCGCGGGCGCATTACTTGTCGTGACCAATCATGTCCCATGTGCTGATCGTCGATGACGATGCCGGCGCACCCGCCTTGCGCGATGTGCTGGTGTCGGAAGGCCATCGCTGCCAGTTGGTATCCAGCTTGCGGCAGGGCCAGTTACAGCTGTCGCTGCAGGTACCCGACTGGGTGATCGTGGCCGATCGCCTGCCCGATGGCAGTGGCATGGCCTTGCTGGAGGAAGCCGACGTCGGCAGCGACGCAGGCACCGCGATCGTGCTGCTCAGCGGCCAGCCGACGCTGGCCGCTGCCGTGGCGGCGTTTCGGAGTGGTGCGGCCGATTACCTCGAGCGGCCGCCGGACTTGCGCCATCTGCGGCGATTGCTGGCCTCGCGCGGTGCAGGCCGCAGCGATGCGCCGCGCACGGCTGTCAGCTTCCAGGCTTCGCCGCTGCTCGGCGAGTCGGAAGCCATGCATGTGCTGCGCGAACATATCGGCCGCGTCGCGCCGACCGAAGCAAGCGTGCTGCTGCTGGGCGAGAGCGGCACCGGCAAGGAACTGGTCGCTCAGAATATCCATGCGCAAAGTGCGCGGCAGCGCCAGCCCTTCCTGCCGGTGAACTGCGGCGCGATCTCGCCGCAATTGATCGAGAGCGAAATCTTCGGTCACGAGAAGGGCAGCTTCACCGGCGCCGATCGCCAGCACAAGGGCTATTTCGAGCGTGCATCCGGCGGCACGCTGTTCCTCGACGAAGTCGTCGAGATGCCCATCGAGCTGCAGGTCAAGCTGCTGCGGGTGCTGGAGACCGGCAGTTTCATGCGCATAGGCAGTAACCAGGAATTGCATACCGACGTGCGCATCGTCGCTGCCACCAACCGCGACCCCGAAAGCGCGATTGCGGCCGGCAAGTTGCGGCTGGATCTGTATCACCGGCTCAATGTATTCCCACTGAAGATACCGGCGCTGCGCGAGCGCGGCGCCGACGTCGGCATCCTCGCTCAGCACTTTCTCGACGAATTCAATCGTGCGCATGGCACCGTCAAGACGTTGTCGGCGCGCGCCCTGTCGGTGCTGGGCAGCTATCACTGGCCGGGCAATGTGCGCGAACTGCGAAACTTCATGCATCGCGCCTACATCCTGTCCGACCAGCAGATCGATGCACATGCGCTGGAGCCGGGACCGGCGCAGTGCACGGCGACGGCGCTGACACTGGCCATACCGGTGGGCACCTCGCTGGCCGATGTGGACCGGCGTCTGATCTTTGCGACGCTGGACTTGTGTGGAGGCGTCAAGAAGCGCGCCGCCGACCTGCTGGGCATCAGCCTGAAGACGCTCTACAACCGGCTCGAAGAATACGGCAACCAGGACCGCGCGCTGGCGCTCGGCAATTTCGGTCCGGCCGATACGGTGCCAGTCAATGTGGTGCCGACCGATGTGGCGCCAGTCGTCGCAGCGACCGGCGCTGCGGCAGGCATCGCGGGCGCGGCCGCCGGCATCGGCTTGCTGAATTAAGGCATGCCGCCACAGTCCAACAGCGACAAGCCGGCGCGTCAGCGCAGGCGTGTGAATTTTCTGACGACCAAGGAGACAGCATGAGCCCAACTACCAATCCTCCGCAGGCAAGCCAGCAACAGCAGGGGGCGCGCATCGTGCAACGCCAGCCCGATGACCACACCGGGCCGGGGCCGGACGTGATGGCCGCCGAAACCCTGCAAGGCGATGACGTGATCAACCTCCAGGGCGAGAAGCTGGGCAGCATTGAGGACATCATGCTCGATGTCAGCAGCGGCAAGGTCGCCTATGCCGTACTGTCCTTCGGCGGCATCCTCGGCATGGGCGACAAACTGTTCGCCATTCCGTGGGGCGCGCTGACGCTTGATGCCGACCGCAAGTGCTTCGTGCTCGACGTGCCCAAGGACAGGCTGCAGAGTGCCCCCGGCTTCGACAAGGACCATTGGCCGGCGATGGCCGATGCCTCCTGGGCGTCGCAGGTGTACGCCTATTACAACCAGCCGCCGTACTGGCAATGAGCAAGCAATGACGGAAGTCTGATTTTTCGACGGCCGTGACCCTGCCTGCAGGCGTCGATCTGGCCGAACTGTTTGGCCTGTCGACGCCTTTTTTCGAGATCATCGTTCGCGGTTCGGTGGTCTACTGGTTTTTGTTTGTCATCTTTCGCTTCGTGATACGGCGCGACGTGGGCGCAGTAGGCCTTGCGGACGTGCTGATCATCGTGTTGGTAGCCGATGCATCGCAGAATGCCATGGCGGGCGAATACACCTCCATCAGCGACGGGCTGATACTGATCGCCACCCTGCTTGGCTGGAACCTGCTACTGGACTGGCTGGCCTTCCGTTTCCGCCGCGTGCGCCGCTTTGTCGAGCCCGCTTCCTTGCTGCTGGTTCTCAATGGCCGACTACTGCCGAAAAACATGAGCAAGGAGTTCATCACCGAAGAAGAGTTGTGGAGCCAGTTGCGTCTGCATGGCGTGCAGCGGCTCGATGAGGTGAGGGCGGTCTATCTCGAGCCGGACGGCAATTTCAGCATCATTACGCGCGACGGTGCGGCAGCGCAGAAATCCGATCAGCCCTGATGCGCTGCGTCGACTATTTCATCAACAAACTCGTCGACGAACGCATCGACCGACGTCACGCACCGCCGCCGTATGCGGACACAGGGTACCGGCAAGTTTTACCGACGCACGAGTAATTCCTGCACGGCTTGTAGCACCCGTTCGGGGCCGACCTGTTCCAGGCAGGCATGATGCGGTTGCGGACAGGTGCTTTGCAGGCAGCCGGCACAAGGCACGGGCTGGAACAGCACACGGCAGTCGACCAGCCAGGGCATGTGCTGCAGGTTGGTCAGCGCATACAGGTCGACCACGGGGGTGCGCAGGGCCGCCGCGATGTGGGCAGGAGCGCTGTTGCAGGCGACCAGCACGCTGGCCCGTGCCACCAGCGCGGCCAGCACACCGAAGCTGGTCTGGCCGGCGACATTGATGCAGCCCGGGCCGGTGGCGCACAGGGCAGCCGCCAGCGCCGCATCATCGGCGCCGCCGGCGATCACGACCGGCCTTGCAAAGTGCGTTGCCAGCAGCAGCACCAGCGCATGCCAGTGCCGCGCAGGATAGCGCCGCGACGGCGCGCTGGCGCCCGGATGCAGCAGGATGAAGGGCTGGCCCTCGGCTAGACCCACCGCATGCAGCAATGCGATGGCGGCTGCGTGGTCCTTGTCGCTGACCCGCAGCCGCAAGTGCCGTTCGCTGGTGTGGCAGCCCAGCGTTGCCACCAGGTCCAGCTGACGCTGTACCTCATGCCGAAACAGTGCCGGTTCGGGATCGCGTACCCAGTGCGTCAGCAGCTGGTACGGATTCTCGCGGCAGTGTGCCAGTCGCAGCGGTATACCAGCCATCTGGCACAGCAGCGCTGCCGGCAGCGGGCTTTGCGTATGGCTGGTGAAAATCACTGCGCCGTCGAAGCAGTGCGACTGCAACACGGCGGCCATCTTGGCGACAGCGTGCGGCGCAGCGGGTGCGCTGGCCTTCATCCACGGCGCATCGAAGCGCAGGATCGCGCGCTTGCCACCGACGCCCTCGCCACCATTACCACCATCACCACCAACACCACCATCACCATCACCGTCATCGCCACCATCGACAGCATCGATCGCGTCCACGCATTCGCCGGCCAGCGCGCCCGATGCCGAGGTCAGCAGGCTCACGCGATGACCGTGGCTGGCCAGCGCATGCAGGGCAGGCGTGCACATCAGCACATCGCCGGCGGCATCGAGCCGCAGCGCCAGCAGCTTCACGTGGCGGTCACCTGCCGCTGTGACGGACGGTCGATAGTGGCGATCATCTGCGCTGCGCCTGGCAGATCGGGCGCCAGACGGTGCGGCCGGCGCAGCGGGCTGCAGCGCCATTCGGTTTCATTGCCATTGTCGATCAACACGGTGCGGCAGCCTGCGCGGCGACCGGCTTCGATGTCGTCGAGGATGTCGCCCACCATCCAGCTCGCTGCCAGTGCCAGTCCATGCTCGCGCGCCGCGCGCACCAACATGCCCGGCGCCGGCTTGCGGCAGGCGCAGGCAAAGGCCAGCCGTCCCGTACAGCTCCATGGCCAGTGCGGGCACCAGTAAAAGCCATCGAGCCTGACGTCGTGTGCCGCCAGCAGTGTAGCGATGCGCTCGCGTGCGCGGTACAGGTCGCGATCGGACAGCCAGCCGCGCGCAATACCTTGCTGGTTGCTGACCACGACCAGTGCATAGCCCAGTTGCGCCAACGCCTGCAAGGCTTCGCCGGCGCCCTTGCACAGGGTGATGCGCGCCGGGTCGGCGTTGTACGGCAGGTCATCGATCAGCGTCCCATCCTTGTCAAGGAAGACGGCCGGCCTGCGTGGCACGCCTCTCAGGGCCACGAGGTTTCGCGCATCGGCAGGATCGTGATCTCGGGCACGACGGTGCCGGGCGGCAGCTGCAGGATGTCGCAGACCACCATCGCCACGCTGTCGGGATCCTGCAGCGAGCTGCGGTCGATGCCAGGGAAGCGCTCCAGCAGGAAGGGCGTGGCCATGCCGCCGGCGACTACCGCCGTCACCTTGATGCCGGCCGGACGCAATTCTGCATGCAGCGCATGCGACAGGGCCAGCAGGCCGGTCTTGCTGGCGTGATAGGCCGCGGCATTCGGCCATGCGCGCTTGGCGGCAGTGGACGTAATGTTCACGATCTGACCGTGGCCGCGTCCCATCATGTAGCGGGCAGCCGCACGCGCCAGCACGAAGGGGCCGTGCAGGTTGGTGCGCAGCACGCGCTCCCATTGCGATACTTCGAGTTCGCCGAGGCTGCAAGTCACATCGGTGCCCGCATTGTTGATCAGCACGTCGAGCCGGCCGTAACGGTCGATGGTATGCATCACCGCATGTTCGGCCTGCGCGGTGTCGCCCACGTCGCAACCCACGACCTCGACCTGCAGGCCATCGGCGGCCAGCTCGCGCGCGATCGCTTCGGCCTTCGGTGCCTTCAGATCGGCCAGCATCACGCGCGCACCGCGCGCCGCCAGCCGTTTGCACATCGCGGCACCGAGGCCGCTGGCACCGCCAGTGACCAGCGCTGCTTGTCCTGCGAGCGAAATTTCCGAGTCTTCCATCCTGTCTCCTGCGTGGCATGTTTGCTGCTACCACTGACCGTGGCAGCGTGAACAGCGGATGCCGGCGAGCAGCGTCTTGCATCGGATGCCGTTCCTGCGGTGGCTGTCCTTCGACGGCTTCTGTTCGACAAGATTCATTGAACCCGATTCCCCCGCGTGGGGCTTTGCAGGAGAACAGCATGACGATCAAAACATGGACGGCGCCGGCGCTGGCACTGGCTACAGCACTCGGTGCAGGCGTTGGCATCAGCGGATGCGAAAACATGAACCTCGGCGGCTCATCCGAACAGGTGAAACCGATTGCCACCAATGTCAATGGCACCGGCACCATCCAGTCGGTGGACATCGTGCCGCGCCGACAGGGCCTGGGGCTGGGCACGCTGGCTGGCGCCGCAGTGGGCGGTATCGTCGGCAACCAGGTCGGTGGCGGCACCGGCAGGACAGTGGCGACGGCAGCGGGCGCAGCCGGCGGCGCTTATGTCGGGCACCAGATCGAGCGCAGCCGCAGAAGTAATGACCAAATCTACAAAGTGACGATCCAGATGGACGACGGCACGACACAATCATTCGCACAGGAAGCGGCGCCCATCGTGAAGCAGGGCGATCGCGTGACGATCACCAATGGTGTGCTGTCGCCGCTGTGATGGTTGCCGATGAGGTTTGATCCGGGCCAAAACGGCGGGAGCTTTCTCGCGTAGCGGACTCCAAGGATGGGACCCCAACAAGCAAGGAGAATTGCCGATGGCCACGATTCATCTCGACACGGGCGCTGCGTACTCGGGCGGCACCCTGATCACGCAGGAAAACATCATGCGCCGGCCCTTGTTTTCATCGATACGCTGGAGCGCCGTGCTGGCTGGCGTTGCGGTCGGCATCTCGGTGCAACTGGTGCTGACATTGCTGGGCATTGCCAGCGGACTGAGCATGACCAGTGTGCAGACGGGCGAAGCGCCGGGCACCGGCGCGCTGGTCTGGGCCGGCATCTCGATGCTGATCTCGGCCTTGATTGGCGCCTATGTGGCGGGCCGCATGTCCGGGCTCAAGCGCAAGACGGATGGCGTCTTGCATGGTGCAGTGTCGTGGGCGGTGACGACCTTGCTGTTTGTCGTGCTGGCCACGTCGGCGGGCGGCTCGCTGCTGTCGGGACTGTTCTCCGGCATCACCCAGGGCGCGACCTCGGTGGCCCAGGGCGCCGGTGGTGGCGCGGCCGGTGTGACGGCCATGCTGAATCGTCAGCTCGGCACCAACATCAGCCCCGACAACATGCGCACCCTGCAAGGTCATATCGCAGCTGGCCGGCGCGACCAGGCGATCGACTACATGAGCAGCACGATGGGCGTGCAGCGTGACCGCGCTTCAACGGTGGTTGACCAGGCGCTGATCCTGTCGGGCTCGCCCGAACAGGCATCGCCGGCGGGACGCGCAGCAGCTGACCGCGCCATCAAGGGCGCCAGTACCGCGGCATGGACCGTGTTCGGTGCAGTCGCGCTGTCGCTGCTGCTGAGCCTGGGCGGCGGCGCGCTCGGTGCGATGGGTGCGCGTCGCACCACCTGGGGTGAATCTGGCGAGACCGACGCGGCTGCGGCGGCACGCGCTGACCTCGGGCGAAGCTGAGTGGAAAGAGGCAGGGCAAGGGAGGGCCAGCTGGCCCGGCAGGCAGCACACAGTGCCAGCCTGGCTGCCCTGCAGCAGCACAGCCTTCGCATCTCGCTCGCCGGCCACTGAACTCCGGCGGCGCGGCGATGGTCTGAATGTGCACGATATCGTCCCGCGTTGAGAGCGCGTCGCCATGCTGAAGACATTCGAGGGAGGGCCAGCCGCCGGCAAGGGACATCGCCGGCGTTTTGCCTGCATGAGCGCCGGCCAGTCGTCGGCGACCGAGTTGCTGCGTTCCTGTCCGGTCGTGACCGCCACCGGACAGGCGATGGGCCGCGTGCGTTCGGTGCTGGTCGACGTGCGCAGCCGCCAGTTGCGTTATGTCGTCGTCGCGCCCCAGCATGGCAAGGCCAACGTGGTCATTCCGTGGCAGGCGCTGTACTTCGATTCATCGCTGGTGCGGCTGGTGTATTACACCTATTCCTGAAGCCCCTTCCCCACACTCAAGCCGCAACACTGGCCAGTGCGCGATTCCAGTCGGCGACGAAGCGGGCGATCGAATGACGTTCCAGCGCCCTTTTCCGGGCCTGTTCGCCGATGCGCGCTGCCAGCCGGTAATCCCTCAACAGATCCCGCATGCAGTCCACCAACCGTGAAGGTGTGCTGTCGATGAAGCCGCTGACGCCGTCGACGATCGCCTTCGGTGTTTCTGTGGTCGCCAGCGCGACCACTGGCATGCCCAGCATCATCGCTTCCAGCAAGCCCAGGCCCAGGCTGGTGTAGCGCACCGGATGAAAGAAGAAGCGGTAGCTGGCGCACAAGGCCGGTACCTGATGCAGCGGCCGCTCGCCCAGCCCGCCCAGTGGTTCACTGCCCATGCCCAGCAAGTCCAGCGGCAATTGTTCGCGCACCTGCCCGAATAGGTCGGCGCCCAGTCGTCGACCGCGTTGCCCGAGGTGATTGATCACCGTAATGCCGCGCGCCAGTTCGCCGCGCCAGCGCTGGCCGGTATCGATCACGCCGTGCTCGATCACTATTTGCGGCGTGCGTCCTGCATCCCACATCAGCGCATTGTAGGAAGTCACCTGCACCAGCAGCATCCCGGGATCGTCGACCGGGTGGCGAGTGTCGGTCGGATGCTCGCGCGGCGGGTCATGCTCGACATAGATGCGCGGCAGCGCCCGCTGCGCGCTGCTCAGGTAGCGGTACTGGTCGTGAAGGAATTGCGCATCGTCCTGAAACAGCAGGCAATCAAAAGATTGCGCCTGTACCGCTTCCAATGGCTGGTCGAACACATTGTCGCCCCACGCATGGACGCCACAGCGACCGCCATAGCCGGGCGGTCGGCCCGGCTTGGAGAGCACATAGAAATCGTGCGGCACCTGCGACAGGTAGTACAGATAACTGCCGTGCGTGTGCCAGGTCAGGATGCGAAGACGGCGCATGCGCGTAGGGCACGCAAGCTTCGTTCCGGCTCGGGCGGTGCCGGTGGTAGCGGTGGCGCAGGTGGCCCTGGTGGCCCAATCGGCTCAGGCGGCTCAGGCGGCTCAGGCGGCTCAGGCGGCAACGCGGTCTTCGAGTTGCAGGCGCCACAAGGCTGCATAGACGCCATTACGCTCCAGCAGTTGCAAGTGACTGCCTTGCTCGACGATCTGGCCGCGTTCCAGCACGACGATGTTGTGCGCCGAGATCACTGTCGACAGGCGGTGTGCAATGACCAGCACCGAGCGGTTATGCGACAGGCGTTCCAGTTCGGATTGAATCGCGCGTTCGGATTGCGAGTCGAGCGCTGACGTTGCTTCATCGAAGATCAGGATGGGCGGGTTCTTCAGGATTGCGCGCGCAATCGCGATGCGCTGCCGTTCGCCGCCGGACAGTTTCACGCCGCGCTCGCCGACCTCGGTATCGTAGCCTTCAGGCAGCGAGGCGATGAAATCATGCACATGCGCGGCACGCGCAGCATCGATGATGTCATTGCGCGTGGCCTGCGGACGACCATAGCCGATGTTGTACGCGATCGTATCGTTGAACAGGCTGGTGTCCTGCGGCACAACGCCGATCGCATGGCGCAGGCTGCGCACATTGACCGAGCGCAGGTCCTGCCCATCGACCAGCACCTGTCCCTCGGCCGGGTCATAGAAGCGCAGCAGCAGGCGCGCTAGCGTCGACTTGCCGGAGCCGCTGCCGCCGACCACGGCCACCGTCTTCCCCGGCGGGATCTGGAACGACACATCGGACAGTACCGGCCGCTCTGTTTCATAGCGAAAGCCCACATGGCGAAACTCGACCCGGGCTACGGCCAGCTGCAGGTCCGGCAGTACAGCGCCGGGGTCGAAATCCGGTCGCTCGCGCAAGAGGTCGATGGTCTTCTCGATATTGATCATTGCATCGCGTGCCTCGCGGTACACGAAGCCCAGTGCATTGAGCGGCAGGCAGATCTGCAGCATGAAGGCATTGATCAGCACCAGGTCGCCCACCGTCATGCGGCGCGTCAGCACATCGGTGCCAGCCAGCAGCATGACCGAGGCCACGCCCAGCGCGATCACGGCGCTCTGGCCGATGTGCAGCCGAAACAGTGCCCATTGGTTGTCATAGGCGGCCGCGCCCCAGTGCGCCATGATGCCTTCGAAGCGCTGTACTTCCAGTGCTTCGTTGGTGAAAGTGCGCACGGTATCGGCATTGATCAGGCTGTCGGCCAGCCGTCCCTTGGCATCGCTGTCGAGCCGGTTCACGCGCCGCTGGTGAATTGCGCGGCGCGCCGTGAACACCAGCGTGAAGCCGGTGTACATCAGGAAGGTGGCGGCGATGATCAGCGAGTACCAGGCGCTGTAGCGTGTCACCATCACTGCCAGCACCAGCGAGATCTCGACAATGGTCGGCACCAGGGTGAACAGTCCGACGCCCAGCAGGAAAGCCAGACCGGCCGTGCCGCGGTCGATTTCGGGCAGCAGGCCGCCGATGCGGCGCCGTGCATGGAAGCGCGGCCCCAGCGTGTGCAGATGGGCGAATAATTTCTTCGCGAAGCCGGCAACGGCGACCTGGGTCACGCGCGAGAACACCAGGTCGCGCAACTCGTTGAACAGCGTGCTGGCGAAACGCAGCAGCGCATAGCCGCCGAGGAAGATCACCGGCAACGCAAGCAGCTGCTCGGGCCGCGACAGCACGTCGACGATGTTCTTGAGCACCAGCGGTACGGCCACGTTGGCCAGCTTGGCCACGATCAGGAACAGCAGCGACGCGGCAACGCGCCACCGGTAGCGAACCACCAGTGCCCAGACCTCGCGCAGCAGGGTCGTTCTTTCAGGTTGGGTGTCGGGCATGCGGGGCAGCAAGCGCAGCGTGGAAACGCTCCTGTCTGACGGTATTGCTTGCAAATAGTTCGGCCGCGTCAGGTCTGGTGCGGGATTGCCAGTCGCAGTTCGCAGCGCATCACTGCCGCGTTTTTACCGTCGTATGAAGAAATTCCTGCCATCGGTGCGGCTATGCCTTGCGCGCTGGCTTTGCTGCTGCGGGTATGGCTATTGCACGGCTGGCTCGCGGGAGCCGGGCCGGCCCTGCCACGGGAAGTGCTTCATGCAAAGAATTGCCTTCATCAGCGACCATGCATCGCCGCTGGCGCTGCTCGGCGGTACCGACAGCGGTGGCCAGAATGTCTATGTCGCCCACTTGTCGCGCGAATTGGCGCGGCTGGGGTATCTGGTCGACATTTACACGCGACGTGACCATCCGCTTCAGCCGACGGTGGTCGAATGGAAGACCGGCGTGCGCGTCATTCATGTCAATGCCGGGCCGGCCGTGACCTTGCCCAAGGAAAGGCTGCTGCCGCACATGGATGCATTCGCGCAGGCGATGCTGCAGACCATGCGCGCGCATGGTTGGAGCTATGACCTGGTGCATGCGCATTTTTTCATGTCCGGCATGGTGGCGCGCCGGCTCAAGCGCGAGGCAGGGCTGCCTTTCGTGATCACCTTCCATGCGCTGGGCCGGGTACGGCGCCAATGCCAGGGCAGCGCGGACGGCTTTCCGGATGAGCGCTTCGCGATCGAGGAAGCGCTGATGCGCGAGGCCGATGGCGTGATCGCCGAATGCGATCAGGATCGCGATGACATGCTGGCGCTGTACGAGGCGCGGCCGGCGCGGCTGGCGATCGTGCCCTGTGGCTTCGATCCCGACGAACTGTGGCCGGTGCGCGAGACTGCGCGCGCCAGCCTCGGTTTGCCGGCACAGGGCTTCATCATGCTGCAACTGGGACGCATGGTGCCGCGCAAGGGCGTCGACAACGTGATCCGTGCACTGCGTTGCCTGCGCAACGACGAGGGCGTGGCCGCGCAGTTGCTGGTGGTGGGTGGCGACACGCATGCGTCGGGAGCGCTCGGGGCCCTGGGGCCTCCGGGGCCATTGGGACAACTTGGTCAGCTTGGCCAGGCGGGGCCACTGGGGCCGAATGGTACGCCGTCACGGCCGACCGTCTCGCCGCCTCAGGACGCCGAACTGCGCCGGCTGTCGGCGTTGGCCTCGGAGCTGGGGATCGCACCGCACGTCAGCTTCACCGGTGCGCAGCCGCGCGAAAAGCTGCGCGAGTATTACAGCGCAGCCAATGTGTTCGTCACCACGCCCTGGTACGAGCCCTTCGGCATCACGCCGCTGGAAGCCATGGCTTGTGCGACCCCCGTCATCGGCAGCGCCGTCGGCGGCATTCGCACCACCGTCATCGACGGCAAGACCGGCTTCCTCGTGCCGCCGAATGATCCGGCGCGGCTGGCCTCGAGGCTGGCGCTGCTGGCGCGCGAGCCGCGGCTGGCGGAAAGGCTGGGCTGGACCGGCTTGCGACGCGCGCACCGGCATTTCACCTGGCGGCGTGTCGCGATGCAGATGGTGAGCGTCTACCGCAGCGTCTTGCGTGACCGGGCAGGGCTGGGCGCAACGGGCATGGCCGGCCTGCACCTGAAGCCGGGCCCGGCCCGGCGTACGCCAGGAGCGGCCGGCCCCGTGCACTGACTACGGTCGGTCGCCACGCTGCATGCTTAATGCGGCCGCCGGCGTTGCAGCCAGCGCCACGCCGTGCCCGCCAGACGGCCTGCCGCCTGCAGCCGCGCCGGGTCGCGCAACAGCAGCAGTGCGGCGGTGAGCAGCGCGCGGCCTGCGCCCGAGCTCTGGCCCCGCTGCCCTTGCTGCAAGTACGGATCACCCGCAGGCATGGCTGCCTGCATCTTTGCTTTGCGGGCGCGTCGCTGGCGGGCCTCGACCGCGCGCGGCAGCAGCAGCACCAGCAAGGCGACGCCGCCCGCGACCCACAGCGGATGGTCCATCGCCCATTGCACAGCCTTGCTGCGCCCGCCATACAGGGGCCGGCCGGGCAGCGGGCCCGTGGCAACCGCCGGGCCCGCGATGCTGCCCGTGCCGGCAGCCGTTGAAGCCTGTCGCACCGTCCATGACCTGCGCACGCCGCCGGCCGGGCTCTCGCCGGTCAGCATGCGGCGGTACACGGCGCGGCTGGCCTCGATCTGTTCCAGCAATGCGCGGCGCTGGTCTTCCAGTGACACACTCATATGCGTTCCTTTGTCATACGCGCTCCCTTGTCATCACAGGCTTTCGCGCACCAGCGCAATGTCGCGCCGCATCTCCTCACGCAGGGCCACCAGCGGCTTCTCGCGTCCGGCATGACGCCGTGCCAGCGCGATGCCCGCCGCTGCGCCGCCGAGATATAGCGCTACCACCACCCAGGCCGCGAGGGTGCGGAAGTCGCTGTCCCAGAAGCTGATGATGAGCGCGATGCCGATGAAGAGCAGCGCAAACAGCGCGAACACGGCCGCCGCCACGTAGCCGGCCACCTGCACGCCGATCTCGCGCCCCTGCAGTTTCATTTCGATGCGCAGCAGCGCCATGTAGTCGCTGACACGATCGAGCGCGATGGCGGCCAGCTGCCGCGATTTCTTCAGAGCTTCGAGCACCGGTCGCTCCCGGCCTCAGTCGCGGCGCAGCATCGAACCGATCAGCAGGCCGACGCCGGCTGCGATCGCGACCGATTGCAGCGGCTTGTCGCGCACGTAAT
>JACCDH011741134.1_pt1 | contig 13765 bp, 13 predicted proteins | sample 7442481 | NCBI WGS metagenome assembly JACCDH01 (sample SAMN15323433, study PRJNA562643) | freshwater metagenome | isolation source: river surface water | place: USA:Blue River Watershed | collected 2017-08-15
CTGCCCTTCACCATCCGCATGATGTCGCGCCTTGTGAGCGCGAAGGAGGCGGCGGAAACAAAAGCCCTGCTGGCAGAAGGCAAAGTGGATATTGTAGTGGGCACACATGCACTGCTGGCGGCGGGTGTTTCGTTCAACAATCTTGGCTTGCTAGTGGTGGATGAAGAGCAGCATTTTGGCGTGGTTCAGAAGGAAAAACTGAAGCAGCTCAAAACGAATATCCATGTGCTCACCCTTTCGGCGACGCCAATTCCGCGCACGTTGCAACTCTCGCTTTCTGGCGTGCGCGAGCTTTCGCTCATCACCACACCGCCCGTAGACAGGCTAGCGGTGCGCACTTATGTGATGCCGTATGACCCCGTGGTGCTACGCGAGGCAATGCTTCGGGAATATCACCGCGGCGGGAAGATTTTTTATGTCACCCCGCGCGTGAAATATATGGCGGAGCTGGAACAAAAAATCCGCGAGCTGGTGCCGGAAATTAAGGTTGTCAGCGCGCATGGCCAAATGGGCGCAGTCGCGCTCGATAAAACCATGAATGCGTTTTACGACGGGAAGTATGACCTGTTGCTCTCCACCTCCATCATTGAATCGGGCATCGATATTCCCACCGCGAACACCATGATTATCGACCGTGCGGATATGTTCGGCCTCAGCCAGCTGTATCAATTGCGCGGGCGGGTTGGGCGCTCCAAAACCCGTGCTTATGCCTACCTCACCCTGCCGCACCAAAAAAACCTGACCAAGGATGCGCAACGCCGGCTGGAGGTGATGCAGCAGCTGGATTCCTTGGGCGCGGGCTTCCAGCTTGCCAGTCACGATATGGATATTCGCGGCTTCGGCAATCTGCTGGGCGAGGAGCAATCCGGCCATGTGAAAGAGGTGGGTATCGAGCTTTACCAAGCCATGCTGGAAGAAGCCATCGCCGACATGAAGCGGCGGTCACTGCGTGACATGCATTCACACGAGGAAGTTCCAGATTCGTGGAGTCCGCAAATCAACCTCGGTATGTCGGTGCTGATTCCGGAATCCTATGTGGAGGATCTGCCGCTGCGGCTTAGCCTGTATCGTCGCGCGGGCAGCCTTGCCACACAGGCGGATTTGGATGGGTTCGGCGCGGAGCTGGTGGATCGCTTTGGTGCAGCGCCTGTGGAGGTGGAGCATTTCATTGCCACGTTGTCGATTAAACTGCTGTGTAAACAGGCAGGCATTGCGCGGCTGGATGTGGGGCCAAAAGGCGTGGTGCTCGCATTCCGCAACAGCAAATTCGCCAACCCAGCCGCGCTACTCGACCATATCGCCAAACATGCAGGCCGCATTAAGCTTCGGGGCGACCAAACCCTCTTCCTTGCCGCCGATTCCGCCCACGAGGCCGAGCGTTTGGCCATTGCCCGCCGCGTCGCGGGCGAAATTGTCGCCCTTTTACCCGCAGCTTAAGCCTTAAATTGTCATAAAACTGTCATCCAATTTTCTGAAAATAGGACTAAATTTTGGTTCTATTTTTAGGAGATTCTATGACAAATCACGCCAAAAACTTTGCACTTGCTGTGCTGGGCACTGCCACCTTGGGCTGTAAAAACAACGATGCCCAAGAAACAAAAAAACCAGTTCACGCGCCCACAGAGCAGCTGGCGCCGAAGAAAAAACTTGCGCATGAGGGGCTTGATAAATTGCAGAAATTCACCTTTGTCGAGCAAGATGGAAAACCTGTGAATCTTGACACGATTTCCAAATGGATCGGAAACCGTAATTCCATCATTTCGTTTCAATATGCAGGCTGCTCGGATGGTGTTTGCCAACGCATTACCGACGAGCTGTTCACCGTGGCTCAACAACAACCCAACACGCGCACGATTGTTATTTCAACCCGCCCGCATGACGATTTTTCAGGTGGTGGGGCGCTAATGTCGCGGCTGAAGGCACAGGGCTTAAAGCCTGAGAATACAAAAGTGCTGTACCCAGTAGGCGAAGGTGCCGACCTTTTTAAACGCTTAGCCAGCGGCAAACCAGTTGGCGCGCGTGCACAGCAGGCTTTTGGCCTACTCACCATTGGCTTGGAATCTGGCTCGCACTCCTCGGAAATCTTTTTGTTCGATGCCACAGGGAAGCAGAATCCAGATATTTTCGACGTTAATGCGCATCAGTTGGCCGATAAAATTTTAAACGCGACCAGTAATTCAAACACGCTAGAACGCTGATGGAGCAATCGTCACATCTGCATCTTCACAAACCTAGCACACCCGTTTTGGTGGGCTCTGGCATTGCAGGTGGACTGATTTTAGCGCCCTATGCCCTGCCATTCTTTGGCATTGGCAGCGCCACCACTGCTGCACGCATTGCAGGCCAATGTGCCGGCAATGGCGCGATGGGCTCTGGTCTTGCAGGATTTATTAATGAAACCCTTAGCGAAATTCCTGTCATTGGCCCAGAGCTGGCCACCAGTGGTTGGACGGGAGCGATTGCTTCTGGCGTGATTGGCTTGGGTGGCGCATTGCTCGGCAATTATATTAGCCGGCATTATGATAAAGCGGGCCACATTCCGTGGGGAAAGGTCATTCGTTATGCCACTCTTGCCACATCGATTCTGATTGCTTTGCCAAGCATTTTAAGTGGCATAAGTATGGGCATCGCCTTTTTAGCATCCCTCGAAGGTGGCGTGGCTGGCGCGGCGGCCGCCAGCGCTGCGTTGGGCGCGATGGAGCATACGCTGGGATTCATGGGGGCGAGCAGCATGGCTGCCACCACGGCCAGCACCGCGGGCATCTTTGCGCATTTATTCACCTGCGGTGCCGCCACCCTGCCTGTGATTGGCTCCATGTTCGTCGGGAATAATAAGCCCACCGCGCATGCGATGCCTGCGGCGGATGATGGGCGGTATGGGGTGAAGCTGGTGTCGAGCGATGTGCCGCGGGCGGGGGTTCCGTGCCGTTTGGCGTTTCAAGTGGTGGACACGCAGACGGGCGCAGTGGTGGGCGAGCCTGAGCTCCAGCGCATTCACACCAAAAAACTACACACCATGATCGTGGACAACAGCTTGTCGGATTACCACCATCTGCACCCTGAATACGACCCTGCCAGCAAGCAGTTCACCTGCGAATTCACGCCTAAAACGGCGCAGGCCTATATGGCGTGGCATGATTTTACGCCGCGTGGCGAAGCGGCTTCGCGTTATGTGCGCACGGTGTTGCCGCATGGACCAGTACGCACGGTGCCGCCGCTGATTATGCCCAACTCGCGGGTGCAGGCGGGCGGGTTGACGGCGCATATCGAGACCGATGGGCCGCTGCGCGCAGGTGAACCAGCGATGATTTCGGTGACCCTGAAGGATGCCGCGGGGCGGGTTGTCACCAACCTTGAGCCGATTATGGAAGAATATGCGCATTTGGTGGGTTTCACGCAGGATGGCGCAGATTTCATCCACAGCCACCCCACCAGCGGTAGCCCGAAAAACGAGGCCTCGCGCGGCAACGGCGCGCTGCAGTTTCATGTGGTTCCGCCTAAGGCTGGCGGCAGCAAATTCTTCCTGCAGGTGAAGCGCGATGGGCAGGATATCACCCTGCCTTTTGGCGCGATTGCCCTTCCCTCACCCGGCTTTCAGGGCAGAATCAGCGCCCCCGCCCAGCACCACCACGCGATGGCAATGGGATAACAGCCGCAGAAACCCTTGCGCAGCTGCAAATTCTCGCTATAACCACTGGCTATGTCAGATTTATTCAAAGCCGCCAAAACGAAACCCGTTGTTTCCAACTACTCCGCCGAAGATATTGAGGTGCTGGAGGGGCTCGAGCCTGTGCGCCGCCGCCCTGGGATGTATATCGGGGGTAACGACGAAACCGCGATGCATCACCTGATTAACGAGGTGTTCGATAACGCGATGGATGAGGCCGTGGCTGGCCACGCCAACTGGATTGAAATTGAAATGAAGCCCGACAACGTGGTCACCATCCGTGATAACGGCCGCGGCATTCCGGTCGATCCACACCCCAAATTCCCTAAAAAATCCGCGCTGGAGGTGATTTTAACCACCCTGCATGCGGGCGGAAAGTTTAACGACAAAGTCTACCACACCGCAGGCGGTTTACACGGGGTGGGGATTTCGGTGGTGAACGCCCTGTCGGACAGACTGGAGATTGAAGTCGCGCGCGAGCAGCAGCTTTACCGTCAGGAATATTCGCGCGGCACGCCACTTGGTAAAATCAAGAACGCGGGCAGCATTAAAAACCGCCGCGGCACCAGCGTCACCTTCCATCCGGATGCAGATATTTTTGGCGCAAAAGCAAAATTCCGCCCTGAGAAAGTGTATAAGCTTATTCGCTCCAAGGCATATCTGTTCCGCGGCGTTGAAATCCGCTGGAGCTGCGCGCCAGAGCTGATTGGCGAAGGCAGCACCGTTCCTGCCAGCGACACGATTCACTTCCCCAACGGCTTGCAGGACTTCTTGTTGCAGGAGCTGGAAGGCAAGCCGCTTGTCACCAACGCCTTTTTTGGCGACGCGGATTTGGCCGACGGCAAAGGCCGCGTGGAATGGGCGATTGCATGGCCCAAGCACGACGATGAAGAAGGCCACCACTCGCTGTTTTGTAACACCATCCCCACGCCCGAGGGCGGTACCCACGAACAAGGCCTGCGCGCCGCGCTGACCAAAGGCCTGCGTGCGTTTGGGGAAATGACCAAGAACAAGCGCGCCAGCACCATTATGGCCGACGACATTATGGCGGGCGCCATTGTGATTATGTCGCTGTTCATCAAGGACCCGCAATTCCAAGGCCAGACCAAGGATAAGCTGGTATCGAGCGACGCGACGCGCTTGGTGGAAAACGCGCTGCGCGACCCCTTTGATCATTTCCTTTCCGGCGATTTGGCCCAGGGTAATGCGCTGCTGGACTATATTATTTTCAAGGCGGAAGAGCGCATGCGCCGCCGTCAGGAAAAGAATGTGAAGCGCCAGAACGTGACCTCGCGCTTACGCCTACCGGGCAAGCTGGCGGATTGTACGCGTAGCATTCCGCAAGGCACCGAGCTGTTCTTGGTGGAAGGGGATTCGGCGGGTGGCTCCGCCAAGCAAGCGCGCGAGCGCGAGACGCAAGCCGTGCTTCCGCTGCGCGGGAAAATCCTCAACGTGGCGAGCGCAACGATCGATAAAATTCGCGGTAACCAAGAGATTTCCGACCTGATGCAGGCGCTGGGCGTTTCCACTGGCAGCCAGTTCGACATTGCCGCGCTGCGCTACGAAAAAGTCATTATCATGACCGATGCAGACGTGGATGGCGCGCATATTGCCTCGCTGCTGATGACGTTCTTCTATCAGGAAATGCCGAAGCTGATTAGCCACGGCCACCTGTATTTGGCGCAGCCGCCGCTTTACCGCGTAACGGCAGGCAACCAGACCTATTACCCGCACGACGACGCTGAAAAAGAAGCGTTGGTGAAACAGTTGTCGGTGAAGCATAAAAGCAAAATCGAGATTGGCCGCTTTAAAGGGCTGGGCGAGATGACCGCGCCGCAGCTGAAAGAAACCACGATGGACCCCAAAAAACGCACCCTCCTAAAGGTGGAGATTGCGGATATGGACATTGGCGAGACAGCAGATCGCGTGAACCAGCTGATGGGAAAAAAGCCAGAGCTACGCTTCAAATTCATCCGCGAACAAACCGAGCTATACGGCGAAAAATTCCGCGAGGCGCTGGACGTTTGAAATTAATAGTAATTTAACGAAATTATGTTATGTTAATCTTATTGCTTAGTTAATAGTGATAATGGATTCCTTATGACCCCTGAAGAAATCAAAGCATTACAAGAAAAATTAAACAAATATTTCTCTCTAACTGGCAGAGAGACTTCTATCGAGGTAAACGGCCTTTTCGATGAAAAAACGAAGGCCGCCTGCAAACAGTTCAAATCTGAAGCATTTGTGGATGGCAAAATCAGTGCTGGATATCTAAAAGACAGCGGCATTGACCTCGTGGCACTTAGCATTGATTCTAAGAACTTTGATCGTAACAATCCGCCTTTGGCTGCCGTCAAGGCAATCAATCAGAAACTAGGACTGCCATTAGAAACCGCTTATGACTCTCAACAGTTCCAAGATGCAGTAAAGGCAGATAAGCGCTTGCATTGGGTTGACGATAAAATGAGCCCTTCTGTGATGCAGGTTCTGGATAAAACCGTCGATGCTCTGGAGAAGGCAAGAAACTCTGTAGATAAATCGTTACAAAAGAGCTTGCCAGCAAAAGACGAATCTATTGATTCAAAGCCTGTCAGCGCACCAGCCCAGCAAGGCGGAAGGCAGCGCTAGATTTTTTGTGCGCGCGCCCGCTGTTCAGACTGGTCAGCTTTGGTTTGGGGAATTAGCCCCTTCAAGCTAAGGAATCCATCTTCGCCAGTTGAAGCATCAGATAAAATAAAATCAACGAATTCCCGAATACCGGGTGTTTGCGAAATGTGGGCGTTCTTTACATAAACGTACAGCGCCCGCGCCACAGGATATTTTTTTGATACAATTGCCGAAACTGTAGGCAACTCTCCATCTACTGGATTAGCTTTCACAAGCGCACGATTCTGGTCTAAAAAACTATAGCCAAAAATACCCAGCGAATTTTGATTGTTCACCAGTTTTTGCACCATCACGTTGCCGCCCAGTAGCTCGGCGAATTTTCCATCTTCGCGGATGGCGCCGCATTGCTGCTTACGCACGGATTCGTCGGGATAGGTGGTTTTATATTCCGCGATATCTTTGCAGGCTTCGTGCATCACCATTTCCACGAATGCATCGCGCGTGCCTTCGGCGGGGGGGGGGCCATAAACATCGATCGGCGCGTCCGGCAGATTTTTATCCACCTCGCGCCAGTTTTTATAGGGGTTTTCTATCAGCTTTCCGTCTTTAGGCACTTGGCGTGCCAAGGCCAAGAAAATAGCTTTTTTGCTGAGCGGATAGCGCGGCGCGGCACTGGCGTTGGCGATGACAATGCCGTCATAGCCAATTTTTAGCTCGGTGATTTTTCCAACGCCTTTGGCTTCGCAGCGGGCAAGTTCGCTGGGTTTAATGGGGCGCGAGGCGTTGGCGATGTCGGGGTAATCGCTCCCTACTCCGTCGCAAAACATTTTGAAGCCGCCGCCAGTGCCGTTGGATTCTACAATCGGTGTGCGGAAGTCGTAAGCGCGGCTGAATTGCTCCGCCGCCGCGGCGACAAAGGGGAATACGCTGGAAGAGCCAACGATACGCACTTGCTCGCGCGCCAATGCGGGGGAGCAGCACAGGCTGAGTGCGGCAATGAACATTAAAAAGCGCTTATCCATTGAGTAATTTCTCTACTTCCTCTGGGGTGAGTTCGCGCTTGCCGTCTGGTGCAGATTCTTCGGTTTCTGCGGTTGGCTCTGTTAGCACTTCATCCGCCAACTGCGCCAGTTTTTCGGAAGGCGATGGCTCGGGCATGCGTGCCAAATCCATGGCGGGCATTTGCGAAGTTTCCTCAAACACCACTTCGTCCGAAAAAGATTCCAGCGGATGCTCCGCAACGCTTTGCGGCGCTTGCTTGGTGTGTGCTTCAATAATTTCCTGCAGCATCTCTGCGGGCAAAATACGGGCGCGGTTCATGCCTTTTTTTTGTAGTTCAGACAACCCCATCGGCACGAACAGTACCGAGTCTTCGGCAACGGCTTGCTCAAGCTCGGTCGTGCGATGGCCACTCATTGGCTCGGGTTTTTCTACTGCGCTTGGGTTGAACGCTATGGCTGATGCTGTGTCATCGCGCGGGGCAAGCTTTGCAGCTTCAATCATGCCGCCTTCGCTTGGCATGTCGCGCATGATTTTATAGGGCGCTTTGACGCCGGAAACACGCACAGCCATGAGGGCGCTTTCGGCAATCACGGCCACAAAATCATTGGCGGTGGTGTAAACGCGGTAGCGAACCTTGTTCGCATCCGCAATGCTGACGCGTCGGACGGAAATTTCTTCAATACCGTTCGTTGGTTTCGTCATGCCATCATCTGCTAAAATGCTTTCCAACGCATGCCGCCCAACAGGAAGGCAACGCCCGCGCGCCCACGCGAAGCTAGCGGCAACACGGATGCGCGGTATTTGATATTCTGCCCCAGCGAATTGGTGAATTCACCATCATCCGTGGTGGGTTGAACGGTTTTCACCACTTCCTTGAAGCGCGCAAACAGCGATTCAGGGTGCGGGTATAAAAGCGCTTCGGTAATTTCGCGGCCAGTTAAATCGTCGCCGTAGGCGGCCAGCAGCTCCTGCCCCAGATAATCATAGGCGAAGCCTTCTTGCTTCACGGTGATCAGGTAGCAGGAACCCCAAATATCCTTCAGCGCTTCGGCGCTTACTTCATGCTCGAACGGCATGGGGCGGTCGCCGCGCAGCTCGTGCCAATATTGCACCAGCTTTTCGTTAATGCGTGCTGCGCGTTCGGTATGTTCGGTCATGCATTCCTCGCCCGTTATTTCTGGTTATTCATATCAGGTGGTGATGGCATTATCCATGATTTTTCAACAGTTCGCCCGCAAGAAACAGTGAACCGCAGAGGATAAGTGTCCCATTTTCCTCACCGCGGATTATCTGTGATAGATTCGCATCATCGGTGCAGGTGCGAACGGTTTTGATGCCTGACGCGCGTGCATGCGCGGCCAATTCTTCTGGGGTGTAGCAGTCCTGCCCTGCGATGGGCACGGCAATGAAGCTGCGCACATGCGCCGCCAGCGGTGCCAGAAACGCGGCTGGATCCTTACGGCGCATCATGCCGCAGACCATGGTTACGGGCTCGCCGTTTTGCACTACCCATTCCGCCAGCACACGGGCGGCGCTGGGGTTATGCGCCCCATCCAGCACCACATGGCCGCGCGCGCCCCATGCCTCCACCCACGGCCCATAACTCAGGCGCTGAAGCCGCGCTGGCCAGCGCACGGTGTGCATGGCGGCGGCAATCGCCTCGTCGCTTACGGGGAGTTGCTCACATTGTTTCACGGCGGTGATTGCCAGTGCGGCGTTGTGCAGCTGGTGTGGACCAAGTAGTGCTGGCAGGGGCACATTGATCTGCATCGTGTCCAGAATCACTTGCAGCCCTTGTGCGGTTACGGCAGCGTTCCAGCCATGCCCGCACACCAGTAGCGGCGCACGCAGCGCATAGGCCGCGCGGGCAATCACCGGCAGCGCTTCGGGCGACTGTGCACCCACGACGCAGGGCACATTTGGCTTCAGAATTCCCGCTTTTTCGGCGGCAATTTTTTGCAAATCATCACCCAGAAATTCCATGTGATCATAATCAATCGGCGTGAGGATGGTCAGCATTGGCTGCGCCACCACATTGGTGGCATCCAACCGTCCGCCAAGCCCCGTTTCGAGCAGCACCACATCCGCCTTATGTTCCGCAAACGCTAGCAGCGCCAACGCGGTGGTGGCCTCGAAAAACGTTACGGGAATGGTGCGTGCGCATTGCTCGACCCTCTGCAAAAGCGGCAGCAAGGTTGCGTCATCGATCTCGTTTCCCGCCAGCACAATACGCTCATTAAACCGCACGAGATGCGGCGATGTGTAGGTGTGAACGCGGTATCCCGCCGCCTCAACCATCGCGCGCAGGAAGGCGATGGTGGAGCCTTTGCCGTTGGTTCCCGCCACATGGATGACGGGCGGCAGGCGTTTTTCGGGGTTGCCAAGCTGGGCGAGCAGTTTCCACATCCGCTCCAGCGACAGGTCAATCGTTGGCAGGGCTGGGTTGTTCAGCTTCTCCAGCAGCGCAGAAATTTCTGGATTTACATGCATAAGCCATCAAATAGCTGCCGATGCGCAGCGATGTTGTGAACACGAAGATAGTTTACATCCTTCTCGGCCAGCATGGCGGAGAAGGCCAAGGTCAGCGCATCCCTGTCGGCGGCGGGGCTTTGGGTGAACAGCGAAAGGAAGGATTTGCGCGAATGGCCAAACAGCCAGCGCCCGCCGGATTGCGTTAATTGCTCGGCCGATAATGCCAAGCGCAGGGACTGGCGCGCCGTTTTGCCGAAGCCTAGGCCTGCATCGAAAATCAATCGCTCTGGCGCAATGCCGTCCGCCTCCGCGCCGGCGACAACATCTGCCTTCCAGCGCAGTATTTCTTGGATGGGGTCAATGTCCTCACCCCAAACGATAGCTGGGTTTGCAGGCAGTGACAGGGAATGCATGACCACCACGTCGCAATGATGGCGCGCGAGAACGGCGCGCATTTCTGGCGTGGCCAGCCCGCTCACATCGTTGATGAGTGTTGCGCCCGCTTCCAAGGCGCGGGTGGCGGTTTGGGCGTGGCGGGTGTCCACACTCACGGGTATGGGTTGCGCGCAGAGGCGTTTTAGCACGGGCGCAAGCCGCCCCCACTCTTCTTCAGGGGTGATGGGGGTGGCGTTGGGGCGGGTGGATTCAGCGCCCACATCCAGCATCGCAGCGCCCGCTTCCAGCTGTGCGCAGGCGTGGGCATAGGCCGCGTCGCCATACCGTCCGTCGCCCGAAAAAGAATCGGGCGTGACATTGATGATGGCAACGAGTGTGGGGGTTTTCACGCGAGCTCCGCCAGTAATTCGCGGGCGGTTTTATTGAACACGGGGTGACGCCACTGCGGCGCGATTTCTACAATCGGTTCCAGCACAAAAGCGCGCGTGTCCATGTGCGGGTGCGGCAAGGTCAGGTGGTCGCTCACCATCAGCACGTCATTATAGCTCAAAATATCCAGATCAATCTCGCGCGGAGCCCAGCGTGCGCGAGGGGTGCGCCCCAGCTCCACCTCGATATGTTTTAGGCAAATCAACAGTTCTTCGGGCGCAAGATGCGTCTCGACCGCGATGACTTGGTTGAGGTAGGGCATATCCCAGTCGGCGGGGGCATTTTCTGGCAGAAGTGCTGGCGTTTCATGTAGCGCGGAGGCGGCAACCACCGTCACGTCATACGCCACCAAGGCAGCAACGGCGGCGCTTAAATTCGCCTCGCGATTGCCCAAATTTCCACCCAGACCGATTAAAATCATAGCAGCACGGAAGGAATAAAGGTGGCATCCGCAGGCAGGTCGGAATGGAAGAAGGATGCGCCGTCTTTTAAGCCCGGAACAGGTGCGTTGATTTTATTGAGCTGGAGCCATAATTTTGCCTCCTGCCCCCCCAATTTATCAATTTCCGCACGCATGAATTTGAACATCTGCATCGACATATATTCGATGAGGTTGAATTTTTGCGACAGCGCAAATTCGTTCAGCAACTGCGCCAGTTTTGCGTAATTGAAAAACGCAGCGCCGTCGTCGTTATTGCACGGAATTTCGCGCGGGAAATAGAGCCGAAACGAGACTTGAATCGACTGCTTATTGTTTCGCTCTTCCTCGTAAAAACCAATATAGGCATCCATTTCGAGGCGGCTCAAGGACAGAACATGGGCATAATGTGTCATGGTAACTCCAGTTTTCTAGTGTCATCGCCCAAATCGCGCTATAAGGCAAGCATATGCACAGCCCCATCACATGCCTTAATGGCGTTTTTATGCCCGCGGCGAACGCCGTCTTGCCTGTGGCCGACCGCGGCTTTCGCTTTGGCGACGGCGTGTTTGAAACGATTCGCATCGTGCGCGGCACGCCTTATCAGTGGGAAATTCATACGGCGCGGTTGATGGCAGGGCTTGCCACGCTGCGTATTACCGGGCCTGAGGTGGACTTTGTGGCAATGGCAAAACAAACGCTGCTGCGCAACCATGCGACGGATGGATTCCTGCGCATTTCCGTGAGCCGTGGCGTGGGCAGTGCGGGCTATATGCCGCAGCCTACCGATATTCGCCCGAATTGGGTGATGGAATATCTGCCGCCGCGCCCTGCCCCCGCTGCGCCTTATCGGCTTTGGCTTAGTAGCTACACGCGGCCACACCCCTCCTCCATGCCCTCTAACCACAAGTTGGCACAGGGCGTGAGTAGTACGCTGGCCTTGCTGGAAGCGGCGGAAAATGGCTGCGAAGACGCATTGCAACGCACGGCGGATGGGGTGGTGAGCTGTGCGGCATCCGCCAATTTTTTCTGGATTAAGGGGCGCATGATTTTTACGCCGTCACTTTCCACCGGCTGCCTGAGTGGCACTATGCGCGCGGCCGTGATGCGTTGTTCTGGCGGGGCGATTCACGAATGCGAAGCAGACATCTCCACCCTTGAAACGGCGGATGCGGCATTTATCAGTAACGCGCGGCTTGGGGTGTGGCCCATTTCGGCGATTGAACCGCTGGGGATTTCGTTTAATCCGCAGCACCCTGTGTTTGAACAATTACAACGCGATATTAACAGCGATATTGAATCTTATATTTCGGCTAACAACAAGCTTTGGAGCCAATAATAATGAATTGGCTGAATGTTCAGAATATCGCATGGGACGAGCCACTAGCCGTTGCCAGAACCTATGCAAATACGGATATCGCCTTCTTATATTCCGGCATGCAAGACGACTATGCGGGGCAAAAAAGTTACCTGTGCGTTGCGCCTATGGAAGTGGTGCAAGGAGCCACGTGGGACGCGTTGCCGAATGCGGCGGATGACGAGCAGAATTTACCCGATTGGGTGGGCTATTTGGCTTATGAAATGGGTGCACCTGTGGCCGCCACCCCAAGCCCGATTGCGCTGCCGCGGTTTCGCCTCGCGCGCTATGCACATATGCTGGAGTTCGATCATCACGCCAAGCGCATCACCCATTATGCCCGCACCAATGCATCTGAGCCGCTTAGCGCTTATGCCATAAGCGCGAGTGTTGCTGCGCCTTTGCATGTTACGAACCTTACTTCTAATTTTACGCGCGAAGACTATGAAACGCGGGTGTGTGCGACGGTTGACGAAATTGCTGCGGGAAATTTTTATCAGGCCAACATCACTCGTAAATTTTGGGGTAGTTTCGCGCAAGAGCCAGATGCGTTTGCGATTTTTACCGCCCTCGCCCACGCAAGCCCAGCACCTTACAGCGCTTTTATTCGCCATCAAGGCAGCGCAATTTTATCTGCCAGCCCCGAGAGTTTTTTGCAGATCGCGCCGGATGGAACCATTACCACGCGCCCGATCAAAGGCTCCGCCCCGCGCGGCGCAACGGCACAGGAGGACGAAGCGATTCGAAATGCGCTAGCCACCAGCGACAAGAATCATGCCGAGAATTTGATGATTGTGGACCTCATGCGCAATGATTTAGCGCAGGTGAGCATTCCGAAGTCGGTGGCGGTGACAGAGCATTCGGGCTTGCATTCCTATGCGATGATTCACCATCTAATTTCCACCATAACCGCCCAAAAATTGCCGCAGGCGAGCGTGGTGGATGTGCTGAAAAGCTGCTTTCCCCCTGGGTCGATGACAGGTGCGCCGAAAATTGCGGCAATGCACTGGTGCGCCCAGCAAGAAGCCATGCAACGCGGCGTATATAGCGGGGCGATTGGTTGGTTTGGTGCGAAGAACAGCTGCGCATTATCGGTGGTGATTCGTACGCTGATTATTCAGCACACGCAGTTTGAATTTCAAGTGGGCGGCGGCATTGTGGCGGATTCCCAGCCGCAGGATGAGTGGCAAGAAACCATGACCAAAGCCCGCGGCATTCTGGCCGCACTGGGTGTGAGCGAAGAAACACTGGCCGCGATTTAGCCTTAGGCCGCTTCGGCCACCATGCCTTCAATGGTTTGCAACTGCATGAGTTCTGGTGTGGCAACGGAATAGGCCGCTGGCAGTTGCAGGCGCACGGTGCCGGTGGGCACCTCGACCAACAACTCCACCCGCGCACCACGATCCTGCGGGGCGCC
>JACCDH010336316.1_pt1 | contig 13763 bp, 15 predicted proteins | sample 7442481 | NCBI WGS metagenome assembly JACCDH01 (sample SAMN15323433, study PRJNA562643) | freshwater metagenome | isolation source: river surface water | place: USA:Blue River Watershed | collected 2017-08-15
CAGCTTTGATACTTAATGCGTGAATTTTTTGAGGAATTAAATCTTTAAGCGCGTCGTAAATGATGCGATGCCTCATTATCGTTGATTTTCCTAAAAAATGCGAACTTGTAATTTCTAAATTGAAATGGCCACCACCTGTATTACCGCTATGTCCTTTATGAAGATCACTTAAGTCCTTAAGGCTTAAATGAGAGGGCTCTAAAAATGCTAGCCTTTCTTTGATGAGATCTTGCAGCATAAATATTTAAGGAAGTGTTTTTCTGAAAGGTTTTACTTCAACAGAAGCGTAAACGCCGGAAGTATAAAAAGGATCTTCATTTGCCCAGCGTATCGCTTCATCTAGCGAAGTAAATTCAGCCACAATGAGGCTTCCTGAAAAGCCATCTAAACCAGGATCGATCGCATCGATAGCCGGGAAAGGCCCTGCGAGAACAAGCCTTCCTTGATCTTGCAATATTTTAATACGCGCTAAATGTGCTGGTCTTTGAACCAATCTTTGATCGAGGCTATTTTGCTGATCTTTAGCGATGATGGCGTAAAGCATATTACTTGTGATTGGCCCTTGATGCCAAAACACCAATCAATATGGCATAGCAAATGATTAATCCTGTGATACCGAATAATTTAAAATTTACCCAGACACTCTCTGAAAAATTAAAAGCAACATAGAGATTAAGCATACCTAAGCTTGCAAAAAATACTGCAGAAGTCATATTAATTTGATTCCAAGTTTTTTCATTTAATTGAATTTGTTCACCCATGAGATTTTTAACAAGATTTTTTTTCTTGAAAAAATGAAAAAATAAAAGTGCGCCTGATAATAACCAATACAAAATACTGGGTTTCCATTTAATGAAATTTGCATCATGAAGCCATAAGGTTGTACCACCTAAGATGCTTATTAATACGGCATTAAATATAAGCAATTTATCCACTCTTTTATGGATGAGCTTGCTATAGATCACTTGAAAAAACGTGGCAGCAATAACGACTAATGTTGCTGTATAGATGTCTGAAAATTTATACGCAATAAAAAAAAGAATGACAGGAAAGAGATCAAATAGAAATTTCATTTGTAAAATCACCTCAAGGCTTTTGTAAATTATCTTTGGTCTAGACTATCTGATACTATGGTAGTTCATATTGAAGCACCTAATACTCATGATTGATCTTCATTCACATTCTACTATATCTGATGGATTATTAAGCCCAACTGCACTTGTTCGGCACGCACATTCTAAAGGTATCAAAGTTCTTTCTTTAACCGATCATGATGATGTGGATGGTTTAAAGGAAGCAACTTCAGAAGCAAAACTATTGGGCATGCATTTAATTCATGGCGTTGAAATTTCAGTGACATGGAAAAGAGCCACGATTCATATTGTTGGATTAAATGTGGACTCAGAAAACAAAACCTTATTACAAGGACTTTCTTCTATTCGAGATGGGCGTTTTGAAAGAGCGAAACAAATGGCGTATGCACTTGATCAGATAGGTATCAATGGCAGTCTAGAAGGTGCACTAAAATATGCAAAATCAGGTATTTTAGGTCGTACACATTTTGCAAGATTCTTAGTTGACACGGGGCATGCTAAAGATGTGAGAGCAGTATTTAAAAATTATCTCGTCAAAGGTAAGCCAGGCTTTATTGAACACACATGGACGAATTTAGAAAATGCACTCACATGGATTCATGAAAGTGGTGGTATTGCAGCTATTGCTCATCCAGCGCGATATGATTTAGGTAAAAATAATCTTTTGGCATTTTTAAACGAATTTAAAGAATTAGGCGGTCAAGGAATTGAAGTTATTTCAGGAAGCCATACAACCGAACAATCTATAAAATTTGCAAGAATCGCAGGTGATTATGAATTTCTGGCCTCTATAGGCTCTGATTATCATGGGCCAGGTATCTCTTATAGGGAGATGGGGTCATTACCAAAACTCCCTGAAACATGCGTTCCGATATGGAAAACTTGGAATGAAGTCAATGCCTTACTGAACTAAATTTTTTCTTAAAAATACATATTTCTTGAATGAATATAAGAATATTCAAATAGAATGACATTCTATATATGGAATTAACTGTTATACAAAAAGTCACCGTTTACGCGCTTCCCATTATCTTTGCGATTACGGTTCATGAGGCAGCACATGGCTATGCTGCGAAGCATTTTGGTGATTTGACTGCTTATAACCAAAATAGAATCAGTCTTAATCCATTAAGACATATTGATCCCATTGGCACCATTGTTTTACCAGCATTAACTGTATTACTGGGCGGCGTTTTATTTGGATGGGCTAAGCCTGTACCAGTTAATTTTATGAATTTGCGTCACCCTAAAAAAGATATGCTTTGGGTAGCTGCTGCTGGCCCTTTTTCAAATTTAATTATGGCGATCTTTTGGACGATTTTATTTGGACGAAGTGCCTACTTTCCGGAATCGATGTCTTTATTTATTCAGCAAATGGGAATTGCAGGTATTAGTATTAATTTATCTTTAATGGTATTAAATTTAATTCCATTACCCCCACTCGATGGAGGAAGAATTGCTGTGAGTTTGCTACCTAATCATCTCGCTTATAAGTATGCACAAATTGAACGATATGGTTTTTTAATTTTAATTATTTTATTAATGACTCATATTCTTGATTTAATAATTTTTCCGCTTATCCAAATTAGTCAAAGTTTGATTTTATGGATATTTGCTTAAGGATGAAGGTATAGGTTATGGCTATTGAACGTGTCATATCTGGGATGAGACCCACGGGTAATCTTCATTTGGGTCACTACAATGGAGTGTTGAAAAATTGGATCAATCTTCAACATGAATTCGAATGTTTATTCTTCGTAGCGGATTGGCATGCACTCACGACACATTATGACTCCCCCGAAATTATTGAAGAGAACGTCTGGGAAATGGTGGTTGATTGGCTTGCAGCTGGTGTTGATCCAGCAACAGCAACTATCTTTATTCAATCTAAAGTCCCTGAACACGCTGAGCTTCATACTTTGTTATCTATGATTACACCCCTGGGCTGGCTAGAGAGAGTGCCAACTTATAAAGATCAACAGGAAAAATTATCCTCTAAAGATTTGTCGACGTATGGATTCTTAGGCTATCCATTATTGCAAAGCGCAGATATTTTAATTTACAAGGCAACTCAAGTGCCTGTTGGTGAAGATCAAATTCCTCATATTGAATTTACACGTGAGATTGCAAGACGCTTTAATCATCTCTATGGCAAAGAAGCTGGCTTTGTTGAAAAAGCTGAAGAAGCAATTAAAAAATTAGGCTCTAAAAAAAGTAGTCTCTATATGGAAATGAAAACAGCGTATCAAGAAAATGGCGACGAGGAAGCTTTAGATTCAGCGCGCGTATTAATCGAAGAACATCAAGGTTTAAGCTTGGGTGACAAAGAAAGGTTGTTAGGCTTTTTAGAAGGAGGCGGTAAAATGATTTTAGTTGAGCCTGAATATAAATTAGCCCCCGCATCAAAAATGATTGGTCTAGATGGTCAAAAAATGTCTAAGTCTTATAACAATACAATTGCTTTAAGAGAGCCTCCTGAGTCTGTTGAGAAAAAAATTAAAACAATGCCTACAGATCCTGCGCGCGTCAGAAGAAATGACCCAGGCAATCCAGATCATTGTCCTGTATGGCAATTGCATCAAGTCTACTCAAATGACGAAGTAAAGTCTTGGGTTGAAACGGGATGTAAAGAAGCGAAAATAGGATGTATTGAGTGCAAGCAACCTGTCATTGAAGCGATTAATAAAGAATTGAAACCTATTCAAGAAAGAGCATCTCATTATATTGAAGATCCAGATCTTGTAAAAAATATCGTGGCGGAAGGTTGTGAAAAAGCAAGAAAATTAGCGAGAGAAACGATGCGAGAAGTCAGAGAAGCAATGGGGTTAAATTACTAATGAATCAAGAAGTACAAACAGCAGCAATTGGAAAAATTCATGGGGAGAATATTGAGGTATTACCTCAGGATCTCTATATTCCGCCCGATGCGCTTGAAATTTATTTGGAAGCTTTTGAAGGTCCGCTCGATCTTCTTTTGTATCTCATTAGAAAACATAACTTAGATATTCTTGATATACCTATGGCTGATTTAACAATTCAGTATATGGATTATGTAGAGAAGATGAAAGAAATTAAACTTGAGTTAGCTGCAGATTATTTACTTATGTCTGCCGTCTTGATTGAAATTAAATCAAGGATGTTGCTACCTAAGAAAACAGCTGAAGTAGATACAGAGCAAGACCCTCGGGCTGAACTTGTTCGCAGACTCATGGAATATGAGCTTATCAAGATAGCCTCTGAAAAGCTTACACAAATGCCACAAGTAGGTGTTGATCTTTATGTAGCCAATGCCTATTTTGAAAAAATTACAGAAATTACTTATCCAGATGTATCGATTGATGAAATTTTTGCAGCATGGAAAAATATTTTAAATCGTGCAAAACATTTTGAAGCCCATAAGGTTGCTCGAAATGAGCTCTCTGTTAGAGAGCACATGACAATGATTTTGAGAAAACTTCAAGAAGAAGAGTTTGTTGAGTTTTCATCATTGTTTGATGTGGCTGAAGATAGAATTCAAAAATTAGTTGTATGTTTCTTAGCTATATTAGAATTAGCAAGAGAGCGACTTATTAAAATTACTCAGCAAGAAAGTTTTTCTCCTATCTACATTAAATTACAGATTAATTAAGCCATGACAGATTTAAATAACATATCAAAAATTAAACAAATACTAGAGGTGGCATTATTAACAAGTGCCAATCCTCTATCTTTAGATGATTTGCAAAAATTATTTTCAGAAAAAATTGAGCGATCTACATTAAGAATGTTATTAGACGAACTTAAAACAGAATGGCAAGACCGCACTATGGAATTAGTCCTTGTCGCTTCGGGTTATCGCTTTAAAGCAAGGGATGAATATTCAAGCTACCTCATGAGATTGAGCCCGGAAAAAATAGCTAAATATAGTCGTGCAGTAATGGAGGTATTGGCGATTGTGGCTTATAGACAGCCAGTCACGCGCGGCGAGATTGAAGAAATTAGAGGTGTTGCACTTAATCCCAATGCTATTAGGCAGTTGCAAGAAAGAGACTGGATTGATGTGATTGGTCAAAAAGACGTTCCTGGTAGGCCTTCCTTGTATGCGACAACAAAACATTTTTTAAATGATTTTAATTTAAGATCTTTATCCGAGCTTCCTGATATCGAAAGCTTCCTCCAAAATGAAATTCCTTTGAATGTCTAACGTTAAGTCAATAAAGACTTAATTACCCTATGCGTTCACAAGATCAAGATTCAGCTAAAGACAGCAAGCAAACGAGCCCAACAAAAACTCAGCGTCTACATAAACTCCTCGCTCAATCTGGCATTGGATCCAGGCGAGAGATGGAAAAATATATTGAAGCGGGTCGTGTGCATGTAAATGACAGCGCAGCTACCTTAGGCCAATTGATTCATGAGCATGACATCATTAAGATTGATGGAAAAACCACCCATCTTTTCTTTGATTTAAAATTCCCTAAAATTCTTATCTACCATAAGCCTGAAGGTGAAATTGTTTCGGTAAGTGACCCGCAAAAAAGAACCACAGTATTTTCAAAGTTACCAAGAATTAAAAATGAAAAATGGATTTCGATCGGACGTCTTGATATTAATACTTCAGGACTTCTTATGTTTACCACTTCAGGCGATCTTGCTAATCGCCTCATGCATCCTAAATTTGAAATTGAACGTGAATATGCTGTACGTATCTTTGGCGAGTTAACTGAAGAGCAAATATCAAAATTAAAATCAGGCGTTAAGTTAGATGATGGCCTCGCAAAATTTGATGAAATTCGTTATCAAGGCGGTGAAGGAGCTAATCGCTGGTATCAGGTCATATTGATGGAAGGTAGAAATCGAGAAGTTAGGCGTTTGTTTGAACATTTTAATTTACCGGTGAGTCGACTTATTCGAACCAGATTTGGGCCTGTGTCACTTCCATCTCGCGTAAAAAGAGGCATGATGTTAGAGCTTGAAGTTAAAGAAGTTGAAAAAATTTTAAAATGGCTAGACATGCCTTTTTCGATGGTCAGCCGTAATGAAAGTCTCAATAAAGTTAAAGCGCGAAAAAAACATGCACATCCATCACCTTATGCCCCGAAAGTGAAGCTTGATCGAAAAGCTATGCTAGATAAGAAGATTAAAAAGATTGGAAAAAAACCAGTTAAGAGAAGAATCAGAAGTGACTCTGACATTAAAAAAATCTAATCAGGTAATTGAGATTTTTGAAGCATAAACACAAAGTCATTCCCTAAAGAAACATCTAGCCATTGAAATTGAAGTTTAGGAAATTTATCTAACAAAACTTCTTTGTTGTGACCAATCTCAACAATCAATATGCCATCATCGTTAAGATAGCTTTTTGCTTCCTTGATAATTCTAACAGTGTGATCTAAACCATCTTCTCCACTTCCCAAAGCCATACTTGGTTCTTTTAAAAATTCCATGGGGAAGCTATCAACTGAAGTTTGATTAACATAAGGAGGATTCGAAATAATGAGATCATATTTCTTACCTTTTAAAGCATTAAATAAATCAGATTGAATTAATTCGGTACGATCATTTAGCCCATAATGATTAATATTGATTTCCGCTACCTGTAACGCTTTTTCAGATAAATCTACAAGATCAATCATTGCGTTCTGGAAGCTATGTGCCATCATGATACCTAAGCAACCACTGCCAGTGCATAAATCTAGCGCACTGAAGATTTTTTCAGGATCATCAATCCATGGATAAAGATTTTCGCTTAATGACTCCGCAATTAAAGACCTAGGAACAATGACGCGCTCATCTACATAAAACTTATAATCCCTTAGCCAAGCCTCATGAAGAAGATAAGCAGTTGGGATTTTGTCTTTAATTCTTTTTTCAATTAAAAATAATAAATCTTTTTTTTCTTTGCCTGTTAAGTCAGCGTCTAAAAAGTTATCTATCGTATCGTGAGGTAAATGAAGAAAGCCGAAAATAAGCCAAATAGCCTCGTCATATGCATTAGAAGTGCCATGACCAAAAAAAACATCAGAGTCTTCAAATCGACTGACGGCATATCTTAACCAATCACGAATTGAAGAAAGCTCAGTAAGAATTTGCGCTTGGCTCAAGTGAGAATCTTATGAAGTGTCAGTTTGTAGATATCTTTGAGTGGTTCGATATCTTTTACATCAATACATTCATTTATTTTATGAATTGTGGCATTAAGTGGACCAAATTCAACAACCTGATCACTGATGTTCGCAATAAAGCGACCATCTGAAGTGCCGCCCGTGGTAGAAAGTTCCGGCGTGATGCCCACAGTTTCTTTAATCGCTTCCGATAAAATCTCTACAAGCTTTCCTTTTTTTGTTAAGTAAGGATTGCCCGAATACTCCCAATCAATAACGTAATCAAGTTTATGCTTATCTAAAATAGCATGCGCTCTTTCTTTTAAATTTTCAGCAGTGCTTGCTGTTGAGTATCTAAAATTAAAAAGAATATCGACTTCGCCAGGAACAACATTTGTAGCACCTGTGCCACCTTTAATATTTGAAATTTGCCAAGAGGTTCTAGGGAAATATTCATTGCCTTCATCCCAAGACATATTCACTAAATCTGTGATTGCAGGGGCAACCATGTGAATCGGATTTTTAACCAAATGAGGGTAGGCAATATGACCTTGAATGCCTTTTACAGTAAGCTTTGCGGAAAGGGATCCTCTTCGGCCATTTTTAATCATGTCACCGAATTTAAGATGTGACGTAGGTTCACCGACTACGCAAAAATCAATTCTTTGATTTCTTTCTTTAAGAAGCTCAACTACTTTAACAGTGCCATCCACTGCAACACCTTCTTCGTCAGAAGTAATAATTAATCCAATCGAACCTTTGAAATCTTTAGTTTCGTTTAAAAATTCTTCAATAGAAACAATAAAAGCCGCAATAGATGTTTTCATGTCCGCAGCGCCTCGACCATAGAGTTTGTCATCTTTGATCGTAGGTTCAAAAGGGGGAGATATCCATTGATCGATTGGGCCGCTCGGTACAACATCTGTATGACCAGCAAAAACAAAGAAGGGTGCTTCAGTACCTCTTCGTGCGTATAAGTTTTCTACATCACCTACTTTAATTTTTTCACATTTAAAACCCAGAGGTTCCAAGAGGCTGATAAGCAAATCTTGGCAGCCAGCATCGTCAGGCGTATTAGATTTTCTGGCAATTAGATTCTTAGTGAGTTCTAGTGTTCTGGTCATTTTTATTTTTTAAATAGTTGTTTAAATGTAGCTTCATCAAATCCAAGCGAAACTACTTTTTTCTCGATTGCTACCAATGGCCTTTTCATCACCGTTGGCTTTTCTATAATCAATTGAATGGCAGTTTCTTTCTTATCTCCCAGTTTTTTTTCTCGGTCTGTCAGATTTTTCCAAGTCATGCCGGATTTATTAATGAGCATCTCCCAAGTTAAATAATTTGGTAGCGTTTTAAACCATGCAGTCAAAGTAGGCTCATCTAATGCTTCTTTTTTTAGATCAAAAAATTCATATTTAATTTTATGGCTATCAAACCAAGTTAATGCTTTTTTGACGGTACTGCAATTTTTAATGCCGTACACCATCATAATTTAGATACCTCTAAGTAACTCGTTAATGCCTACTTTGCCAAGTGTTTTTTCGTCTACCTTTTTTACAATCACTGCACAGTAAAGGCTATAAGAGCCATCTTTCGAAGGCAGGTTTCCTGAAACCACAACAGAGCCTTTAGGGATGCGGCCGTATGTTACTTCACCAGTTTCACGATCATAAATTTTTGTAGATTGACCAATATAGACGCCCATAGAAATCACTGCGTTATCTTCAACGACAACACCTTCAACCACTTCTGATCGTGCACCAATAAAGCAATTGTCACCAATAATAGTTGGACCGGCTTGAATAGGCTCTAATACTCCACCAATGCCTACGCCTCCTGAGAGGTGAACATTTTTACCAATTTGCGCACAAGAGCCCACGGTCGCCCATGTATCGACCATTGTGCCTTCGTCTACATAAGCTCCAATATTTACATATGAAGGCATGAGGACAACATTTTTTCCAATAAATGAGCCACGTCTTGCAATAGCATTCGGTACAACACGATAACCACCTGCTTTAAAATCTTCATCAGTGAAATTAGCAAATTTTGAATTTACTTTATCAAAGTAATTGGTATAACCACTTTTCATGACCTCGTTATCGTAGAGCCTAAAAGAAAGTAATACTGCTTTCTTAATCCATTGATGCGTTTCCCATTCTTGTGAATCTTTAATGCGTGTTGCTACTCGCAGTGATCCATTATTTAAATTATTAAGTACTTCATCAACAGTATCTTTAATTTCTTTTGGCGCATTTTTTGGATTGATTTCAGCTCTTATTTCAAAAGCATTTTCGATGATTGATTTTAATTGATCCATGAGAGTATATTTTTTTTAAGTTAAAACAGTATTTTACATTAAAGTCTAATGTAATTATCGTGGTCGATTTGATTCATAGAGGGGCTTTAATTTGTAAGCAAGATCCGTGAGCTCTCGAATGCGGTTGTCATCAGATGGATGAGTGCTTAAAAATTCAGGTGGTTTTTTTGTATCTTGTCGTTTCATTTTTTCCCATAAGGTGACTGAAGCGAAAGGATTAAATCCTGATCTCGCAGCAAGCTCAAGGCCAATAGCATCAGCCTCTCTTTCTTGTGTCCGGCTATTAGGGAGAGCAAAAAAGAGGGTAGTACCTAATGAAACTGCCTGCATTGTGGCATTGGCTCTATTTCGACTATTGGTATTAGAGATGTAAGCAGCAAAACCAATCAAACCTAATTGTTGAACGGCTGCTGTCGACATTCTTTCCCGCCCGTGTTCACGAAGCGCATGAGAAATTTCATGCCCTATGACAGCTGCTAATTCATCATCTGTAGCATTTAGTTTTCGAATAAGACCTGAGTACACCATGATTTTACCCCCAGGCATACAGTAAGCATTGACTTCATTACTATCTTCAATATTTATTTCCCATGCCCACTGACTAGCTTCGGGCTTAAAATAAGTTGCGTTAGCAATGAGTCTATTGGCAATTCTTTTAACGCGATTTACTTGAAAAGGATCAACGTTAAGTTTATTTTTTTTGCTTGCTTCTTGAAGTGCAGCTCGGTAGCTATCACTTGCCAGGCTTGCCACCATAGATTGGGGCATAAGTAAAAGCTGTTTTCTATCGACACCTGATTGATTTTTTAAAGTAGTGGAAGCACAGCCCGTGACAAGAAATGCTAAAAAAAATAGAACGCTATATTTCATTCTTAAAACAATACTTGGCTTCCTAATTCAACCACCCGGTTAGGAGGAAGCTTAAATTGATTGGTAATTGTTTCCGCACTTCTAAATAAACCGATAAATAGTTTCTTTCTCCAATAATTCATGTTGTCTTTTGGCGTAGCCAATAAAATTTCCTTGCCAATAAAATAAGAGCTATTCATTGGATCAATATTGACACCATTTTTCACACATAATGCCAAGTCTTTCGGTAAATCAGGCTCATCTTTAAATCCATATTTCACAGTGACTTTGTAAAAGTTGTAAGGCAGTTTTTCAACAGTTACTAGATCTTTTGTAAGTGAATGAGGATAGTCCATAAACATTACAGTCAAAATAATAACTTTTTCATGGATCACTTTATTATGTTTAAGGTTATGGAGAAGCGCATGAGGAACACCTTCAGGATTAGGCGTCATAAATATTGCAGTACCTTCTACACGAGGTGGTGGATTAGCGCCTATAGATGAAATAAATGAATTAATTTCAATGGCTTCACCTTTCAGTATTTTATAAAGTAGTGCGCGGCCTTTTTTCCAGGTAGTCATTAAAACAAAAAGAATGCAGCCGATTAAAATTGGGAACCAACCACCATCGGGTATTTTTAAAATATTGGCACTAAAAAATGCAAAATCGATCATTAAAAAAATTGCCATAAAGATAACTGTTTTAATGGAGTTCCATTTCCATACTTCATAGAATACAAAGCTCGCTAAAAGCGTTGAGATTACCATGTCACCTGTGACTGCAATACCATATGCGCCTGCGAGATTGCCTGAGCTTTTGAAAGTCACCACCAAAGCCATTACTGAAATCATTAAGAGCCAGTTAATTCTTGGGAGATAAATTTGTCCCTCTTGATTTTCGGAAGTATGTTCGACGTGCATTCTTGGCAAGAATCCTAATTGAAGTGCTTGCCTTGAAACTGAAAAGGCCCCAGTGATTACAGCTTGTGAAGCGATGATTGCAGCGAGCGTTGCTAAAATAATAAGAGGAATACCAAGAAATTCAGGCGCCATGAGATAAAAAGGATTTTTAATATTTTCAGGGTTGCTAATAAGTAATGCACCTTGTCCAAAGTAATTTAATGTAAGTGCTGGAAGCACAAAAATAAACCATGCAAGTCTAATAGGATGTTTGCCAAAATGTCCCATGTCTGCATAAAGCGCTTCAGCACCTGTTACAGACAAAACGACAGCGCCCAAAGCTACAAATGCAACCATAGGTGCCAATTGAAAGAAATGAAATGCATGTAAAGGATTAATCGCATAAAGCACATGTGGCTCTTGCGCAATATTAATAAGACCCAATAATGCAAGTGTCAAAAACCAAAAAAACATAATGGGACCAAAGAGCGCGCCTACAACATTTGTTCCTTTACTTTGTGCATAAAATAAAATAAACAGTACTACAAGAGTTATTGGAATAATAAGATGGCTTAAGGAAGGCGCTACAACCTCAAGACCTTCAATTGCAGATAAAACAGAAATTGCAGGTGTAATCATTCCGTCTGCATAAAACATACAGGCCCCAAGAATACCTAAAATAATAATCCAATTTCTTTTATTCCCGCTTGGCGCATTTTTATTGGCAAGAGAGAGTAAAGCCATAATCCCGCCTTCACCTCTATTATCAGCACGCATGATAAAGGCTACATATTTCACTGACACAATCATAATGAGCGACCAGAAGATAAGTGAAAGTATGCCTAGAACGTTAAATTGAGTAAGTTCAACTGGATGTTTGCTTAAAGAAAAAACTTCTTTCATGGTATATAAAGGGCTTGTGCCAATATCACCAAATACGACACCTAAGGCTGCTAGCGAAAGAGTAGCTATTGAGGCTTTGTGATTATTTTTTTTGATATCTTCCATGAGTGCCAGAGTATTTTTAATTCAATCTAAAATTATTAATTTTTAAGATCTGAAATAGTTGCATCAGCTTGTCCATGGTTCAATTGAATACGAATTTTATCATCAAGCTTTAACTGGTTTGCATTATTTACAATCTGACCATCAACATTTGTGATAATGGAATAGCCTCTTGATAAAACAGCATGAGGACTTAAATGATCTAAGTTTAATTTCAATTTATCGATATTTAAACGATATTGGATCATTGCATTTTTCATGCTCTGATTAATTCTTTGTATATATTGATGAATCTGTTCCTTTTGTCTTTGAATTTGTTGTCGGGGCGATATAAGGCGTTTTTCTAGATAGTCAATTTTCTGCATCAATTCTCGAATTACGCCAGCCATCACTTTATTTAATTGATTTTTGTATACTTGAATTGTTTTGATTAGTTCGACAGTATGGCTTGTGACGAGTTCAGCAGCTCCTGTAGGTGTCGGAGCTCTTAGGTCGGATACAAAATCAGCTATCGTTGTATCAGTCTCATGACCAACGCCTGTAATAGTAGGTATTTTGGATGCAACAATTGCTCGCGCTACAATTTCTTCATTAAAAGCCCATAAATCTTCAATCGAACCTCCGCCTCGCGCAAGAATGAGCACATCACATTCCATTCTGATATTTGCAGTTTCAATAGCTTTTACAATCGCTAGAGGTGCTTCTTTGCCTTGAACGAGACTCGGGTATATAAAGATTGGAATATGAGGACTTCGTCTTTTAAGGGTAATAAGAATATCTTCAATTGCAGCACCGGTAGGTGAAGTAATAACCCCAATAGATTTGGGAAATTGAGGTATGAGTTTTTTGCGAGAAGTTTCAAAAAGACCTTCTTTGAGGAGCTTTTCTTTTAATTGATTAAAGGCTTCCGATAAAAGCCCAATACCTGCATGCCTAATCAGTTCAATATTAAGTTGATATTCTCCGCGAGCTTCATAAAGCCCGATAAAGCATTTCGCTTCAATTTTTTCACCATTTTTAGGGACCCAATCAGCAGCCATATTTTTATTTTTAAACATGGTGCAGCGCACTTGAGCTTCATCATCTTTAAGGGAAAAATACCAATGTCCGGAAGATGCGCTTATAAAATTAGAGATTTCGCCTGAAATCCAAAATGAGGGAAAACTTTGCTCAAGAAGCTCCCTGACGAGGCGGTTAATTTCTTTAACAGAAAAAACCTTGGCTTCGTTAGGTTTGGAGCTATTTATTGGTGTTGAATTAATCAAACTAGGGGGATATCCGTTACAATTATCTTCATTATAGAGTTAATGAATAATTAAAGAGCTTTAATTGAAGAAATTTTTTTTATCACATAAACAAGCCCATTTATTTGCTTTTTTTGCCGCTTATTTTTTAGTTGCATTAGCGCTGATCATTCAAAAAAAATTTAATCTCGAACCTTGTCCTTTATGCATTACACAAAGGATTATTTTTATGGTATTGGGACTATTCTTTTTGATTAATGCATTTA
>JACCDH010659509.1_pt1 | contig 13760 bp, 10 predicted proteins | sample 7442481 | NCBI WGS metagenome assembly JACCDH01 (sample SAMN15323433, study PRJNA562643) | freshwater metagenome | isolation source: river surface water | place: USA:Blue River Watershed | collected 2017-08-15
CGATGAAATCGCCCAGGTGGCTGTCGTCGTCGTCACCGATCGGCGTTTCCATGGAGATCGGCTCTTTGGCGATCTTCATGATCTTGCGGATCTTGTCTTCCGGGATCTCCATCTTCTCGGCCAGGATGGAGGCATCGGGCTCAAAGCCAAACTCCTGCAAGTGCTGACGCGAGATGCGGTTCATCTTGTTGATGGTCTCGATCATGTGCACCGGGATGCGGATCGTACGGGCCTGGTCCGCAATGGAGCGGGTGATGGCCTGACGGATCCACCAAGTGGCATAGGTCGAGAACTTATAACCACGGCGGTATTCGAACTTGTCCACGGCCTTCATCAAGCCGATGTTGCCTTCTTGAATCAGGTCCAGGAACTGCAGGCCGCGGTTGGTGTACTTCTTGGCGATCGAGATCACCAGGCGCAAGTTGGCCTCGATCATCTCTTTTTTGGCATCGCGTGAAGCACGTTCACCGGCGTTCATGCGTTTGTTGATGTCTTTCAACTTATCGAGCGGCACCACCACCTGCGATTGCAGGTCCATGAGCTTTTGTTGCAAGTCCTGCACGGGCGGGATGTTACGGCCCATGACGGCGCTCCAGCTCTTGCCTGCCGCAGCTTGCTTTTCGATCCACTTGAGGTTGAGCAGCTGCGATTCCACGCGCTTGCCATTTTTGTCACGACCGCTGAAATCGGCGATGAACTGCTCTTGCGGATAACCGCATTTGTCCACAATGATGCGGCGCAGCTCGCGTTCTTTCTTGCGCACATCGTCCACCTGGCCACGCACCATGTCGCACAGCTTTTCAATGGTTTTGGCCGTGAAGCGGATTGTCATCAGCTCTTCGGACAAGGCGGTTTGCACCTTGACGTAAGCCGGTGTGCCCCAGCCTTCCTTGTCGTACACCTTGTGCACTTTCTCGAAGTATTCGGTGATGCGGTCAAAGCGCTCCAAGGCCTGGTTTTTCAGTTCTTCCAGCTTTTTGGTCAGGGCTTTGGAGCCGCCCTTGCCGTCGTCGTCGTCGGCTTCGTCGTATTCGTCGAAGTCTTCTTCGGCCACGTAGTCGTCGTTTTCGTCGGCGTCGGCAAAACCGTCCACCACGGTGGAAATGACCACCTTGCCGTCGCGAATCTCCTCGGCATTGGCCAGGATGCTGGCGATGGTGGCGGGAGACTCGGAGATGGCGGCCATCATGGCGTGCAGGCCGCCTTCAATCCGCTTGGCGATCTCGATCTCGCCCTCTCGCGTCAACAGCTCCACCGTGCCCATTTCGCGCATGTACATGCGCACCGGGTCGGTGGTGCGGCCAAATTCGCTGTCCACCGTGGACAGCGCGGCTTCCGCTTCTTCCTCGGCTTCCTCTTCGGTGGCGGCGGTGGGGCCGGTGTTGTTCAGCAACAGGGTTTCGGCGTCGGGCGTTTGCTCGTACACCGCCACGCCCATGTCGTTGAGCAGGGAGATGACCACTTCCAGCGTTTCCGCCTCGGCCAGCTTGTCGGGCAGGTGGTCGTTGATTTCGCCGTGCGTCAGGTAACCACGCGTTTTGCCCAGCTTGATCAGGGTTTTCAGGCGCTGGCGGCGCAGGGCCACTTCTTCTTCGGACAGAACGGTCTCGTCCAGACCGAATTCCTTCATAAGCGCGCGCTCTTTGGCCTTGCTGATCTTCATGCGCAGCGGCTTGACCTTTTCGGTCGTGGCGACCACTTCCTCCGCCGCCTCGGGTTCGCCCTCCAGCTCGGCGTCGATGTCGGACAGGTCGGTGTCGTCCAGGTCCTCGTCCTTGGCTTTGGCCTTGGGTTTTGCCTTGGCTTTGGATTTGGCGGGGGCTTTTGTGGCCGTTTTGGCCGCAGCCTTGGCGGGCGTGGCGTCAGCGTCCGCGGCAGAGGCGGCTTTGGTGGGCGCCTTGGCTTTTGCCGCGGGCTTGGCGGCCGCTTCGGTCACGGCGGCGGTTGCCGTCTTGCGTGCAGGCTTGGCCGGTGCGGCAGCTTCCACGGCGGCCGCTGCGGGGGCCGTGGCTTTGGGGGCGGCGGGGCTGGCCCCCACGCGTCGCACCTTGCCGGTGATGGGTTCAGGGGCGGGCGCTTTTTTGATGGGAATGGTCACGTTGGATGCAGAGGTGGACGGCGCAGAAGCGCCGGATTTTTTTTCAGCGGCGCCCGCCTTGGGCGGCGCGGCGGTCTTGGCCGACGACTTGGCTTTCACCGGGGTTTGGGCTTCGGGCGCACTGGACTTTTTCGTAGGCATGAGGACCTTCTCAACAAACGTCTGGACGGGAACCGGCACGAAACGCGCCCATCGGGTCCGGTCGCCCGCGAAGGCGCAGACCGAAACTCAATGGGCAGTGTGAAAGCAGCACGAAGCCGGCGTCGGGGCTGCCTTGCAAGCTGGAGGGGCGATCATTTGGTGTGCAGCCCTTGCGGGTGGGGGCGGGGACCGTTGTCCCACTGTCCGTTGCGGACCGTTGCCGGGACCGGAGGTGCTGCTGTCGCGCTTGCAAACAAGCGTCGGATTATACCGCCGGGGGCTGCAATTGCTGTTGCAATTGCTGTTGCAGCGCCAGGCGTTGGTCGTGGACCGTGCGGTAGCGCTGCAGGGCCTGTGGGTCGGTACCGGCTTGCGCAAGGGCCTCGGTCTCCTGGGCTTTGAGGTCGTCAATGCGCAGGCGGGTCAGCAGCTCCGTCAGTTCGCGCCGGGCGTCTTGCGGGCTGTCGGTGGGCGGGTCTTGCCCGTCTTCTGTGGGGCCCAGCCGGTCGCGCTGCTGCACCAGCCGGTGGGCAAGGGGGGCAAATGGCTCGCCCGCCAGTGCGGGTGCAAGGGCGTCCCAGCCCAGGGCGCCGTGTTCGTGCCAATGGCGCTCCAGCCAAACCAGCAAGGCCCCGGCGGGGGGCTGCTGCTGGGCCAGCAACTGCAGGTCGTCGGTGGACAGCCAGGTCCAGGCGTCGGGCTGGGTCAGCAGAATGCGGGCGATGCGTTCGGTCCGCCCCAGCAACACCGCCGGGCCCTGGCTGGGCGCCGGGCGGTTGCCGCCGCGCCAAGGGGGGCGTGTGCCGCTCCATTCGCGGCGCTGGGGCGGTGGCCAGCCGTTGCTGCGCTTGGGGTGCTCGCCCCAGTCCTGTGTGTCGGGCCATTGGGGGCGGGTGGCCGTGGTGCCCGTGGCGAATGCGGGGGGGGGACTGGAGCCGCCCTGACCCCGGGCAGGCGGTTGGGCCCACAGGCTGGTCAGTTCGGCCGTGGGCAGGGCAGCGGCTTGGGCCAGCTCCGCCAGCATCTGGCGCTTCAGCACGCCGTCGGGCAGCGCCTGCCACAGGGGCTGGGCCTGGCTCAGCATGCGGGCGCGGCCTTCGGGCTCGGACAGCGTGCACCCCGACGCAGCGGTTTCGCGCAGAAAGCGGCTCAGGGGCATGGCCTCGGTCACGGCGCGGGCAAATGCTTCGGCGCCGTGGGTGCGGATGTAGCTGTCCGGGTCGTGCTCTGGCGGCAGAAACAGAAACCGCAGGGACCGGGTGTCCAGCGCAAAGGGCAGGGCGGCGTGCATGGCCTTGACGGCAGCGCGCCGGCCGGCGGCGTCGCCGTCAAAGGCAAACACCACGGCGTCGGTGAAGCGGAACAGCTTTTGCACGTGCTCGGCCGTGCAGGCGGTGCCCAGGGTGGCCACGGCTTGGGCAAAACCCAGTTGCGCCAGCGCCACCACGTCCATGTAGCCCTCGGTGACCAGGGCGTAGCCCGCTTGCCGGATGGCGGTGCGCGCTTCGAACAGGCCGTACAGCTCGCGGCCTTTGGAGAACACGGGGGTTTCCGGGCTGTTGAGGTATTTGGGCTCGCCACGGTCCAGCACCCGCCCGCCAAAGCCGATGGTCTCGCCCTTGACGTTGCGGATGGGGAACATGATGCGGTCGCGAAACCGGTCGTAGCGTTTTTCGGCGCGCGGGGCGGGCACGCCGTCGCCCTCTGCCGCCGCGTCGCTGGATTCGCTGGCGATCACCAACCCCGACTCGACCAGCCTTGGATCGTTGTAGTCGGGCACCAGTCCGGCCAGGCTGCGCCAACCTTCGGGCGCGTAGCCCAGCCCAAACTGGCGGGCCACCTCGCCCGACAGGCCGCGTCCCTTGAGGTAGCCGATGGCGCGGGGGTTTTGCTTGAGCTGCTTTTGGTAGGCCGCCGCCACTTGGGCCAGCAGCCCGGTCAAGCTTTGCTGCTGTTGTCGCAGTTGCTGTGCGCGGGCGCGGTCGGCGGGGTCCGCATCGTCGGCGGGAACGGCAAGGCCGCATTGCTGGGCCAGGTCTTTCACGGCTTCCACAAAGCTCATGCCCCCGTGTTCCATGAGGAAGGAGATGGCGTTGCCGTTGGCCCCACAGCCAAAGCAGTGGTAGAACTGCTTGGAGGGGCTGACGCTGAAGGAGGGGGATTTTTCGCCGTGGAAGGGGCAAAGCCCCATGAAGTTGGCGCCGCCTTTTTTGAGCTGGACGTAGCGCCCCACCACCTCGACCACGTCGGTGCGGGACAACACCTCCTGAATGAATGCCTGCGGAATGCTCACCGGGGGATTTTGCCCCACGGTCCCGCGGGGTTCAGTTGGCGGCGAACACCCGGTTTTTGCCGGCCCGCTTGGCCAGGTACATGGCGTGGTCGGCCCGCTTCACGGCTTCGTCGGCCGATTCCTGCCGGGTCAGCTGCGCCACGCCGGCGCTGAAGGTGATGAGCAGGCGCTGGTTGTCTTGCAAGAAGAACCGTTTGGTGAGTTCCCGTTGCAGGCGCTGCATGGCTTCCACGCCGTTTTGCAGGCTGGTGTCGGGCAGCAGGATGACGAATTCCTCGCCGCCGTAGCGCGCCAGCGTGTCTTGTGGGCGAATGCAGGCGCGGGCCACGCTCACCAGGTGGTTCAGCGCTGCATCGCCGGTGTCGTGGCCGTGGGTGTCGTTGAGCTGCTTGAAGTTGTCGATGTCCAGCAGCGCCAGGCACAGCGACGAGCCCTTGCGGGCGGCGTGCATCACCTCGCGGGCAAAGGCTTCGTCCAGGCCCCGCCGGTTGAGGGCGCCGGTCAGCGGGTCCATTCGCGCCTGCGAGCTGGCGCGGTCCAGCTCGGTTTGCAGTTTGGCCACTTCCTGCTCGGCTTGGGCCGCGCGCTCCCGAATGGTGCGCAACTCGTCGTTGACCTGCTGGGCATTGGCCTCCATGGTGCGGGTGGCGGAGAGCACCGATTGCAGGGCGGGCCCGATTTCCTCCAGCGCCGAGGCGGATTCCACCACCCGCGCAAAGGTCTCCACCTCGCCGCGGAACTGGCCGGTGTGGTCGTTCATTTGCGACAGCCGCTCAATGAAGGTGGCCAGCATCAGCTTGATCTGGGCTTGCGCCTCCAGCGACCGTTGGCGGGCCTGCGACTGCTGCGCAATCACGTCTTGCAGCTTGCGCTTGACTTCGTCCAGACGGCGCAGGTCCAGCGGCGGTTGGGCGACCTGCACCAGCGAACCCACTTGCCCGGTCAGCCAGCGGTCGTCAATGCCCAGCGCGGCAATGTTGTCCAGCAGCAGGTGCAGCAAATGCAGCAGGGTGGAGCGAATGGCGCCTTGCTCTTCCCCCGCGAACGACACCTGCAGGTTGAAGTCGGCAATGCCTTGGCGGGCGCTGGCCAGTTCGGCGTCGGCCTGGCGCAGCAGGGCGGCCAAGTCCGCGGCCTGCGCGGCAAAGTGGGCGTTGTCGCCCCCCAGGGCGGGCGTGATGTGCTCCACCAGCCGCGCCACTTGTTCGCGAAAGTCCAGGTGCTGGGCCTGCAGATCGGGTGCGGGTGCACCGCTGCGCTGCTCGACCTTCATCACATAGTCGAGCACGCTGTTGCGAAACGCGGCCCAGTTTTCCCGGCTGATGGCTTGCTCGATCGACGTGACCGCCCGGGTGGTGGGGCTGTCGGGCGTGGGCAGCATTTGTGCCAGCCGCCGCAGCGGCTCCTCGGGGAACGCAGGCTGCGAGGGCTCGCCGGCCGCTTCGTCGTAGGCCAGCTTGTAGTTGGGTGGCGTGGGCTCCTGGCCGCTGGCGTCCAGGCGTTTGAAGGCTTCTTTGGCGATCTGGGCGGGTCTGAGTGGCGGTGGCATGGGCGGTGGTGACAGCGAGTGGACGACTGTGGGGATGCAGCGCAACGCGGGCGCTCGCCGGCCATTGTGAACCCAAATGCCATCCAGCGGCCGCTGGCGCCTGCCCGGGCTTGCGGCTTTCCGTGGGTGGCCAGGGCTTTCACTGGCCATTTATGAATGAAAAATGCCGCTGTCGCACGGCCCTATTCATTTTGTTGCTATTGATTTCATTAAATCAAATGCGATAGCAAAGAAATGAATGGGGCCGTGCGACAGCGGCCTAAAAAGTATAAAAACCGGCGGTCAATCCGCCATCATTTGGGCGCCAGGCGGATGGCGCCGTCCAGGCGAATCACCTCGCCATTGAGCATGTCGTTTTCCAAAATGTGGCGAACCAGCCGGGCGTAGTCTTGCGGCGTGCCCAGACGGCTGGGGAACGGCACCCCTGCGGCCAGTGCGGCCTGCACCTCGGGCGGCATGCCGAACAGCATGGGCGTGCCAAAAATGCCGGGCGCGATGGTCATGTGCCGGATGCCGTTGCGCGCCAGGTCGCGGGCAATTGGCAAGGTCATGCCGACGATGCCGCCTTTGGACGCGGCATAGGCCGCCTGGCCCATTTGTCCGTCGTAGGCGGCCACGCTGGCGGTGGAAATCAGAACCCCCCGCTCGCCCGTGGGCTCGGGCTCGTTCGCCGCCATGGCGGCGGCGGCCAGCCGAATCATGTTGAAGGTGCCGATCAGGTTGACGGTGACCGTTCGGGTGAAGCTCGCCAGGGCGTGCGGCCCGTTTTTGCCCACGGTTTTCTCGGCGGGCGCAATGCCGGCGCAGCTCACCAGGCCGGCCAGTTTGCCCAGGCCCAGCGCGGCCGCCACGGCCTGCTGGCCATCGGCCTCGGCGGTCACGTCGCAGCGCACAAACACGCCGCCAATGCTCTGGGCCACTTCCTGGCCGCGCTCGTCCTGCAGGTCGGCCACCACTACGCGTCCGCCTTGGGCCGCCAGCATGCGGGCGGTGCCTTCGCCCAGCCCCGACGCGCCGCCGGTGACGATGAATGCCTTGCCTTGAATGTCCATCTTGAAGTCCTTGAGTGGGTGGGTGAGGAAAGCGGCACGGCACCGGCGGTCTGGACGCCGGCGTCCTTGCTCGCGTTTGAATTGACGTTGACGTTAACGTCAATCAAGTGCCCGATCTTACGTTCAAACCCACGCACCGAGGACAAGCCGGCACCGGATGCCCCGTCGTGCCGGCCGTCCGCCGCTCACTTGAAGCCCACGCGGTCCAGCATTTGCTGCACTTTGGTGAGGTTGCGGGCCACGCTGGCCAGCGGGATGGTCTCGGCCTTGAAGCGGTCCCCACCCATGGCCTTGAGGGCTGCGTTGTCCACCGTCACCCCCTTGGCGGCCGGAAATTCGTTGTTGCCATTGGCGAAATGGTCTTGGGCAAGCGGGCTGGCCAGGTACTCCATGAACCGCACGGCGTTGTCGCGGTTTTTGGCGTGTTTGGCCACCGCCGCCCCGGCAATGTTGACGTGGGTGCCGCTGGTGCCCTGGTTGGGGAACACCACCCGCACCTTGTCCATGGTGTCTTTGTCTTGCGGGCTGGACGACTTGATCAGGCGCGCCAAGTAATAGCTGTTGGTCACGGCCACGCCGCATTCGCCCGAGGCCACGGCCCGAATCTGGTCGGTGTCACCCCCTTTGGGCGCACGGGCCATGTTGGCCACCAGCCCTTTCAGCCACGCCTCGCCCGCTGCATCGCCCAGGCGTTCCACCACGGTGGCAAACAGCGACAGGTTGTACGGGTGCGACCCCGAGCGGATGCACAGCAGCCCCTTCAGTTTGGGGTCGGCCAGCTGTTCGTAGGTGGCCACGTCGGCGGCTTTCACGCGCATGGGGTCGTAAACCACCACCCGGGCGCGGGTGGAAAAGCCGGTCCACGTCACCCCCTCGGCGGTGGGGGTGGCGCGCAGGGCAGGGGGAATGGCGGCGTCCAGCACTTTGGATTGCACGGGCTGGAACAGGCCTTGCGCATCGGCAGACGCCATGCGCGCGGCGTCCACCAGCAAAATCACGTCGGCCGGGGAGGCGGAGCCTTCGGCCTTCAGCCGGGCCAAAATGCCGGCGTCGTCGGCATCGACCCGGTTGATGCGGATGCCCGTGGTTTTGGTGAAGGTCTGGTACAGGGTTTCGTCGGTCTGGTAGTGCCGGGCCGAGTAAATGTTCAGCACTTTCTCGGCGCCTGGGCTTGCGGCCTGGGCGTGGGCCGCGCCCGCTCCGACCAGCAGGGCGCTACCCACTGCGCCAACCGTCCAACGCAAAAGCCGCAAGGTGTTCCAACGCAATTCCATGGTGTTCACTCCAAGTTCAATGGTTCAGTTTGTCAATGCCAGACCGGCCCCGCGCCGGTTTTGTCCAGTCGTTCCCGAGCGTCAGCGGTCCCATGCCGTGTGCCGCTGGAGATTGAATTGAGAATGATTCGCATCATACAAGAAATAAGAACAATTCGCATTGATGCACATCAAGGCGGCTTTCAATCCGGGCTTGCGGTCTGGCCTTTGCGGCCGCGCATGCCGTCTGCCGATGCGGGGTGTGGCCGCTGGCAACGGGGCGTGATGCGGTTCGGCGCGGGGCTGGTGGCCCTTGCGCTGGTCGGCTGCGCAACCGCTCCGGCGCCATCCCCGCCACCACAGCCCCCCACGGTGCGTCCCGACGCCGTGGCGCAGGCGCCCGCGCCCGTTCCCAAACGGCTGCCGCGGGTGGGCCTGGCGCTGGGTGGCGGTGCCGCCCGGGGCTTTGCCCATGTGGGCGTCATTCAGGTGCTGGAGCAGAACGGCATTCGGCCCGACCTGGTGGTGGGCACCTCCGCCGGTGCGCTGGTTGGGGCCTTGTACGCCAGTGGCAAAGACGCGGCGGAGTTGCTGCGCGCGGCCGAATCCATGGACGAGGCCGCACTGACCGACTGGACGCTGCCTTTTGGCCAGCGCGGCGTGCTGCGCGGCCAGGCCGTGGCCCGTTATGTGTCCGCGCAGGTGCAAGGCCGACCCATTGAGGCGTTGCCACTGCCACTGGGTGTGGTGGCCACCGATCTGGCCACCGGAGAGGGCATTTTGTTTCGCCGGGGCGACACGGCCACGGCGGTGCGGGCGTCCAGCGCCGTGCCGGGTGTGTTTCAGCCCGTCGAAATTGCGGGGCGCGAGTACGTGGACGGCGGCCTGGTGGCACCGGTGCCGGTGCAGTACGCCCGGCAAATGGGCGCAGAGCTGGTCATTGCCGTGGACATTTCCAGCGCCCCACAGGGACAGCCCACCACCGACGTGCTGCGCGTGATGCTGCAGACCTTTGCCATCATGGGGCAGACCATCAACCGGCACGAGCTGAAAGGGGCGCAGGTGGTGGTTCGTCCTTCGCTGACAGGGGTGGGCGGCGCCGCGTTTTCTGAGCGCCAGCGGGCCATTGCCGCCGGTCGCGCCGCCATGCAGGAGGCCTTGCCCCGGCTGCGCCAGCAGCTGGACAGTTGGCGCCCACCGACACCCCCCTGAGGCGTGCGGGCGACGCCATGGGGACGAAAAAAAGGCCCTGTTTTGCAACAGGGCCTTGAAGGGGTCCGGGAAATCAGATTTCGAGAAGGACCCGAGGAGACAACTGGTTCAGTTTACCGTCGATCAACGCTTTTTGGCGGTCGCGGTGGTGGTCTTGGCGGCGTTCACGGCGGTGGCGGCCACGGTGTTGAAATTGGCTTCGGCCATTTCGGTGGCTTGCTTGACGGCCTTCTGCACCGATTCCATGGCGTTGCTGGCGGCGCTCACGGCGCTTTTCATCACGGCCACGGCGGTTTCAGAGCCGGCGGGGGCGTTCTTGGCGGCGTTGTCCACCACGGCCATGAACTTGGCTTGTGCGTCGCTGGCCTGGGCTTCCACGGCCTTGCTGAACTCGGTGCCGGTGCCCGATGCGATGTCGTACAGGTGGCGGCTGTAAGCGGCGGTCTTCTCGGCCAGGGGCTGCATCAGGCCGGCTTGCAGGCTCAACAGCTCTTGGGCGTCTTTCACGCTCAAAACGGCTTGGGTGTGGTTGGCCGACTCGACCAGGGCGGCTTTGGTGGCTTGAATGTTCAGCTCGACCAGCTTTTCCACGCCTTCAAAGGCTTTCTGGGTCAGACCAAACAGGGTCTCGAGATTGGCTTTTTGTGCGGCAACAACTTGTTCAGCGGTCAACATGGCGATACTCCAAAAGGTGGTTTGAAAATCTGTTGAGGGCTGCGATTCGGGGTATTCCGCGTTTGCTGCACTGCAACATGGTTTGAATTGTAGGGGTGCCGCGCAGGAATGCAAGTGTTTTTTGTTGCGTTGCAGCAAAAAAGTTGCAACGGCCTGGTGCGGCCCCTCTCAACCCTCCCCGTTGGCCCCTTTTTTCTGTGGTTTGCAGGCGTTCGCCTGTGGCCGGTACCCCCAGGTGGAGCATGCACGCGTTTTACGCCGACCATTTTGTGTTGCCGTTGCCAGAGGGGCACCGGTTTCCCATGGCCAAGTACCGCTTGTTGCGCGACCGCTTGCAACAAGAGCTGCCCGACATCCGCCTGCTGGAGGCCCCGGCCGCCAGCCCCGGCGAGTTGGCGCTGGCACACAACCCGGCCTACATCGACGCCGTGCTGCAAGGCCAGTTGTCGGCGCAGGCCCAACGGGAGATTGGCTTTCCCTGGAGCCCGGCCATGGCCGAGCGGGCCTGCCGATCGGTGGGCGCCACGGTGGCGGCCTGCCGGCGCGCGCTGGCGGGGGAGGGCGTGGCGGCCAATCTGGCCGGCGGCACGCACCACGCCTATGCCGATCGGGGCGGCGGGTTTTGCGTGTTCAACGATGTGGCGGTGGCCGCAAGGCTGATGCAGGCCGAAGCCGCCCGGGCGCACCGCGCCGGTCGGCGGCCGGTGCCCGTGTTCCGGGTGGCAGTGGTCGACCTGGACGTTCACCAGGGCAATGGCACGGCCCATGTGTTTCGCGACGACCCCAGCGTGTTCACCCTCTCGCTGCACGGAGAAAAAAACTTCCCGTTCCGCAAGGAGGCCAGCGACCTGGACGTGGAGCTGCCCGATGGCTGCACCGACGGGCCGTATCTGTCGGCCCTGGACAGCGCCTTGGCGAACTTGGGCCAACGCTTTCAGCCCGACTTGCTGCTGTACGTGGCCGGTGCCGACGCGCACGAGGGCGACCGCCTGGGCCGCCTCAAGGTGAGCACTGCGGGCATGGCCGAACGCGACCGCAGGGTGTTCGACTGGGCCTGGGCGCGCCAGGTGCCGGTGGTGTTCGCCATGGCCGGTGGCTACGGCCACCGCATCGAAGACACCGTGGCCGTTCAAGTCAACACCTACCGGCAGGCCTTGGCGCTGTTTGCGCGCTGGCAGAATCGGTCCGGGCCCGATCCCGATCTTCCACCGCGCTAGGCCTGAACGCCCCAACCAGGAGCCCGAATTGACGACACCCGCCCCCACGGCTGCCGACGAGCGTTGGCGCGCCCCCGCTGCCAACGTGGCCGACGCCATTGCCTCGCGCCGTTCCATTCGGGCCTTTTTGCCCACCCCCGTGCCGCGCGACACCCTGCAAGCCCTGTTGGCCGCTGCGGCCCGCGCGCCATCGGGCACCAACACCCAGCCCTGGAAGGTGTACGTGCTGCAGGGCGCCAGCCGGGACGAATTGGTGGCCCGGGTGTGCGCCGCACACGACGCGCTGCGCGACGACCCCAGCCTGGCCGCCACCTATGCCGAGCCGTACGACTATTACCCCAGCCGCTGGGTGTCGCCCTACCTGGACCGCCGCCGCGAAAACGGCTGGGGCCTCTACGGCCTGCTGGGCATTGGCAAGGGCGACAAAGCCCGCATGCACGCACAGCAGCAGCGCAACTTCCGGTTTTTTGACGCCCCGGTGGGCCTGATGGTGACCGTGGACCGGGTGATGGGGCGTGGGTCGCTGCTGGACACCGGCATGTTCCTGCAGAACCTGATGCTGGCCGCCCGGGCCCACGGGCTGCACACCTGCCCGCAGGCAGCCTGGAATGCGTTTTCGTCCATCATCCTGCCGCATGTGGGCGCCAGCGCCGACGAAATGCTGGTTTGCGGCCTCTCGCTGGGGTTTGCCGATCCCGACGACCCGGTCAACACCTTTCACACCCCCCGGTTGCCGGTGTCGGCGTTCACCACCTGGCTGGACTGATTTTTTGGCAGCTTAAAACCCAATAGGGCTGTGCGCCAAGGCCATTTTTTGTTTGTTTTTTTAGGAGCGTTCACATGATCACCACCCCCTCAGGCCTGCAATACGAAGACGTGCAAACCGGCACCGGCGCCACCGCCAAGGCCGGGCAGACCGTTCAGGTCCACTACACCGGCTGGCTGTTCGACAACGGCCAGCCCGGTGCCAAATTCGACTCCAGCAAAGACCGGGGCGAACCCTTTGCCTTTGCGCTGGGCGCGGGCCATGTCATCAAAGGTTGGGACGAGGGCGTGCAAGGCATGGCCGTCGGCGGTCTGCGCCGCCTGGTCATTCCCGCCAACCTGGGCTATGGCGCGCGCGGTGCGGGCGGCGTCATTCCGCCCAACGCCACGTTGATGTTCGACGTCGAGCTGCTGGCCGTTTGATGGCCCGCCGCGCCGCCGTGCTGGTGACCCGGCGCGTGTTCCCCGAGGTGCTGGCGCGGCTGACGCCCCATTTCGACGTGGAACACAACGCCGAGGACCAACCCTGGTCCCCGGACGCCCTGCGCGCCCGCCTGGCGGGCAAGGCGGCGGCGTTCATCACCCCCACCGACCGTCTGGACGCCGCCGCCCTCGCCGCCGCGGGCCCCCAGCTGCAGGTGGTGGCCAACATGGCGGTGGGGGTCAACCACATCGACATCGGTGCCTGCGACCGCGCCGGGGTGGTGGTCACCCACACCCCGGGCGTGTTGACCGAGGCCACTGCCGACTTGGGCTGGGCGCTGCTCATGGCCGCTGCCCGCCGCGTGACCGAAAGCGAACGCTGCGTGCGCGCCGGCCAGTGGCGCGGCTGGGCGGTGGACCAATTTTTGGGCCTGGACGTGCACGGCCAGACCCTGGGCATTCTGGGCATGGGCCAAATTGGCCAGGCCGTGGCCCGCCGGGGCGCGCACGGTTTTGGCATGCGGGTGCTGTACCACAACCGCAAGCCCCTGCCCGCCGAGCAGGAGGCCGCCTGCGGTGCCCGCTGGGTGACCAAGGCCGAACTGCTGGCCCAGGCCGACCACCTGGTGCTGGTGTTGCCCTACAGCGCCGAAACCCACCACTGCATCGGCGCGGCCGAGCTGGCCGCCATGAAGCCCACGGCCAGCCTCATCAACCTGGCGCGCGGCGGCATTGTGGACGACGCCGCCCTGGCCCGGGCCTTGTCGCGGGGCCAACTGGCCGCTGCCGCGCTGGATGTGTTCGAGGGCGAGCCCAACGTCCACCCCGATTTGCTGACCTGCGACCGCGCCGTGCTCACCCCGCACATTGGCAGCGCCACCCGCACCGCTCGACTGGCCATGGCCCACCTCACCGCCGACAACCTGCTGGCCGTGCTGGCGGGCCAGCCCGCGCTGACGCCCGCGGGCCAATGGCACCGCCCCCAACACGCGGAGCCCGCTGCATGAACCCCTCGTCCCCTCCTGCGGTCGTCTGGGGCATGCCCGAATGGGGCCTGCTGGCGCTGTTGCTGCTGAACGCCG
>JACCDH011044748.1_pt1 | contig 13747 bp, 11 predicted proteins | sample 7442481 | NCBI WGS metagenome assembly JACCDH01 (sample SAMN15323433, study PRJNA562643) | freshwater metagenome | isolation source: river surface water | place: USA:Blue River Watershed | collected 2017-08-15
ACCTGCACAGCGAGGAAAAAGTCGCCGCCGAGGTGCCCAACCAGAACCTGGAGCACTGGGACTTGCTGATGCGGGCGCGCTGGCATTTCTGGCGCACCACCCCCGACCACGTGGTACAGGCGCAAGCCCTGCTGACGCGGGCTCTGGCGATCAAGCCCAACGATTCGCCCACCATGTCGCTGATGGCATTCACCCACCTCGCGAAAATTTGGGGCGCCTGGGCCGAAGACCCACGCGCCACGGTGGCCGAGGCCAACCGCCTCGCCCTGGTGGCGGTGCGCAATGACGAGCGTGACGCCTTTGCCCACTTCACGCTGGGCACGGCCCTGTCGTGCGCCGGCCAAATGGAGGCCGCTATTGCCGAAATGGAGTGTGCGCTGGCCCTGTATCCCCAGGCTTCTGCCGCAGCGGGCGAGCTGGGGCGCCTGCTGGTGTTTTCGGGCCGTACCGAGGAGGCTGAGGAGTTCATCCTGCAGGCCATCGACGCGAGTCCGCATGACCCGCACCTGAGCTTGTGGATCCGTAGCCGTGCGCTGGCTTGCTTTATTGAAGGCCGCCATGCCGATGCGGTGCGTTACGCCCGCGAGGCCACTGCCAAGCGTGCCGACTGGTATTTCAACCACCTGCTGATGGCAGCCTGCCTGTCGGCGGTGGGGGACATGGCGTCTGCACAAGACAGCCTGACCAAAGCCCTGAGCGGGCGGGGCTACAACTTGCAGTCCCTCATGTTCGGCCATCCCTTTGTCAAGGAAGAGCACCGAGAAAAGTTTCTCGGCGCCCTGCGGGATGCGGGGTGGCACGCGTAAACTTTCAGGCTTTGTGGCGGCGCTGTGCTGCTGCAGCATCCTGAAAGTCCGCCGTGCCCACTGCTACCCCTGATGCAAATGCCCTTTCTTCGTCTGCCCGGCCCCGCAAGGTGGCCATTTTGGGCGGCGGTATTTCCGCACTCACCACCGCGTTTGAGCTGACCAGCCAGCCCGGCTGGGAGCAATCGCTGGACATCACGCTCTACCAGATGGGCTGGCGCTTGGGCGGTAAGTGCGCCACTGCGCGCGGCGAGCACATGCGTATTGAAGAGCATGGCATCCACGGCTTTCTGGGCAGCTACTACAACGCGCTGCCGGTGATGCGCCGTTGCTACGAAGCGCTGGGCCGCACGCCGGGCCAGCAGCCGCTGGCCACGTTTGACGAGGCTTTCAAACCGGAGAGCTTTGTGCTGATGTGGGAGTACATCGACGGCAAGATGAGTCGCTGGCCTTTCACATCTCCCCGCAACGCGCTGATTCCCGGCGACCCGGCTTCCATGGCCAAGTTGCAGTCGGTGGCACATTGGGTGACGGCCACGGCTGATGTGCTGGATGCACTGCTGGATCACCACGCGCATGCCTACGCCGACCTGGGGCTGGTGAAGTCGGCCCAATGGGCGCTGGGGCGCACGCTGGTGAAGGGCGTGGTGGCCTTGCTCAAGTCCGAATCGGTGGCCCTGCATGGGGTGGAGTCGGCGCTGTGGAAGGCGCTGGATGCAGCCTGGAACTGGGTGCGCGACGCAGCCGAAACCTTGGTGAAAGACAACACAGAACTGCGCCGCCTGCTGATCGTGGCCGAGTTTTTGTTGGCCATTTTGCGCGGCTGCATCAAAGACGAGGTAGCCACCAAAGGGTTTGACCCGCTGGATGAAGAAAACTTCAGCGATTGGCTGATCCGCCATGGTGCTTCGGTCATGGTGGCGTCCAGCCCCATGGCGCTGAACACGGTGAACCTGTCTTACCAGTATCCCAAGGGTGACACCGCTCGCACGGCGCTGATGGGTGCAGGTTGCTACCTGCACTGGACGCTGCGCAGCTTTGCCTATGCAGGCGCATTTGCCTGGTTGTTTGAGGCGGGCACGGGCGAGACCGTGATTGCGCCTCTGTACGAGGTGCTGCGCAAGCGCGGCGTGAAGTTCGAGTTTTTCCACAAGGTTGAATCATTGACGCTCAGCGCGGACCAGTCGCAGGTGGATGCGGTGCACTTTGCGGTGCAGGCCACGCTCAAGGACAAGCACCGTCCTTATGAGCCCTTGATAGAGGTCAAAGGCCTGCCAGCCTGGCCAGGCCAGCCGCGTTTCGAGCAGCTGGAGCAGGGTGATGCGCTGCGCGATGGGCGGGTCGACCTGGAGTCGTACTGGAGTGGCTGGCAACCCGTGGCCCAGCGCACGCTGCGTGCAGGAGAAGACTTTGACCAACTGGTGTTTGCCATCTCGATCGGCGCCGTGCCTTACCTGTGCCGTGAGCTGCTGGACGCCAAGCCGCAGTGGCGCACGATGGTCGACAAGGTCACCACGGTGCAGACCCAGACCATGCAGCTGTGGATGAACCGCAGCACCACTGAGCTGGGCTGGGACATCCCGTTCCAGAACCCGACGGACACCGTGATTGGCGCCACCTACCTGAACCCGCTGGATGGGCAGGTGGACTTTACCCATTTGCTGAAATGGGAAGACTGGCCACAGGACTCCGCGCCCAAGGCGCTGTGGTACTTCAGCGGTGCCATGGCCGAGTACGAGGCGCCGCCCCCCTTCACCGACACTGACTACCCGACCCGCGCCCACGCACGGGTGCAGGCGCAGTGTGTGCAGTACCTGCAGGCCAGCATGGGCCCGCTGCTGCCCCTGGCGACTACCAATGTGGTGAGCCCGCCCGGCGACCCCATGGGGCTGGATTTCAGCCTCTTGCGCACCGATCCAGCCCATCCGGGCGTGGGGGTGCAGCGTTTCAACCAGCAGTTCTGGCGTGCCAACATCGATCCGACCGAAAGCTACGTGACCTCGCCCCCGGGCAGCACCCAGGCGCGCCTCAAGGCCTGGGGCAGCGGCTTTGCCAACCTCACGCTGGCGGGCGACTGGATCTACACCGGTTTGAACGTGGGCAGTGTAGAAGGGGCGGTCATGGGCGGGCGTCTGGCCTCGTTTGCGGTGGCGGGTTACCCGGCGCTGGCAGACATCACAGGCTACCCGGCATCCCAAGGGCGGGCCTGAGCCCGCCCTGATCCGGCGCTAGACCTAGATACGCCCTTCTTCCACCGCGTGGCAAGCCACGCGCACGCCTGCGTAGGCTTTCATCTCCGGTTTGTCACTGCTGCATCGCGCGTTGGCGTGGGGGCAGCGAGGATGAAAAGCACAGCCTGATGGTGGGTTGAGCGGATTGGGCACCTCGCCTGCTACCGCGGTACGTGCCCTGCCGGTGTCGTGCATCTTGGGGATTGCCTCCAGCAGCATGCGGGTGTAGGGGTGGCGCGGGCTGTCAAACAGGGTGTGTTTGTCTGCCAGTTCCACCAGGCCACCCAGGTACATGACGCCCACCTGGTCGCTCACATGGCGCACCACCGCGAGGTTGTGCGAGATGAACAAATAGGTCAGGCCATGTTTGCGCTGCAAATCCTTCATGATGTTCAGCACCTGCGCCTGAACGCTCACGTCCAGTGCGGAAGTGGGTTCATCACACACCAGAAATTCGGGCTGGGTTGCGAGTGCCCGCGCAATCGAGATGCGCTGGCGTTGGCCGCCGGAAAACTGGTGGGGAAACTTCACCCGGTCTTGCGCTGACAGGCCCACCGATTGCAGCAATTCCCCGACGCGCTGGGCAATCGCTGTGTCGTCACTCAGGATTTCATGCTCGCGCAGGGGTTCAGCAATGATGTCTCCGACTGTCCAGCGCGGGTTCAGGCTGGCGTAGGGGTCTTGGAACACCATTTGGACCCGGCGGCGCAGTTTGCGGCCTTCCTTGGTCTTGAAGGCGGCATGGGCATCTTCTCCGTCAAACTCGAATCCGCCGCGGGTGGGCTCATACAGGCCCACCAGCAGGCGAGCCACGGTACTTTTGCCACAGCCAGATTCACCGACCAAAGCGAGGGTCTTGCCGCGCTCGATGTCAAAACTCACGCCGTTCACAGCCTTGAGCAGCATCTTGGGCTTGCGCTCAATGACACGGTTGAGCCAAGGTGGAGAGACGTCAAATGTTTTGGCCAGGTCTGTGGCACGAACCAGGGGGCGTGCGTTATCGCTCATGCAGCACCTCCTGTTTCATGCAGCCAGCAGGCCGCCTGCGTGTTGCCTGCCTTGAGCAGATTGGGACGCTGTTGCCCACATTTCGCAATGGTTTTGGTGCAGCGTGGATTGAAGGCGCAGCCTTGTGGAATTGCGTTCAGTCGAGGCATGGCGCCATCGATCTGGTGAAGGTTCTCGCGGTCTTGGCTCATGTCGGGAATGCAGGCCATCAGGCCAGCAGTGTAGGGGTGGGACGGGCGATTAATCACGTCATGCACGGGGCCGATTTCGGCCACACGCCCGGCATACATCACTGCCACGCGGTCGCAGGTCTCGGCAATTACGCCCATATCGTGGGTGATCAGCATCACGGCGGCGCCACGTTCCTTGCAGATGGTCTTGAGCAAGGTGATGATTTGCGCTTGGATGGACACATCCAGTGCCGTGGTGGGCTCATCGGCAACGATGAGTTTGGGCTCTGCGGCGAGTGCCAGTGCAATCACCACGCGCTGCCGCATGCCACCCGAGAACTGGTGTGGGTAGTGGTCAATGCGTTGTTCTGCTGCTGGAATGCCGGTGTCCTTGAGCAGCTGAATGGCCCGTTCACGGGCCTGCGCCGCGTTGAGTGGCAAGTGGGTGGTGATGGTCTCGATCAACTGACGCCCTACCGAGTACAGCGGGTTGAGTGAAGTCAGTGGGTCCTGGAAGATGGCTCCGATCTTCCGTCCCCGGATAGCCCGCATCTGGGCGTAGGGGAGGTTGTCGATGCGCTGGCCTTCCAGCAAGATCTCACCGCTGCCGACGCGGCCCGGGGGCTCCAGCAGACCGATGATGGCTGCGCCTGTGAGGGACTTTCCGGCACCGGATTCACCGACAACCCCAAGGATTTCGCCAGGGGCAATGTCGAAGGACACATCGTCCAGGGCGCGCAGGGTGCCTTTGCGTGATGGAAATTCCACCACCAGATTTTTGACTTGTAGCAAGCTCATACAGGTTTATCGCAAACGGGGGTTGAGGGCATCGCGCAGCCAGTCGCCCAGCAGGTTGACGCTCAGGGCGATCAGCACCAGCATGGCGCCGGGAAAGATGGTGATCCACCATTCGCCAGAGAAGAGGTAGTCGTTACCCACCCGGATCAGTGTGCCCAGGGAGGGGGATGTGGGTGGTGCTCCGACACCGAGAAACGACAGGGTCGCTTCGGTGATGATGGCCGTGGCGACCTGAATGGTGGCCAGTACCAGCACGGGGCCGAGTACATTGGGCAGCACATGTTTGCGCATGATGCGCAATGGGGCGACTCCGGTGACACGGGCGGCCTGGACGTACTCCTTGTTGCGCTCGACAAGGGTGCTTCCGCGCACTGTTCGCGCGTACTGCACCCAGCCGGTTAGCGAGATCGAGATGATCAGCACTCCGAACGCGAGGGACTCGTGGGCATTGGGAAACAGCGCGCGTCCGACTCCGGCGATCAGCAAGGCTACCAAGATGGCCGGGAAGGACAGCATCACGTCGCACAGACGCATGAGCAGCCCGTCCACCCATCCGCCCAAAAAGCCTGCCAAAAGCCCCAGGCTCACGCCTACCAGCAGCGACAGTACTACCGAAGCCAAACCTACGGCCAGGGAAATGCGGGCGCCATACATGAGGGCTGACAGGATGTCACGGCCTTGGTCATCGGTTCCCAGTAGGAAATCCGATTTTCCACCCGCACTCCAGGCGGGTGGCAGCCGGGCGTTGTCGAGCTGGAGTGTGGCCAGGTCAAAGGGGTTGTGGGGTGCAATCCACGGTGCAAACAGCGCGCAGACCAGACAAACCAGCGCTATAAGCGCAGCAAAAATAGCGGTGGGGGATGTGCGGAAGCTATAGCCCACATCGCCATCCCACCATTGGTGAAACAGGGTTTTCAATTCAAGGTTCCTCAAAGGTGAAGAAATATCGGTTCCGGGCTCAGTGGCCGCCAGCCTTGCCAGCGCGCAGGCGCGGATCCACGGCAAAGTAGAGCAGGTCCACGATCAGGTTGATGACCACAAAAATCAGCGCGATCAGGCACAGGTAAGCCGCCATGACGGGAATATCTGCAAAGGTGACCGCCTGAATGAACAGCAAGCCCATGCCCGGCCACTGAAAAACGGTTTCGGTGATGATGGCAAATGCGATCAGCCCCCCGAGTTGCAGGCCGGTGATGGTCATGACTGGGACCAGCGTGTTTTTGAGCGCGTGGCCAAAGTGGACAGCCCGCGTGGTCAGGCCGCGAGCCCGCGCGAACTTGATGTAGTCGGTACGCAGCACTTCCAACATTTCCGCACGCACCAAACGCATGATCAGCGTGAGCTGGAAAATGGCGAGTGTCACAGCCGGCAACACGATGTGGTGCCAGCCTTTGGCGCTCAGCAATCCGCTCGTCCACCAGCCGATCTTCACGACCTCACCACGTCCGAAGCTGGGAAACCAGCCCAAGGTCACTGCAAACACCAGAATCAGCAAAATGCCGATCAGGAAGGTTGGCAGAGAGACGCCAAGAAGCGACAGCGTCATAAAAACTTGGCTAAGGAACGAACCCCTGCGAAGGGCGGCATAGACCCCCATCGGAATACCCACCGCCAGAGCCAGAATGCCTGCCACCAAGGCGAGCTCAAGGGTGGCCGGGAATCGCTCCGCAATCAGCGCAGAGACCTGGGTGCCCTGACGCAAACTGAAGCCGAATTCTCCTTGCGCCGCGTTCAGCAGAAAGTGCCAGAACTGGACAATGAAGGGTTGATCCAAGCCGAGGGCTTGTCGTAACTCGCGGATTTGCTCCTGCGTGGCATCCTGTCCCAGCAAGAAAACGACAGGGTCGCCCACGTACTGGAACAGCATGAAAGAGATGAGGGCAACGGTGACCATCACCAATGCCGCTTGCGCCAAGCGCCGCACTATGAATGCAAACATAGATTCAAAAAAATGAGGGTCGCGGCAATGCTGCCGCGACCCTGTTTAGCAAGTGAGGGCGGTTTTTACTTGACTTTGACCAGGCGCCAGTCCAGACGGTTGTCTGCACGGTGCACCACGTCAATATTCTTCTTCATAGCCCAAGGGATAACTTGGTTATGCAAGGGAATATTGGCGACGTCGTCGTTGTGCAACTGGAGAGCCTTGGTAAGCAGTTCTGTGCGCAATTTCAGATCTGTTTCCTTCTTGGTGCGTTCCACCAGCGCGTCCATCTGGGGGTTGCTGTAACGGCCGACGTTGTAGTTGCCATCGCCGCCTGCGCCTACGCTGCGTACCAGCGATTGCAGGCTGTACAGCGCATCAAATGTCGGTACGCCCCAGCCCAGCATGTAGATGCTGGCTTCGTTGCGCTGGATCATCGGGAAGTAGGTGACCAGGGGCAGGGTACGCAGCTTGGCTTTCACCCCGATGCGCGACCACATGGCGGTCACTGCCTGGCAAATCTGCTCATCATTGATGTAGCGGTTGTTGGGGCAGGCAAAGTCCACCTCAAAGCCGTCCTTGTAGCCCGCATCGGCCAACAGCTTTTGTGCTGCAGCCACGTCGAAGGGGAAGCGTTTGTGCACGGCTTCGGTCCAGCCATTGACCTGGGGTGCCACGATCGCGCCAGTGGGTTGGCCCAGGCCGCGCATGGTGACGCGAGTAATGGCGTCGGCGTCGATGGCCTGGTACAGGGCCTTACGCACACGCACGTCCTTCAGGGGGTTCTTGCCCTTGATGTTGCTTCCCACCAGTTCATCCCGGTATTGGTCCATGCCGAAGAAAATGGTGCGGTTTTCCACGCCATCCATCACTTTCAACTCGGGATTGGAGCGCACGCGGGGAAGGTCCTGGGGGCTGGGGTCCAGCACCAAGTCCACTTCGCCCGACAGAAGGGCAGCCATGCGTGTGGCAACAGCCTTCACGGGGGTGTAGACAATTTCTGTCACATTGCTCTCGGACTTGCCCCACCAAGCCTTGTTTTGCGTCAGCACCAGTTTCTGGTCTGGCAGCCATTCCTTCAGCATGTAAGGACCTGTGCCCATGGCATTGCGGTGGGCAAAGTTTTCTTCTTGTGTCTTGATGTCTTTGGGGGCAACCGACTTGTTCTTTTCTGCCCAGGCCTTGCTCATGACACGCAATTCGGTCATCTGGTTGAGCAGCACGGGGTTGGGAGTCTTGCTGTAGACGTCGAAGGTCGTGTCGTTGACCTTGACCACCTTGTCCACGCCCTGGATATATGGCGTGAAGTTGGAGGTCGGCATCATGGCGCGCTGGATAGAGAACACCGCGTCGTCAGTGGTCAGCGGGCTGCCGTCATGGAACTTCACACCACTGCGCAAGGTGAAGCGCATTTGTGTGGGGCTGATTTCCTTCCATGAGGTGGCGAGCACGGGTTCGATCTTGAAGGTCTTGCTGTTGTAGTAAACAAAACTTTCGTACACGGCCGCGTGGATGCCATTCTGCAATGCATTGTTTTGGGAGTGAATGTCCCAAGTCGCAATGTCACTGGCGCTGGACCATTTGAATGTTTTGGCCTGCAGGGCAGTTGCTCCGAATGCCATGGTTGCGGCGAAAGCGAATATCTTGAGTATCATGGACAAAGATCCTTTGAATGAAAGCGGGCGATTATGCATAAAGCATGCCCAAAAAAAACGGCGGTTAACCCTAGGTTTCGGGGGCTCTTTTCAGATAGGGGGCATACATGTATGCATATATGTCGCCGCACAAACAAAAAGGGCCGCACAAGTGCGGCCCTTTGAACATCAAGGCGTGTTTACTTGAGGTGCTTGCCGATCAGGCCAGCCATCTCGAACATCGAGACCTGTGCTTTGCCGAAGACTTCCTTCAGCTTGGCGTCGGCATTGATCATGCGCTTGTTCACAGCGTCTTGCAGCTTATTTTTCTTGATGTAAGTCCACAGCTTGCTGACCACTTCGGTGCGGGGCAGCGCGGCTGCGCCGACCACGGCTGCCAGTGCGGAGCTGGGGGTCAGGGCCTTCATGAACGCGGCGTTCACGGTGCGCTTCTTGGCGGGGGCCTTTTTGGCAGCGACTTTTTTAGCGGGAGCTGCTTTTTTGGCGGGGGCCGCTTTCTTTGCAGGAGCTGCTTTCACAGCGACTTTCTTCGCGGGAGCGGCTGCCTTCTTCGCAGGAGCCGCTTTCTTTGCGGGAGCGGCTTTTTTTGCCGGTGCTTTTTTCGCAGTTGCCATGATTGATTGTCCTTCTAGAAGATTGATTAATCACCAGCAAAAAACTGCTTCTTCACTGGTACTGCGGATGCTAATGGCAAAAAAGCACGTTTCCAAGGGAGAAACTGCATTTTTCCCTCTGGGATGTTGTTTTTTTCATTGGAGAATGGCTCTGTATCTTGTTCAGGAGCTTCTTTCATGCCGATTGCCTTTGCCACCTGTGATCTTTGCGATGCCTACAAAGCCGATACCAGCGGCGATTTTCGGGTGCTGCCCCCTGTGTTCCGAGATTTTGGTGCCGTGCGCAAATTCGCAGGCCCAGTGGTCACGGTGAAGTGTTTCGAGGACAACACCTTGGTCAAAGCTGCAGTGGATGCGCAGGGCTGGGTGGAAACGCCTGCCGGGCGAGTGGCGCAGGTGTTGGTGGTGGATGGCGGTGCTTCGCTGCGCAAGGCCTTGCTTGGCGGCAACCTGGGCGCGGCCGCCGCGCGAAACGGCTGGGCCGGTGTGGTGATTGACGGCTGCGTACGTGACACCGCAGAGCTGGCTACGCAGGCTGTGGGTATTCGCGCTTTGGCTCCCATGCCTCTACCTACCGAGAAGCGCAATCAGGGTGAGGTCGGCGTCGCGGTGCAAGTGCAGGGCGTGTGGGTACGCCCTGGCGACTGGCTGTACGCGGACGAGGACGGTATCGTGGTGTCGGCTACGGCGCTGGTGTAGCGGCGGTATTGCGCGAGGGCAAGGTGGCCAGCACCACGCCCAAAAGGGCCACGGCAAACGCCAGCAGCTGCATGCCGCTGAGACTTTCGCCCAGCACCAGCACCCCCACCAGCGCGGCCGAGATCGGCAGCATGACTGTGAACACTCCGGCGCGGGCGGCGGGCACGGTCTTCAAGCCGGTCATCCAAAGCCACACCGTCCATACGCTAGCCGCCAGCGCGTAAAACACTAGCAACACCCACGAGCTGGTGGCAACGCCGCCAAAGTCGAAACGCCAGGCGGCATAAACCCCCATTGGTGTCATCAGCACAAAGCCCCAGAGATTGATGAGCGCGGTGATGCGTTTGGGCGAGAGGGCACCGGTCAGCTTCTTGCCAATCACGGCATAGGCCGCTTCGCACAAAACCGCACCAAACACCAGCAGGTTTCCCAGTAGTGCCTTGTTATGTGCCAAATCGGCCTCTGGATTCGATATAGATTGCGCGGATAGCTCCTGTTTTGATAGCGCCAGTAGGCCAATGCCAAGCGCACCACAGGCCACCGCCAGCCAGGTGCGCAGGCCGATCCGCTCGCGCAAAAAGACCCAGCTCATCAGTGCCACTACCGCCGGAATGCTAGCCATGATGACGCCAGCCGACACCGCGCTGGTCATGCTCACGCCAAACAGCATGCAGATGGAAAACAGGAAGTTGCCCAGCAGTGACTCCAGAAACACCAAGGCCCGGGTGTGTGGCGTCATGGCAGGCTCGTTGGCGGGGCGCCTGAGCCAATGCAACATGGCCAGGCCGCCAATGCCAAAGCGCATCCAAGCCAACAGAAAAATCGGCAAGGCCGCGACCAGCGGCTTGGACAAAGCTACGTAGCTACCTACCAGCGCCATGCTGAGTGCAAGAAAGAAGTAGGCCAACAGGCGGCTAGGGGCAGCAGTGGAGTGGGGCATGCAAGGAAGGGAGTGGAAATGGCGAGCGTGCAAGCCTACACCATGCGAAGCGCGCCAAGTGGCCCCATCACCGTCATCAATTTGCGTTAACGTGCCATCCATTGTGTTGAACCAACAAGGATCGCCATGGCCATCGGAGAGTTTGCCTACGCCAACAACAGCAACCGCTTTCTCGCCTCTGTGCCCCTGCAAGCGCAGCCGTTTGCGCTGGTGGGGGTGCCATTTGATGGGGCGGTAACGAATCGCCCGGGCGCGCGTTTTGGACCGCAAGAGATTCGTCGTGCATCGCTGATGTTGTGCGACGGGCTGCATCCGGTGTTTGGTGTGTCGCCAATGGAGATGCTGGGCGATGCGGGCGACCTGCGTCTGCCCAACGCCGGTGCGCTGGCGCAGGTGCGCGAGGCGATCCAGACCCAGGCTGCAGCGTTGATGGCACGCCACCACTGCGTCTTTCTGGGGGGCGACCACTCCATCACCTTGCCACTGCTGCGCGCCCTGTATGCGCAGCACGGGCCGGTCGCACTCATTCACTTCGACGCCCACTGCGACACCTGGGAGGACCATTTTGGCGAGCCCTCGGGCCACGGCACCTGGACTTATGAGGCTTTGCAGGAAGGCCTGGTCATTCCCCGCCAGACGGTCCAGATAGGGCTGCGGTCCAGTGGCACCCGTGCGGCACGCGAGTATGTGCAGGACCAGGGCGGGCTGATTTTCACGGCGCGTGCGCTGCGCGGGCGGGATGGTGCTGGCTTGCAGGAGGTGGTGCAGCAGATCCGCGATCGCATTGGCCAGCAGCCCTGTTACCTGACGCTGGATATTGACTGCCTGGACCCTGCCTTTGCGCCGGGCACCGGCACGCCCGAGCCTGGCGGCATGAGCAGCTCGCAGGTGCTGACCCTGCTGGAAGAATTGGCTGATCTCAACTTCGTGGGCATGGATTGCGTGGAGGTGGCTCCGGCCTACGACCATGCCGAACTCACCAGCAATGCGGCTGCTACGTTTGTCTGGACCTACCTGGCTTCGCAAGTGGCCAAGCGGCTGGGCTGAGGGCGCGCGATGCTGCTGCAATCGGACACCCAACTGAACCAGAAGAGCTACTACGAGGCCAGCGTGCAGCGGCCCGCTGCCTTGCCGCCGCTGCAGGGCGATGTGCGTGCCGACGTGCTGGTGGTGGGGGGCGGTTATGCGGGGCTGTCCTCTGCCATCGCGCTGGCACAACGGGGCTACCAGGTGGTGGTGCTGGAGGCAGACCGGGTGTGCAGCGGAGCTTCTGGGCGCAATGGAGGCCAGTTCATTGTGGGTCTGGCCAGCGGGCAGGGCCCGTTTGAAGACCAATTGGGCCTGGCGGCGGCCAGGCAGGTCTGGGACATGTCGCTGGATGCCATTGCCCTTCTGGAGCAGCGCGTGCGTGAGTTCGACATTGCCTGCGATCTGCGCAAAGGCTACATCACGGTGGCCGATTCACCGCGCAAAGCCCGGGCGCTGGAGGCCGAGATGAATCTGCTGCGCACCCGCTACGGTTTTGAGTCGGCGCTGTACACGGGCAACGAGGTGCAGCAACATATTGGCAGCACGCGCTACCGCGCTGCGGCGGTGGAAGACACATCAGGGCATTTGCACCCGCTCAAATACGGCTTGGGCTTGTTGCGCGCAGCGCTGGCGCTGGGCGTGCGGGTGTATGAGTATTCGGCCGTCACTCGGTTGCAACGCGGTGAACCGCTGGTGGCGCGCACCGCACAGGGTTCCGTGACGGCCCGGTTTGGCGTGCTGGCGGGCAACTGCACACTGCCCGAGTACGGCCCGCAGGTGGCACCCGACATTGCACCGCGCACCATGCCCGTAGGCACTTACATCATTGGTACCGAGCCCCTGAGCGAGGCGCAGTGCCAGTCCCTGATTCCTTCGGGTGCCGCAGTCTGCGACAACAATTTTGTGCTGGACTACTTTCGCTGCAGTGCCGACCACCGCATGCTGTTTGGCGGGCGCGTGAGTTACTCCACACGCACGCCGCCCGGGCTGCAGGCACTGATGGCGCAGCGCATGCGCAGCATCTTTCCGGCGCTACAGACGGCCGCAGTGGAATTTGTCTGGGGGGGCTTTGTCGACATCAGCATGAACCGGGCCCCCGACTTTGGGCGCCTAGGCACCAACCTGTACTATCTACAGGGCTTTAGCGGCCACGGTGTGGCGCTCACCGGTCTGGCCGGGCAGTTGGCGGCGCAGGCCATTGCGGGCCAGGCAGAGCGCTTTGATGTGTTTGCGCGCGTGCAGCACCGGCCTTTTCCGGGCGGCACTTTGCTGCGTACACCCAGCCTGGTGCTGGGCATGCTGTACCACCGGCTGATGGACAGGCTGTAACAACGGTGCTGTCGAAGGGGTCAGGTTTTCTTGCCAGTGCGGCCAGCCGCCAAGGCGCGCTTGACGCTGCTGGCTAGTACCGGTCCCCAGTGCGCTATATCTTCCAGTGTGGCGTAGCCGTAGCCGATCACCAAGCCCTTGGCATCGCTGCGCTGCAGGCAGTAGGCGGATAGCGCGCGCACCGTCATGCCCTGCTGGGCAATGCGCAACGCCAAAGCCTGGTCGTCCACCGTGGCAGGCAGGCGCAGGCAGAGGTGCAGGCCCTGCTCGGCGCCGCTGATGTGGGCGTGCGGGCCCAGACAGGGCTGCAGGGCGTCCAGCAGCTGCTGGCGCCGCTGCGCATAGCTGTGGCGTGCCTTGCGCAGCGCGCTGGCAAAGTGGCCCAGCTCAATGAACTCCGCCAGTGCCGCCTGCAACGGCAACTGGCCGGGGCGATTCAGGTCGTAGTGCGCTTGGCGAAATGCGCCGGCCAGCGCCTTGGGGACCACCAGATAGCCAAGCTTGAGGCCCGGGTACAGCACTTTGGAGAACGAGCCCAGGTAGAGCA
>JACCDH010347286.1_pt1 | contig 13746 bp, 11 predicted proteins | sample 7442481 | NCBI WGS metagenome assembly JACCDH01 (sample SAMN15323433, study PRJNA562643) | freshwater metagenome | isolation source: river surface water | place: USA:Blue River Watershed | collected 2017-08-15
CGAGCTTTTGTTTTGTGAGATTGGCCACTTCAATGGACGAGGCATTGATTTCAATGCCGACTGATTGTTTCAAATATTTCTGAGCAAAGAAGCTAAAGGCCCCATAACCACAATAGAGTTCCACCATCTTCTGATGATTGAACTCCTGAATCCATTCAGCTGCTCTAGAATAAAGGACCTCTGCGACAACGGGATTTGTTTGAATAAAACCATTTGTTCCCACTAGCATTCGTGTGGATTTGAAATTGTGCCAAATATATTGATCCGTTGTAAGAACAATTTCTTCTTCTCCCTCGAGGATAGCATGGGGAATAGGCTGGATATTGGCACTGATCAATTTGAGCTCTGGCATAATAAGAAGAAGTCTTGTCTGATGCTTTTTAATCCGATCAAGAGATTCTTTAGAGCGCAGAATAAATTTGAGATACATTTGTGTTGCGGAGTAATTGGAGAAAATAATTATTCCCTTAAGTTCTCCGCTTCGATCTTTAATATTGTAAGGAGTCAGCCCCGCCGTTTTAATAAAATCCGGAAGCATATGGGTCAGTTTATTAATTGAAGGATGATGAAGAGGGCAATCTAGAAGTTCTCGGCCAGAGTCGAGTTCCTCCTCACCAGCAAGTCCGATAATGGGAGAGTCTTTTTTTCCTGTCACAACAAACTTGGCCCGGTGGCGGAAGTTTTGAGGTGCTGATTGAACACTTGGTAAAAGAGCAGAAAAATTTGGAAAAGCTGACTGAACTTCTTGTTCTTTTTGCTTAAGTTGATCAATATAGCTCAATTCAATGATCTGGCATGACCGACATTGACCCTTGTTATAATAATCACAAAAAGTACTCATTGAGAAATCCTTGCTATGTTAAAATTCTACTAGAAATGAAAAAAACTCAGAAGCTAAAATTTATTAAACTTACACTCCTCTTTATAGGCCTAGTTATCATTTTTAGCCCGCTTTATATGTATTTCAGCCGAAATGTTTCAAGATTAGATTCAGAGTACCCCCATATTATTCTAGATCAGACTGGATTGAGCGCTGATTATGAGGTTTTAGAAAAAAGACCTGCTAGCTGGGTAAATCTGAAGAATATTTCCAAGTATGCTAAATGGGCGATAATTTTCTCTGAGGATTGGAGTTTCTACGATCATGAAGGGATTGATGTGGATCAGATGAAAACTGCTCTTAATCAAATGGTCTCAAAGAGAAAGTTTCGAGGGGCTTCTACGATCACTCAGCAGATGGTAAAAAATGTTTATCTTTCAAATTCACGAACGATTACGAGAAAAATTCATGAAATCATTCTGGCCCAGAAAGTAGAAAAGATTTTAACTAAGGATAAAATTCTTGAGGTCTATCTTAATGTTATCGAGTACGGGCCAGGTATTTTTGGGATCAGAGCTGCTTCTCAACACTATTTTAAAAAATCACCCTCTGCTCTGACTCCACGAGAAGGAGCGTTTCTGGCCATGCTCCTACCAAGTCCAAAAAAGTACTCATCTTCATTTAAAAAGAGATGTCTTACTCCCTTTGCTAAATCAAGAGTAAGAAATATTCTACGAAAATTGAGAATGGGAAGAGTTATCAATCCAACTCAGTACGCCCAAGAGCTTTACGCGAAATTTCCATGGGAGCGATGTTAGACCAAGTGTCTTAAACACTCATAGGCCACAGCGGTAGCCACATTAGAAAGATTCAGTGACCTGATATGCTCCGAATACATGGGGAGCTTATAAATTTGAGTGCGAAATTCATCTTCAACTTGGTAAGGAATCCCTTTTGTCTCTCCGCCAAAGATTAAATAACATCCTTGAGAGTAGGAGGCTTCATAATGGAGCTTTTCTCCATTATTTTCATAAAAAAAGAGTTTCTCTCTTTCCGGTTTTTCACGGATAAGAAAATCCTCCCAAGAGTCAAATTCTTTAAGTTTGACGTATTTCCAATAATCCAAACCTGCACGACGAACAGCTTTCTCATCAATATCGAAACCATAAGGCTTGATAAGAATGAGTTCTAAATTGAGGGCCACGCAAGTGCGCCCGATACTCCCGGTATTACCGGGAATCTCAGGCGCCAATAAAACGATTTTAAATTTTGAATTAGTGTTGTCCATGAACCAAAAGATGAGTCAGGGTACGAACGATAAGACCTGAAGCGCCATGGGCAGAACAATAAGGAAGGTGAGACTGAGCATCAACTACACCTGCAATATCTAAATGGGCCCACTTCACATCTTTGGCCACGAACTCTTCTAAGAAAGCAGCACCAATGGCCGTTCCTGCTCTCATGGGTGTCCCAATATTCTTAAGATCAGCCACTTTTGATTTAATATCAGTACGCCATTCCTCAATAATTGGAAGTTGCCACATATATTCATCTTGAGTTTTAGCAGCATCAAGAACTTGGTTGATCCATTTTTGATCATTACCTAAAATAGCACAAACTTGATTTCCTAGGGCAACGAGTGCGGCTCCAGTGAGTGTGGCTGCATCGATAATATAATCAGGTTTCTGATCACAAGCATAATCGATAGCATCAGCAAGGATGAGGCGTCCTTCAGCATCTGTATTAAGAATTTCAACCGTCTTTCCATTTCTTCCTGTAATGATAGCATCTGGAAAAGTAGCAAGTGAGCTAACTGCGTTGTCAGTCATTGCAAGGATACATGTAATTTTAACAGGAGCTTTTTCAAGAACAGCGGCACGGAAAGCCCCATAGACAGTAGCTGAACCACCCATATCATTTTTCATTCCGGCCATGTTAGGTCCCGGTTTTAAACTATATCCACCTGTATCAAAAGTAATACCCTTGCCTACAAGGGCGATATGTTTTGTTTTAGCTGTTTTCTTTGTTGGCTCATAAGTTAAATGAACAAGGCGAGGCTCATAAGCTGAACCCGCATTGACCGATAGAAAAAGACCCATTTTTTCTTTTTGAATTTGTGCCTTGTTGAGAATCTTAATTTTTACACCTTTAAGATTGGCCTTAACATCAGCTTCAACTCTTTTGGCGTATTCTTCTGAATGAAGAAAATTTGGAGCTTCATTAACATAGTCTTTCATCACATTGATTGATTCACAGATGTTTTTTGTTGAAGCCAAGGCCTTCTCGATTTTTGCAGCAGACTTTTTGTCAAACTGAGATATGGCCACTGTTAAAACTTTCAAAGATGATTTTTTACTTTGGTGTTTATCAAAAACATAGTCAGAGAGATAAACGGCTTCTGCAATGATTCCTGCAGTAAGAGCAGTATCATGAAGAGCATTAAACCCATCAATATCAAAAGCAATTGTCTCGTACTTCGCTGATTTAATGGCCTTATAAGCACGGGCCACCGATTTACGAATATCCTCAGCTTTTACTTTTGTTTTCTGGCCAAGACCGATGACATGAACTGTTTCCCCCATTGCACCTGTGAAAGTGAGTGACTCATCCTTTCCGCCTTTATATTTTTTGGCCGCAATAAGATGAGTGAACTCTTCTTTAAGAGTTTGGTCTTTCCAGTGCTTAATATCATAGTGAGTTTCAGTTGTCGGAGTCTTACCTTTTTTTTCTGATGTTATTTGGTAGGCAGCGAGAACTTTAACTTCACTCTTCGCGAATAATTCGCCAGAGGCATCCAACTTGAATTGCATAAACAGCTCCTTTCATATTTAAGATCGATCTTATTTTGCCTTTTATTGCTGAAAACGTGAACTTCAGGTAACTTCTACCTATGAGGCTTTTATTACAGCGTTATCTTGCAGGCCAGTTTATCATGCCACTTATTGTGAGCACGGTATTCTTTATTTGTTTTATGCTAACGTTTCAGCTTTTCCGAATGACTGAAATGCTAGTCACTCGCGATATATCGCTGAGTTTTGTACTCGGTCTTTTAGGAGATATTAGTTTAACTTTTATCCCCATGTCTCTGCCAATCGCAGTGTTTTTTTCGACAATTTATTGTTTGAGTAGGTTTTGCTCTGACTCTGAATATATTGCTATGCGTGCAGGAGGAATGACTAAGGGAAAAATCCTGGCCCCCTTCCTTCTCGTATCGGGACTTTTATCAGTTTCTGTTTATCATCTTAATCAAGAGATCATTCCTCATTCTCAAAAAGAGTTTGCTCGAAAACTTAATCTTCTTATTAGTAGTGGAATGCTCGCTGGGATTAAAGAAGGTCAGTTTTTTAACGAGATTCCTAATGTGACAATGTTTGCTACACGCGCGACAAAGTATGGCCGTAACTTAGAGGAAGTTTTCTTGCACTTTAAGGAAGAAAAGGGTCAGAGAGTTATTCAAGCAGCAAGAGGAGAACTCATTCCAGAACGCCAAGAAAATAGTGGTCTTGAACGCCTGACTTTAAAACTTTTTGATGGAAATATTATTGGCAAAAAAGGTAATGGAGATATTGAAAAAATCCTCTTTAAGCAATATGACTTCCCAGTCTCACAAAATCAATTAGATCTACGAGTAAGCATAAAAGAAACGATGCTTTCTTCAGGAGAGCTTTCTAAAGCACTAAGTATGACACCTGAGCAGGCAGAGAAAAAATATAGTTTTAATCAAAAAGATCTCTTCAATGCACGTTATGAATTCTGGAACCGAAAAAATGGTGCCCTTATCTGCTTTATTTTTTGTTTTTTAGGATTTGCCTTAGGAATAAAAGGTAATAGGGGTAAAGGGACCAATTCAGGTTTTATTGGCCTTATGACACTCATCCTCTATTATGCCATGTTTTTCTCATTGGTCAGTATGGCAAGAAAAGGAACTGTGCCTATGCCGGTTGCTGTTTTTTTACCAAGTTTAGTCGTCGCCGGCATAGGATTTAGATTTTATCGAAAGCTTGATTGGCAGTCTTAATTTACTCAACTTTTTTATTTAATTGGTCTTCTTCAAGTTTCATGCGCTTCATATACTCTTCGTTTGTGTAAAGAATATCGTCTTTGGCCTTAGGGAAAAGAGGAAGCATGTATTTTGCATTACTTGATTCTGGAAAAATTAGGCTTTTTACTCCTGATTTTGAGTTAGCATCGATGAGTCCATTATTATAGAAAATCTTTGTGACGCGAACATTTCCTAGAAAAATTCTTATTTCAGATCCTTGAATAAAAAGATCACGGTCTTTTTCGATAATAACGCTCTCAATTGGGCGCTCATCCACTTTATAGCTGAGCCAAGTATTTCCATCGACGGCTTTAATATAGATATTTTGCATCTCAGGATTCATTGATTTTCTTATAGTTTCAGGAAGCAGATTTTCATCACCATTTTCAGCAGCGTCACTAACAAGAGTAAAAAGTCGCGATCTTACTTTTCTAAATTCAACATTAGGAAAGTTTCTTTCTTGAGTTTGGACTGTTTCAACCAGCCCTTCTTTTTTCTCTTCTGTGGTCGCCGCGGTAGCGACTGGAGTTTCTTCAGTTGATGTCGTCGCCGTTGTTGCTTCTGTTTTCAATTCTTCAACTTTAGGGACTTGTGGTTTCTCTTTGAGTAAAGCTGAGCTTGGCTCAAAGGTAGGTCCAAGATCTTGTTGCTTGGTTGACTCGATTTCATTTTTAATGACACTTGAGACTAGTTGATAGCCTCCAATGATCGCTACTACAACCCCTGCAAATATAGCTATGGGCAAGAAAGATTTCGTACTTTCAAGGACGTTCTTACTGTTTTCGATAATTTTATGAGGAGATTCAACAGTTTCTTTTTCTGCGCTGCCCGTAGCATCTTGGTTTTTAAAATGAGTGGTATGGTTTAAGTTAGGAAAAGCTTTTCCTAATACTCTGTAATACGTGTATTCCATTTTAGAATGAACTTCATTCTGCTCTAGTCCAAGTGTTTTAGAGTAACTTGTGACAAACCCTTTAATATAAGCCGCACTTGGAAGATTCTGATAATCATTGGCCTCAATAGATCTCAGAATATTGAGATTGATTTTTGTCTTTTGAGAAATCTTCTCAAGAGTAAAATTCTTGGCGAGTCTTTTTTCTCGAAGAAATTCTCCAAGGAGTTGGACGCTGGCTTCTGCAGGAGTGCTGTTAGAATCTGATTGTTCGATCATCATGAGCGATGTCCTTTTTTAGAACTCTGGTGACTCCATCTTAGAGCCGTTAGCTTGAAAAGTGGGGTTATTATATTTATTTTCTAAACTTGTAATATTCATGAGTTTCATTCTTGATTTAGCAGCATACTCTGATCTTGGAAAGCGATTGTCGACTTCGTTTAGCTTAATGCGTGCATCATCAAATTTTCCAAGCTCAATAAGAGTGATGGCCTGATAGTAAGTAGGAGCTGGGTCTTGGTAGCACACTCCCATTGAAGCATCTTTGAAAGACTCAAGTGCTTTTTTAAATTTTCTACTTTGATAAGCAAAAACACCTAGGCGAAAATGACTTGGACAATAATTCGAATCCTCAGCAATAGATTTCTCAAAGAGTTCTTTCGCCTTAGAAGGTTCATTCTTTTTAAGGGCAATAATTCCAAGATTGTAATAAGTGATCGTTTGTTTATCGTAGACCAGATCTTTTAGAACTTGATTCAAAAGTTTTTCTGCATAGTCATAGTCGTTCTCTTTAAGAGCAATAGCCGCAAGATTTGACTTGGCATCAGTATTTTTTTCATCAAGTTGAATCGCATGTTCAATAGTCTTGATGGCCAGATCTCGATGGCCTTTTAAATAATAGGCCATACCTAGATTGTTCAGGATTTTAGGATCTTCTGGGCTAATATCTCTGGCCTTAATTAAAAACTGAAGAGCTTCGGTGTAGCGTTTATCTACAAGGCTTTGTGTCCCCGAAGTATAATAAAGCTCAGCCTTCTTATTCATGACTGTTTCTTTCTTGCTGGCACAGGCAGCTAAAAAAGAAAAAAGACTGAGTATAAGAAATTTTTGAAGCATAAGCTCCTCCTATAAAAAACCAGATATATTTATTCTAATAAGCTCGACTCAGAATTGCCACTGTTTCAAAGTGAAAGGTGCCAGGAAAAAAGTCAAAAAGGCTTAATTTATCCAATTTGTATTTTTGGCCAAGTGATTTGAGATCTCGTGCCAGAGTGTGAGGATCGCAGCTGACATAAAGAATTGTCTGAGCGGGGAAAGCCTGAGTCCATTCCTCAAGATTTTTGACACCAGACCTTGGAGGGTCAAATATCAATAGATTAGGCTCGAAATTGATCTTTTCTTGGACATGAGAAACGGCTTTTTCATCAAATAAATTTTGGGAAAGAAAACCCTGAGAGGGTTCAGTTGAGTCATAATCAACCACCAATCTCTCAAGAAACCTCAAAGGAGTTGAGATGTTTCCGTTTCCTCCAAAAAGATCCAAGATTTTATAATCTTGATTTGAAAACTGTTTTGTAATCCAATTTTTGAGTTCTTCATTCATTTCACTAAAAACTTGGGTGAAACCACCTTCGGCATAGGATTTGTTCCAGCTCTGAATGACCTCGTTCCCTTTAAGGTAAAGCTCAACATGTCCCTGGGGCTCTTTGAATCCTTTGGCCACTTTCATCCAGGACTGATTCTCATATAATAATTTTAGTGACTCTCGAATCGGGCCCAAGGGAAGTAAGCAAGATGGAACTTCTATCACTTGGGAGCTTTGAGAGCGGTGGAAGCCAAGTTTTCCGGATTTAAGATCATAGTGAAGCTGAACTCTATTGCGGTAATCAAATCTTCGAGGTGCGGGATGAATTTCCAAAGGGAAACCTGGCCATTCTCGAAAAATTTTTTGAATGGTTTCTTTTTTAAATTGAATCTCGTTCTCATAGCTTGTGTGTAAGTAATGACAGCCTGAGCATTGCCAAAAATGAGGGCAGGCAGATTTTTCTCGAATGGCCGATGGTTTTGTGACTTTGATGAGGTTAGCAAATCCCACCTGTTTTCTCTTTCTGACCAGGTCCGCTTCTCCCTCTTCTCCAGGGAGAGTCTTGGCCACAAAAGTAACCTGGTCGGATATTTTACTAACACCTTGTCCCAATGGGTCTAGTGTTTCAATTTTAAACGGAATTAATGACTTCTTCTGCATGAATAAATCCAGTAAAATAAATGTTAATGACTAATATATTCCTAGGCCGTCTTCCACTTTTATTAGAAATTTTTGGAAACGGTTTTTTTGTCCTTATTTATACTCTGTTCAGATCCAAGAAGGCTCTCGCATTCTTAGATCAAATCGCCGTAGACCAAATTTTGAACTGGTCCACATGGATTGTCCCTCTCGTTCTTGCTATTTCTCTAGTCTCTCACTTTATTAAAAGTGATTCTATAGAAGATTTTTTTAGACGATATATTTTTTCACTGATTATTTTTGTTCCAATGGTAATTACTATTGGAGATATCGAGTTCACTTACTGGCTTGCTGCCGTTCATTTGTTTTCAACCATTATTTCCTTGAATGAAAGAAAGAGTGGAGAAAAAACGGTGGTAGAAGAGATAGGAAGCAGTTTTCTTTTTAGACTGAAACTAGATCCCGCTCAAGTCGTTCTTCTGTCATTTGCGGGTGTTATTTTAACTGGGGCCCTTCTTTTAGCTCTCCCCGTTTCTGCAGCTGCGGGGAAATCGATCTCATTTATTGATGCACTTTTTATGTCTACATCAGCGACCTGCGTAACTGGACTAGCCTCTATTTCTCTCGTGGATGATTTTAGTGTATTTGGGCAACTTGTTCTTCTCGTTCTAGTTCAGGTCGGAGGTCTTGGAATTATGACCTTGTCTTCATCTTTGGCCATTATCATGGGAAAAAACCTTGCGATGAGAGAGCAGGTCATCATGCAAGATGTTCTCGATGCTTCAAGCTCACAAGAACTCCTAAATCTCATTATTGATATCGTTCGTTTTACTTTTTTAATTGAATTTATTGGCGCCATTATTTTAACCATTGGTTTTTACCAAGAGGGACTAGAGATCGGTCAGTCCCTCTATTACGGTTTTTATCATGCAATTTCTGCTTTTTGTAATGCAGGGTTTGCTCTTTTTAATAATAATTTGGAAGATTTTAAATTTACTCCGCTAATTCATTTCTCAATTGCCTTTCTTATTATCTTTGGAGGACTTGGTTTTTCAGTGATTCAAGATATTAAAGAAACTGTCTTCATTCGCAAACGTGGATGGCAAGATTTGGCCGTCCATACAAAAATTGTGATTGTAACAAACTTTGCTCTTCTTATGGGAGGGACAATGTACCTCTTCTTTGGAGAGTTCCTTCATTCATTTGCTGACATGAGTATGTGGGAAAAGTTTCAAGTCTCCTTTTTTCAATCTGTCACAACCAGAACGGCAGGTTTTAATTCAATTAATTTAAATACACTTCATCCACATTGTATCTATATGATGATTCTTCTGATGTTTATCGGAGCTTCTCCTGGATCAACAGGTGGTGGGGTCAAGACAACAACTTTTGCCATCCTTTTGCAGTCAGTGAAGGCCACGCTCCAAGGAAAAAGGCATGTACAGTTTTTTGAGAGAACAATCCCTGCCCAAATTGTCGTGAAGTCTATTGCTATTTTTATTGTTTCTTTAATTACAGTTAGTCTTTGTGTTCTCATCATGATGCGGGTTGAGCCAGATAAAAATTTTCTCGCCATCTTTTTTGAGGTCACTTCTGCATTTGGTACGGTAGGTCTCAGCTTAGGAATTACTCCTTTTCTTTCATCACTTGGGAAATTTACGCTTGTTGTTCTAATGTTCATAGGACGAGTGGGGCCGTTGACACTCGTATTAGCAGTCGGTTCTAAAGTTATTCTCCCGAATAAAGTCGATTATCCAGATGGTAAAGTTCTTATTGGTTAAAATGAGGTTTTCTTTATGATTATTGCAGTGATTGGTCTCGGAACGTTTGGTGCTAAAACAGCAATGCGGCTCTATGAAAAAGGAGCGGAGGTTCTAGCGATTGATTCAAATCCCGAGCTCGTGGACAAAATTAAAGATAAAGTCAGTCACGCTGTTTGTATTGATGTGACTCAAGAGCGCCCACTACGTGCGATCAATATTTCCGATGTTGATACTGCTGTGATTGCCATTGGAGATAATATTGAGATGAGTATTATGGCCGTGGCCCAATTAAGAAAGCTGGGAGTAGGGCGAGTGATTGCTCGTGCGACGAGTGCTCTTCATGAGCACGTTCTTCGTGAGATTGGAGCTTCAGAAATTATTAAAGTGGAAGAAGAAATGGGAGAAATCGTGGCTTCTAAAATCGCCGCTCCTCATGTTCTTCAACGCTATAATTTCGCTGCAGGATACTCTATTGTTGAGTTAAAGTTAGGCAAAAGATTTGAAGGTAAAACTCTTGTCGAATCTCAAATTCGTCAGAATTATTCTCTCAATATCGTTGCTCTCCAGAAACGTGTTCCTTATATTACAGAAGAAGGTAAAGCCGCTTACCGTGTCGTCATTAATGATTCTCCGTTACCGATGGATATTATTGAGGCGGATGATATTGTGGTTCTCGTAGGTAGTGAGAAAAACTTCGATAAACTATTCCAAGAGCTAGAAGAAGGTTAATATGCATTTATCATTAAAGAAAAGAATTGCAGCAAGTTTTCTCATCGCGAATGTTGTTATTCTTGTTATGGGATTTACAGTTTTTTTCTTCCTCGATTCTTTGAACACAAAGATTTCGGCGATTACAACGAATTCCAATAAAATTTCTCTCCTCACTGATGAAGTAAGGATATCTGCAGTTTCTATCTTAAAAATGCAGAAAAAGATTCTTACAACAAGTCCATCAACTGAAGATCTTCAGCGCCTTGAGACTTTGTGTGAAGGATTTCAATCTCAGCTTCAGCGTCTTGATAGTTTCTATACAGAAGTAGAGGCCAAAAAGATTATTTCTAAAATGCAGGGATATGTTGATTCATTGAAAACTATTGTAGGAAAGTCGTCACTTTTTTATCGTGATAATGCCGGACTTTCGACAGTGAATGAGCTGACAGATAAAATCTTAGAAGCTTTTTCTGAATTTCAAGATATTCAGTATTTTCAAAATGAGCAAAGAGACAAGCAGGTGAGATCGATTATAGGGGAGACTCGCCGAAATATGTTGATAACTTTGATTATTACTTTCCTTGGAACCATTCTTCTCTCACTAATTATTCCCGGAAAAATCGCTATGCCGTTTAAGAAAATTAACGATGCTGTTCGGGAGCTTCAAGATTGTAATTTTGATGTTTCAATTTATTACAATCAAGAGGACGAGATCGGTGAGCTTGCTCGCGAGCTTAATAAGATGATTACGAGTATGAAGAAATTCGAACAACTCCGCCAAGACCGAATTTCGGTGGAGCATCGTAAGTTTGATACTTTGGCCAATATGGTGAAGAAGAATATTATTATTTCTAACGCGAAGAGTGAAATTATCTATATGAATAATACGATGTATTCACTTCTTGAGATGCAGTCAGACGATGTTATGAACAAAAACGTTAACGAAACCCTTATTCCTGATTCGATTATTGATACCTTTGAAACGGCGATTAAGCGCCGCTCAAAGATAGAAAATGCTGATATTATTGTTCCTCGTCGTAAAAAGATCCTGAATTCCGAAACAAATGAGTATGAATTTGAAGATTCTGAGGAACCATTTAATGGTTACGCCAATGTTATTCCTATCCGCGCTAAGGAATCAAACCTGGATTACTACATGATGATTATCTCTAAAGAGGTCTTTGTTTAACGCATAGAATAGTGTAGGATTGACCCCTAAAGACAAGGGGTCAACGGCACTATGGATATCAATCAAATCCGCAACTTTTCTATTATTGCTCATATCGATCACGGTAAATCGACTCTTGCCGATCGTTTGATTGAAGAATGTAAGGCGATCACTAATCGTGAGAAGACGGATCGTCTTCTTGATAATATGGATCTTGAAAAAGAACGTGGGATTACAATTAAGGCCCAGACAGTTCGTCTCCAATACAAGGCCAAAGATGGTAAAGACTATTATTTCAATCTGATCGATACTCCGGGACATGTGGATTTCACTTACGAAGTTTCTCGTTCCCTAGCTTCTTGTGAAGGAGCTCTTCTTATCGTTGATGCTTCACAAGGAATTGAAGCTCAAACTCTGGCCAATGTTTATATGGCCCTCGAAAACAATCTTGAGATTCTCCCTGTTATTAATAAAATTGATCTTCCTCATGCCGATCCTGAAAAAGTAAAAAAAGAAATTGAAGATGTGATCGGTCTTGATGCCTCAGAAGCTCCTCTTGTTTCAGGTAAGTCTGGAATTGGTGTTGATATTCTTCTAGAAGAAATTGTGAAGAAAATTCCACCTCCAACAGGTAAAGCTGAGAACCCACTTCAGGCCCTGATTTTTGACTCTTGGTTTGATCCTTATAGAGGGGTAGTAGTTCTTGCCAGAATTATGGAAGGAAAAATTTCTGTAAAGGATAAGATTAATTTCAAATTCTCAGGAATGGATCACGAAGTAATTAAGCTTGCGGTGAACTGCCCTTTCTATCTCGAGGTCGACACTCTTGCCGCTGGCGAAGTAGGAATGTTTATTTGTGGGATTAAAACGGTTCGAGATGTAAAAATTGGTGATACTATTGTTCATAGTTCTAAAAAAGATTCAACTCCATCGCTACGTGGTTATAAAGAAATCAAGCCTATGGTTTTCTGTGGGATTTTCCCCGTTGTTTCAGAAGAATATGAGCTTCTCAAAGAAGCTCTCGAAAAACTTGCTCTTAACGATTCATCGTTTACTTACGAGCCAGAAGTTTCTCAGGCCCTTGGATTTGGTTTCCGTTGTGGATTTTTAGGACTTCTTCATATGGATATTATCCAAGAGCGTCTTGAGCGCGAGTTCGATCTTGCTCTTATTTCAACAGCGCCGTCTTGTAATTATGAGATTCACACTAATAAAGGTGAGTCTTATATGATCGATAATCCATCTAAAATGCCTGATCCGGGGCAGATTGATATGATTAAGGAGCCGACGGTAAAGCTCTCAATCCATCTTCCAAATGATTATGTCGGTCGTATTATTAAGCTTTGTGAAGAGCGCCGTGGTCTCCAGCAGGCGATCAATTATATTACTGAAGATCGTGTTCAGTTAATTTATATCCTTCCACTTTCTGAGATGATGTTTGATTTTTACGATCAGTTAAAATCACTCTCTAAAGGGTATGCCTCAATGGACTATGAACTCCATGAGTACATGGAGTCAGACATGGTGAAGCTTGATGTTCTACTGAATGGAGACAAAGTGGATGCTCTTTCCGTCATCACCCACAGAAGTACTTCACATCAAAAAGGTAAAGATCTTACTCACAGGCTGATGAAAGTTATTGATCGTCAGCAGTTTGATATCGCTATCCAGGCCGCTATCGGGGCAAAAGTTATTGCTCGTGAAACAGTTAAGGCCCTTCGTAAAAACGTTCTTGCTAAATGTTACGGTGGGGATGTTTCCCGTAAGCGTAAGCTTTTAGAGAAGCAGAAAGAAGGGAAAAAGCGTATGAAAATGGTCGGGAATGTTGAAATTCCTCAAGATGCCTTCTTGGCAGTTCTCAAGGTTGAAGAGTAGAATATTCCGTATGTTAGATATAGTTCACGAACATCTTGATAAAATTCTCTCAACCTACACTCAGGGTAGTTTCTTTGATAATCTCAAAGAGGCTAAGGAAAAATATTTTGCCATCACTGGTAAGTTTGATGAGGATAAGGACGAGTTTGAATCTCGTATGAACTGTTTTAATGATTGGTATATGTTTCAGTATCGTCATCCAGATGGATCAAAAGTAGTTGAAGATTACATCCGTAATAATCAAATTGAAG
>JACCDH010609502.1_pt1 | contig 13745 bp, 16 predicted proteins | sample 7442481 | NCBI WGS metagenome assembly JACCDH01 (sample SAMN15323433, study PRJNA562643) | freshwater metagenome | isolation source: river surface water | place: USA:Blue River Watershed | collected 2017-08-15
CATATCGACGGATTATTGAAAAAAAACGATCAAGCACAAGCAATTTCACTTTGCTCAATCAATAACTTGAGACGACCAATAGGCTCATCCCAGAGCAAACTATAAAAATTTTCTCTGGACTCTCTCGTCAAACTGACCATACCGGCATCCTTGAGAACCTTCAAATGATGAGAGATGGATGGCCGGGCAAGATGCATCAGTTCGGTAATTTGATTCACATTCAAACGATCATGTTCAGCAAGAAGTAAAACAATTTGTTGCCGTGCAGGATCACCCAATGCGTGAAAGAGACTCTCGCAAGTACGAAAGGTCTTTGCAACATCTGCGAGGGTCCAAGCTTTGGCTTTAGGCATTTTATGAGTTGATAAGTCGAATCAAGTCAACGCATAATACCAGAAATAAATCAAATGAAGCAGAAGACGCCAAGAATTTCGCAAATAAATAGGGCAAGCCAGAATGTTAAATATTTTGAATCTTTAATCACTAACAATCTAGAAAAAATGCATAGCCCAAATATGATATAAAAAAAGCAGCTCAATATTACCTAAATGAAATCACATAATTTACAATCTAACTTAACAACAGCCGGTGGCAAGATAACTTGCCCAAGATGTCAAGCGCGTTCAAAGCGAACTAGGAATCAATGCGGCAAGCCAGCTTTGAAAGGTAAATCTGTATGCCAGTTCCATGGTGGTCGAAGTACCGGCGCAAAAACAAAAGCTGGTAAAGCTGGACAAAAAGCAGCGGTTACAAAATCTGGTAACTATACAAAAGAGAGTTCTGAAGCCAGAGCTTCCAGTATGCGCATGCTGCACGCTTTAGAAGATGCGATGTACGTTTTAAATATGACAGATGCACCTCGGACTAGAGGTCGTAAGCCGCTTGGCCACGTAACATTAAAAACTATTGATGACGTTGTTCAATTTGCGTTAGACAATCCGTTGCACTTGCCAGAGCGGTCAAGCTAGCATCGTAAATAATAAAACTAGTTAACCTCTTGAACCGACGGATAAATATAGTTTTGAATTTCGGACGGAGTTAGGTTAATGATAGCCTCAAGGGTTTGTCGAGCTGTTTCCAGAGAATCGCCCACAACGGATTGACCGTTACGCATCCGATCATATTCATCTTGGATAGGACCTTTGATGCTTTGCTGCGCGCTCTCTAAAACCTGTAACGTATATTGGCAAAGCCTTGTAACGTGCGGCAAGTAATTTTTAATATCAGCTTCGGACATACCGTCACCCGTTAAGGCTTTAAACGATGGAATAATATCTGCGCCTAATTCGTACGCAATGTGCTTGAGTATTTGGCGCAGCCAGACGTGCTTATCTTCGTAAGTGCAATGTTGTAAATCATATCTTGACGCTTGGTTAGTTACGACACTAGCTATGCGTTCAATCTCTCTTTCGTATTCTTCCCATTGCCTTAGCCGCTCGGCTAGCTTGTAAGCGCCTTGTGCGCGCGAATAGTTATTTTGATTGTATTTTAACCCTACACCATAAGCTTCAATGTATGAACTCAATTTCATAATTTACTCCTATCTTTAGCTGTAATTTATCAGTACGACGAACCTATGATTGTTAGAAATTAGTGAGTAACTGGTGAGCGTATTGCCTAGGTTGCCACCAGCTTTGAAAAAGCTTTTTTAGTTTTCTGCATATTTAGTTAATTAATTTATTTTTTAAAATAAGTGGCAAGCCCGGCAACTTAACTTAGCCCCCCCCCGCACAGTCACATTTTCTGCTTGCCACCGCAGCCGTCATCCATACGCAAAGTTGCCCCCATCAAGCATCATCCCAACCATCAAGTAATTTTGATATGCGACTCTCCCCTTTATTTTTATCAGCCCAGTAAACATCAAGTATTTCTGAATCTAGTCCTGTTTTAAGATCTTCATCCTTCGGCCATTGCACAGGGCCACCGATATACACTTCAAATTCACGCCTAGCAGAAACCAAGTCCGGAACCCACCAACCTCTTCGCTGACCATTTTGTTTATCTTGTTGTCGATCGTACCTAACTGATGGACAAAGTCTTTGCAAATCACTTGTAAGTTCGTTTTGCTGGACTGTTTGGTACCACTCTGCTTTTTTGTCAAAATTTGTATAATTTATAAAAAGTGCCTGTGTTGAAATAAAATTTGCTTGTACCCAGTCACTAACAAATTCGTGACGCCCAGTTAAATTCCTAGATGTTAGTATTTCAAACCAGAACCGACTAAATCCCTTTAACGATCGAATCTTTTGCATAACCTGCTCAGTCGTTTGAGGTTTAAGTCGTACGTTAAATTGACTGATATCAAGCATTATTAATTCATGAACTAAGGCATCAACAACTAATGGATCGTTGATCGCTTTGGCTAGTTGATTAAAAAATTGATGATTCCCCTTTGCATCATCAGATACTCTTAGAAAAACAAATCGACGATCATCCTGCTCAACATGTGCAAAGTGGTCATGATTACTGGCAGCGAAAAAACGATGGTAAGAATCAATAGTTCTAGCGGGCTGATATTTTTGTTCAACACGGCAAGTAGGTTCAGTAATTAGTGACTTTAGTCGATCTAGTGCTTTTTTATCTCCGCTGAAAAGCGCTTCATCCATACAAATTACATAATGCCGCTCAAGCACTGCATTGAAATGACCTATTACTTCCTGAACATCTGACACCTGAACAGTAGTACGTCCCCATATGGCATTTAACATTCTAAAAAATGTACCTTTACCAGTTCCCTGTCCACCAAGCAAAACTATCATGACTCCCGGTTTTTCTGCCGGTCTCTGAAGCATATGCGCAAGGTATCTTATTAGATATGAGTATGTTTCCTGAGAGCCATCACATATGATATTCAATAGGAATGCTTTTAGGATTTCACAGTTTCCTGCGCGTGGCTTCGCAGTGGGTTCAATCCAATAATTAATTGTTGTAGATGGTTGAGATAGCGGACTAAATGCAATCGCATCAAATACTTTCGTGTTTGGGTTAATCCAGAACTGAGTAATTATTATTTTTGAATCGCATTTAACTGCCTGATTTTCTATAAAGCGTTTAAGTAATAAATCTGCATTTTGCTTTTTATAAAATTCTAAGTCTGATCGTATTCCGTTCTTGACGTCAGCAAGTTGTTGTAATTCGAAAATATAAAACTCACCACTTGATTTAAAAATACCGAAGGCAGCTTGCAACAACATTAGACCAGAAAGAGATACTATCTGAGCTTGTGCTTGAGCTTGAGATGGAGCCGGAAAATTAGGGGTATTAATTAAAATCTGGCTAGACATTACGCACCTCCTAATTTTGCGTAGTGGTAGATAGTTCCCAACGTGATTCGGCCATCCCGTTCAGGATCATAAGAATAGAATAATGTATCTAGCATATGCTCTTCAAAGCGAGGCTCAGCGGTAAGACTCCATTCCAAAGCTATGTCGTATGCACACTGCCATCCAGTGCTTGCAATACCCCAGATTACATTTCGATACCTTTCGTAATCACAGTCAGCATCAATGAATGAAAGGGTATGTTTAAGACATGCAATTTGTCGTGGGGTCTCAGGCATTGAAACTACAATTGATTTTGAGTTTTTTTCAACACTGCTTTGTGCAAGTAACTTTAGCCAAATTTTTAGCAATGGTTCTGGTAATGTCGGTAGATTAAAAATTGAACCTGTACCAATCCATTGATAATGTGAACCTGATGGATGCAAACTAGGCGGCAAAACATCTTGAACTGTTAAGCCTTTTTTAGTTGCGCAGCGAAATTCCAACATCATCTTTCCGCTTGATCCGATAATCGCTTTTGAGTGTAGCGTTGATATGTCTTTAGGAAGCCGGTAAATTAACTTAGAAGAATTTGGTTTGCCCGAAACAATGCCTACAGCATCAGGAGCGTTTTGTAATTCGATTAGATCAACATCATGCTTTCCTAACCATTCAATAGCTTTAAGGGTATCGTCACAATCTATTGCACATGTTGGTGCAGTAGTACAGTAGGCATGCGCTAACCCTACATTCATTCCATGTAGCTGACTTATTTTATCAATTGTATTTACGGTATTTGTACGATGATTCCAGCCTATAAGGCTAGGAGATTTTTGACCGTATGTAATTGGAACTAATGCGAAACCTAACTCGATAAGTTTGCTTAGGTAAATTGGGCTTTTAAAAGAATTTTGGTGCACGTTAATCTCCATTGTTTGTTAACGTTGGAGATCGAGCCAAACACAAAAGACCCCCAACGTGGTTGGAGACCAATCTTTTTGTAGCGGCTCTTCGGCGACAGGACGCACCGAGCGATGCTGGCTTTTTTAGACAGTAGTCTTTTGGGATAGCCACCCCTTTGATGGTCACGAAATAAATTTCGTACAACAATTTTAATAATATTTTTTTTAAACTGCAACCTGTATTTAGCTTCGCAGCTTTGGATATTTAACCCAATTTATTGGCAAGTTCCTTTGCGGTAGGATGGTAGTAACGTTTAAGCATAGCCAGACTCTTATGACCAGACACCGCAGCTAGTTCAATAAGGTTGGGTAACTTAGTAGCAAGGTGAGTAATTGCAGTGTGTCGCAAGTCGTGGAAATGTAAATCTTGCACTCCAGCCCGTCTTGTTGCTTTTATAAATGCTGCTGCAACTGCCTCTGGTTTAATCGGAAATACTGCTCCTGTAATACTATGTGGAAGAGATTCAAGTATCAGTATTGCTTTTGATGAGAGCGGAACAGTTCGGGATTCGCCATTCTTTGTTAGGGGTAAGAACGCCGTACGGTTTATTAGATCAACATTAGCCCATGTCAAAGCTAGCATCTCCCCTCGGCGCATCCCAGACTCTAAAGAAAACTCAACCAGCGGCTTCATCCATATGCTTACCCTGCGCGTGGGACGCGGCGCCAATTCATCCAGTATGCGGAGCTTTTCCGCTTCGTTCAATATTCTATTTCTACCTTGTGGGCTTTGCGGCTTACGGACAAGTCTTAGTGGGTTGTCAATGTTGATTCCCCATTCTCGTCTTGCTTGATTGATGATGCTTGATATATATGCCAGTTCTCTGATAACTGTGCCTGATGAAACCTGAGTTAATCTTTGATCTCTGTACTCGGCGATTTTGGCGGGTGTTAATGCCGTCATACTTAATTTAGAAAGTGTATGACGTTGTAAGGCTTTTAATCGAAATCTATCTTCCAATGCACCGCGCATGTTCGGTATAACTTCTTCGATATACCTGCCTATCAATTCACCAAGCGTTGTTCGTTCTGCTAATACAAGGTTGGTATAACTACCTTTTTGCATATCCACTTCGACTTGCTTCGCCCAGCGCTCTGCATCTATTTTATTGATGAAGGTTTTGCTAATACTTTGATTTGCTTTTCGGACGCGTGCTTGCCAGTGACCATTTTTTCTTTTGCGTAGTGTTGCCATGTTTTCTGCTCCTCAGTGGGACAGAATTGGGCCCTAGCTTTTTATTCTTCTTTTCTTTTGTTTTACAAGTTAGTACCTACTACTCTGCACTCCAGCTGCCTGACTTACCACCATGCTTCTCTAGTACTTTGACATCCGACATCACCATGCCACGGTCAACTGCTTTGCACATGTCATAAATAGTCAGTAGTCCAACTTGCACAGAGGTGAGTGCTTCCATTTCCACACCGGTTTTTCCAAATGTTTCTACTTGAGCGTGACACAACACGCTAGATTCTTTTTCGTTCACAGTAAAGTCGACAGCAACACGGGTTAAGGCAAGTGGATGGCATAAAGGAATGAGATCACTGGTTCGTTTAGCCGCCATGATCGCTGCGATACGTGCAATGCCAAGTACATCGCCTTTTTTTGCGCTACCGGATGTGATGATGGCGAGTGTTTCTGGTTTCATGCGTATGACACCACTTGCCATGGCGATGCGATGTGTTTCAGCTTTTGCGCCCACATCAACCATATGGGCTTGTCCGCCTTCATCGAAGTGTGTCAGGCCGCCATTGGAATCTGAAGATGTGGTGGGATTTTTTGCAGTAGTCATGGCAGAAGGTTGATAAATTGTGAACAGAAGTAAGTGAAGCAAAGATGCAGGTATCATAGCATCATGAAACGTTTTTCTTCTTCTGGCTGGCAAGGATCACCCCTGCGTTTGCTTATCGCTGCAGTATTGGCGATGACTAGTCCTTCTTGGATTGCTCCGACTCCCGCTCAAGCACAAAATCTGCCCAATTTAGGTGGCGCTGATGGCGAAGAGTTGTCCCCGCTGATGGAGCGCAAGCTTGGCGAGCAGATTATGCAAAGCATCAAGCGCGACCGCGACTACATCAATGATCCAATCGTGTCGGATTATTTAAATAATTTCGGCGCAGTTTTGTTGGCAGCAAATCCACAAACGCGCGCAGATACGGGTTATGACTTTTTATTTTTTGCGGTACGTGATCCTTCATTAAATGCATTTGCTCTGCCTGGTGGTTTTATTGGTATGCATTCAGGATTAGTGTTGTCTGCACAATCAGAATCTGAACTCGCTTCTGTGCTGTCACATGAAATTGGTCACGTTTCACAGCGCCATATTGCACGCATGATAGGCAATCAAAAACAAGATTCTCTGTTGCCATTGGCAGGCATTTTGATTGGTTTATTGGCTGCACGTAGTAGTCCTGATTTAGCGGCTGCTTCTATGATGGGTGGCACTGGTTTGGCAGTGCAAAGACAATTAGGATTTAGTCGCGATGCGGAACGTGAAGCTGATCGTGTTGGTTTACAAATTTTACGTACTGCAGGATTTGAAGCATCAGGTATGGTGAATTTCTTTGGACGCTTACAAGCTGCGAGTCGAAATTCTAATGACTCAGCACCAGCATATTTGCGCACCCATCCAGTTACCACTGAACGTATCGCAGATATTGAAGCACGTATACGAAATGAAACCTATCGTCAGCATGTCGATAGTTTAGATTTTTCTCTCATCAAAGCACGTATGCGTGTTTTGCAAAATGATACGCCCCAAGGTTGGCGTGATTCAGCTGTCTTTTTTAATCAGTTGTTTAAGCAAGAGACACGCACAGCGATGTTAGCTGCACGTTATGGTTTAGCGCTACTTGCAATCAAGCAGCGCGATGTGAATCGTGCGACTGAGTTATTCAAAGAGATGAATGAGGATGTGCTACGCAAACCTGCCTTACCTAGTACGTCTATTTTGACGGCATTTAAAATTGAGCTAGCTCTTGCTAACAATCAGCCTACTGAGGCATTAAAGCTGGCACAGCAAGCGCGCAATCAATATCCTGTGTCGCGTGCCATTACCATGCTCTATGTCGATACATTGATGGCGACAGGTAAGCGTGACGAAGCAATTTTATTTTTACGTGATTTAGTTCAAATGAATAAGCAAGACCAGAGTTTGTATCAAGCCTTGGCGAAAGCTTATGCAGATCAAGGCAAGTTAGCATTGCAGCATATGACACTGACTGAATACTATGTGTTAGCAGGAAGTTTGCCGGCTGCTTTAGAGCAGTTAAGATTGGCGCGCGCTGCGAATGATGCATCGTTCTATGATCAAGCGATGATTGATGCGCGTGAGCGTGAACTGCAAGTTACGTGGAAAGAAATGTTAAAGCAGAAGGGTAAATAAGCTTAAATAAGCTTAAGTGAATTAACGTGGCTTTTGTTGAAATCCAAATTGCTGCGCTATGTCATTTGACTGCACTAACTTAACAGGCAATACATCACCTCCCACCATAAAACTACAAGCTTCGGTTGGTTGGTGCATCCAATTCAACAATTCTGCATCGCTGCATACAACGCCGTTTAGTCTGAATTGTAAAAGACAAGCAGCGATGTCACGATCATCTAGCATGGCGATTTGTGTGGCGTTTTGAAATAACAAACTTCCTTGATCGCTTAGCCATACTGTGTGTATGTTTTTAAGTGCGAGACCATCTTGCGTGACGAAATTTTCTTGTGTATCAGTTCTGGCGATAAAGGGTGTGGTTTCAAGATCAACATAAACGCGCTGTGGTCCATTTTGAAAAAACCATGCGCCATGTTCATCGCTTGCATAATTTCTATAGATAAAAGCCAGCAAGCTCGCATGTCGAATAGGATCGCCTGCCGAAGCGTTTTTTTGCGCAACTTCATCACACATACGAAATACACCACGTGCATCAAGTCGTAGCCACCCATAACAATGCGGCACATTTGGCCACTTTGCCATAGCTTGTTTAACGATGTCATCCATATTGTTATTCTCAATTACATTGCTTGTACTAGTGATTTTTGAGTGCTATGTGCAGTCAAAAAATCTGTGATGCGTTGTGGTAGCCACTGTAAATGACCAGGCAAGGAGCCACTTGCAAAACCGACATGCCCACCTGTTTCAGGATACTCTAATGTGACAGCTTTCGATGCGAGTTTAGGAAGATAAGCAGCTGGTAAAAAAGGGTCGTTACGCGCATTTAATACTAAGGTTGGCACAGTGATCATTGGCAGTACATGTTTTGCACTAGCGCGATTCCAATAGTCATTGGTGTCACGATAACCATGCAGAGGTGCAGTGACGACATTATCAAATTCATAGAGATCACGTGCTGCCATCAAAGTATCGTGATCAAATAATTGTGGAAATTGTTTGAGCTTTTGTAGGCACTTGGGTTTTAATGTGCGCAAAAATGATTGTGTATAAATCATGTTAATGCCACGTGAGAGTGCAGCGCCGCCTGCTGCCAGATCGAGTGGTGCTGAGATGGCGCATGCAGCATCAACAAAGTTTGACTCTTCTGCAAATTCACCTAACCAACGTAATAAGGCATTGCCACCGAGTGAAACACCAGACGCAAAAAAATGTGAGCACTCTGTGCGCGCTATTTGTTGTTGCAAGCGACGTAAAATCCAGTTGATTTCATTAGCGTCCCCCGAATGATAAAAGCGTGGTGCGAGATTCAATTCACCAGAGCAGCCACGGAAATGCGGTATGGCAGCTGACCATCCAATCTGCGCAAGATGCTGCATGAGTGAGCGTGCATAATGACTTTGTGATGATCCTTCTAAGCCATGAAATAAAACTAAGAATGGTTTATTTGGACTGCCCGCTAAAAAATCAACATCAATGAAATCATTATCAGGTGTAGTCCATCGTTCGCGACGCAGTGCAGTGCTTGTTGTGCGTAATATTTTTGCGGGATAAATAGTTTGTGCATGACCACCAGGTAGCCAGCTTGGGGCGACATACTCGCCTTGTGAAATCATAGAACTCATGCAATGTGGCACGGTGTGCCTAGTTAAAAGTTATGCTTAATGGAGGTGTACTTAATTCATTAGGACTTAATGAAGTACTGAACTATCAGCGTGATGATGATCTGATGCCTTGCCTGCTGCCACCGACGCATGATGCATGACGATGCGCCAGCCTTGTGGTGTTTTTAGATAGACATTCGTAGCGATGATATGCGCTTCTTCAAAATTAGATTCTTCAGCGAGTTTAATTTCTTCTATCACTGAATGAACAGCCGACATCATGTTTTGTGTGATGTGCAGATTGCGTGGATGGATATGCACAGGACCACGTTCAAATATCATTTCCCATGACTCACGGATCGCAACATGACCATGTAAACGTGGTGCACCGGGATGTACACAAACTATTTCTTCATCATCTGCCCACAAGGCCATTAAGCTTTCTAAGTCAGCGCGTGCAATCGCATCATAAAACGCATGTTCCGCATCTTCTGCTGTTGCAAGAAATTGTTTCTGGGTGCTAGACATAGAAAATAGTGTTAATGCTTATGTGAACTCACACCAGATTTGAGACGATAGATCGTGCTGCAGTAAGGGCAACGAGCTTCACCATTATCAGCAAATTCTAAAAACACTCTGGGATGCGATGACCAGATCGGCATCGCATCATTAGGGCAGTGTGCAGGTAAATCTTTACTATCAAGTTCAACAGGTTTGCTATTCGTACTCATTCTTTACTCCGGTGTGCGTGCTTGCTTATACCAAGGTCAACCAATGGTTATATTGCGGTGCTTTGCCGGCAACCACATCAAAAAACAGCGCTTGTAGTTTTTCTGTGATGGGGCCACGACTGCCACTACCTATGGTGCGGTTATCTAATTCACGAATCGGTGTGACTTCAGCAGCAGTGCCAGTGAAGAAGGCTTCATCAGCACAATACATTTCATCACGAGTAATGCGTTTTTCTATGACTTCTATGCCCATATCACGCGCCATAGTTAAAACAGAATCACGGGTAATGCCATCTAAGCAGCTCGCTAAATCTGGGGTATAAATTTTGCCTGCTTTTACGATGAAGACGTTTTCACCAGCACCTTCGGAGACATAGCCATCGGTGTCGAGTAAGAGTGCTTCATCGTAGCCATCCGCGGTGACTTCTTGATTCGCAAGGATGGAGTTGATGTAATAGCCACTCGCTTTTGCACGCACCATGGATACATTCACATGATGACGTGTGAAGGATGAAGTTTTAACGCGTATGCCACGTGCTAAACCATCTTCACCTAAGTAAGCACCCCAAGGCCATGCTGCGATCGAGACATGAATCGTATTGCCCCGTGCTGAGACGCCCATTTTTTCTGAGCCTATCCAAGCCAGTGGACGTAAATAGCAAGATTCCAATTTATTTGCTTTCACCACTTCACGTTGGGCAGCCATAATGGTGTCCATGTCGTAAGGGATCTGCATTTGGAAAATTTTTGCTGAGTTAAACAAGCGCTGGGTATGTTCTTTCAGGCGGAAGATCGCCGTTCCCTGTGGTGTTTTATAGGCGCGCACACCTTCAAACACTGCCATGCCGTAATGCAGGCTATGCGTTAACACATGTAGTGTTGCATCGCGCCAGTCAATTAAGTGGCCGTCTTTCCAGATTTTTCCGTCGCGGTCAGCCATGGACATAACAGTTTCTCCAATCAATTTTCGAATCCGTGATTTTAGCGGATTAGCTCCGCTTTAACGTCTTCTCTGTAGAATATTGGTTTGTTAAGCGCTTTATTTCTTTGCGCTAGCGCTTCACACTTGATCATGAATCCACCAAACGCTGCTCCACTCTCCCTGCAAAAATCTGCTTTTCGTGAGGCTTTACTGGTTGGTTGGCAGACTGGGCCTGGGCTTTTTGCATGGGGGATGGTAACTGGCATGGCGATGGTGCAGTCGGGTCTGAGTCTCTGGCAGGCTTTGCTAATGACCTTCACTGTCTATGCCGGATCAGCACAATTAGCGGTGTTGCCTTTGATTGCAGCGCTTGCCCCTGCCTCAATTATTTTTCTGACCGCGGTATTGGTGAATCTACGCTTTGTGATCTTCAGTGCAGTCATAGCGCCGCATTTTTCGCATTTACCTTGGTATCAGCGCTTGGTGTGTGGTTACTTTCATGTGGATATGATGTTGGGGGTTTTCCCGCGTCGTTTTCCCGGTCCTGCCCATGAAAATCGAGAGGAAAAGCTGGGTTATTTTGCCGGTTTAGTTATCCCGACTTGGTCTAGCTGGCAAGTGGGTAGTGTGGCGGGCATGTTGTTGGCAAGTCAGATTCCTTCTAGTTGGGGCATAGGTTTTGCCGGCACTTTGGCACTGCTCACGATTACCATTCCCTTGATTAAAAATTGGGCAGCCGTGGCTGGCGTAGTGGTGGCAGGTGCTGTATCTGTATTGGCAATAAGCTGGCCTTTCCGTCTTGGCTTAGTGATGGCGATTTTTGCCGGTATTGCAGCGGCGATGTTGGTGGATCACTTCACTGAGGATGAAGCATGACAACGCTGGAATATTGTTGGCTCATGCTGCTGATGACGATAGCAACATTTATATGTCGCAGCTTCTTTCTCACCTTAGGCAGTGGCGTCAAGCTTTCTCCTTGGGTGCGACATGCTTTGCAATATGCGCCTGCAACGGCATTAGCTGCCATTCTGGCGCCAGACTTATTTTTAGCAAATGGGTCTATGCTGCCTTTGATAAGTAATCTCAAATTGCTATCAGCACTCTGCGCAGCGCTGTATTTCATGCTGACGCGGCAAATGGTGGGCACGATTGTGTTTGGTATGTTGTGTTTTACAGGCCTGCGTATTTTCTTAGCTTGATTTCATCTTATTTTTATAGCTATAAAACCCTGCATAAAGCTGCAAAAGCACCTGCCAGAATGGGCGGAATAGGGGGTGCACTGGGGTAAAATACTCGTTTCCCGAATTTAACTTATCGAGCCGAACATGAAATTCAACCGACTCAGCGACCTCATTGCAAAAGATCAATTACGTGGCAAGCGTGTTTTCATTCGTGCTGACATGAATGTGCCGCAAGATGATGCCGGCCACATCACTGAAGACACACGAATTCGTGCATCCGTACCTGCTATCCAAGCTGCCTTAAAAGCAGGAGCTGCGGTGATGGTGACGTCGCATTTAGGGCGTCCAGTTGAAGGTGATTTCAAACCTGAAGATACCTTGGCTCCGATTGCAGCGCGTTTATCTGAGTTGTTGGGACAACCTGTTCCGCTAGTGCAGAACTGGGTCGATGGCGTGTCGGTAGCAGCAGGTCAAGTGGTCTTGCTAGAGAATTGTCGAGTCAATGTAGGTGAGAAGAAAAACAGTGACGACTTAGCCAAGAAAATGGCAGCGCTGTGCGATATCTATGTAAACGATGCATTTGGTACAGCGCATCGTGCAGAAGCTACTACTCATGGCATTGCGAAATATGCTGCAATTGCTTGTGCTGGTCCTTTGTTAGCTGCTGAGCTTGATGCATTGGGTAAGGCATTAGGTCAACCTGCTCGTCCATTAACGGCGATTGTTGCGGGCTCAAAAGTTTCAACCAAGTTGACGATCTTGACTTCCTTAGCTGAAAAAGTGGATCAGTTAATCGTTGGTGGTGGTATCGCGAATACTTTTATGTTGGCAGCCGGTTTACCAATCGGTAAATCATTAGCTGAACCAGATTTACTACCTGAAGCACGTGCCATTATTGAGATGATGGCCAAGCGCGGTGCGTCAGTACCCATTCCTACCGATGTGGTGTGTGCAAAAGAATTTTCAGCGAATGCGACAGCGACTGTGAAAGCAGTCAAAGATGTCGCAGCCGATGACATGATTCTTGATATCGGGCCAGAGACTGCAAAAGTATTAGCTGGCATGATCAAGCAATCCGGTACGATAGTGTGGAATGGCCCAGTGGGTGTGTTTGAGTTTGATCAGTTTGGCAATGGCACCAAAGAATTGGCAATCGCAATTGCTGCTTCATCCGGTTTTTCAATCGCAGGTGGTGGCGATACATTGGCAGCGATTGCGAAATATCACATCGCAGATAAAGTCGGTTATATCTCCACCGGTGGTGGAGCGTTCTTAGAATTCTTAGAAGGTAAAGCTTTACCTGCTGTAGAAATTCTGGAGCAGCGTGCACACTAATGTGCAAACAGCGTAGTCTTTATAAAGATTCACTATGACCCATCGTGCGACCAAGATCGTAGCCACTATAGGACCTGCTTCCAGTAGCCGAGAGGTGTTAAAGCGCATGATAGAAGCGGGTGTCGATGTAGTGCGACTCAACTTCTCACATGGCAAAGCAGAAGATCATGTTGCACGCGCTGCATTAGTGCGTGAGATTGCTGCCGAATGTGGTCGCGTGGTTGCAGTGATGGCGGACTTGCAAGGTCCTAAGATACGTATAGGTAAATTTGCAGACGGTAAGATAGAACTGCAAAAAGGCGATCACTTTATTCTTGATGCTGCCTGTGAATTAGGTAATCAAGAAAAAGTTGGTTTGGATTACAAAGAG
>JACCDH010514977.1_pt1 | contig 13744 bp, 12 predicted proteins | sample 7442481 | NCBI WGS metagenome assembly JACCDH01 (sample SAMN15323433, study PRJNA562643) | freshwater metagenome | isolation source: river surface water | place: USA:Blue River Watershed | collected 2017-08-15
AAAGGCCCATATATGACCTATTTAAAGTAATTTTTTCTATTCCACCAAGTCCATCATTAATAACAATATCAAAACTTCCAGACAAAGCAATAATAAATTCTTGCTGCTTGAAATATGCATGCCCCCCCCTATACTCACCTCCAGGTACATCATGAATCCAAAAAACACGTGCTATATCAAAAGGAATTTGTGATCGATTCTCTACAAAAGTAAGATTACCCCTCGCATCAACGATTTTGGGGAGTGTTATTATTTTGTATTTTTTAATTGTATCCACAAAGATTTAAATTAAACTGCAATTTATATATTACTCCATCAACCTCATCCACTTTCCACTCCCCACCATCACCCCCTCACTAAACTCATCCTTCCCAAACACACCCACCCGCACCTTCTTCTGAATCAAAGGCTCTACCTTTTCAATCAACTGGTACAAATAGGGCCGGTCCACATTGCCTACCAGCACAAGGTCCACAAAGGGCGAATTCTTGCCCTCCGCTAATTCCCCCGTTAAATATACCTGGTCCACATTGCCCAACTTCTTGATGATCTGATCCACAATCTGATCCAAACCCACGAATTGCAGGATAATCCCACGGAGCGTTTGGAACATCGGATGCGCCTGATTCACCACATAATGCTTCACTTTGGCATTCTCCTCATCCTCCTGCACCTTGATCAAATGCATCTCCTGCAATTTATTCAACTCCAATCGTACCGTATTGCTACTCACCCCCAAATCCCGCTCCAAACCGCGCAAGTAAACCTTGCTCACTGGATTTAATAGCAATTTGGTTAGCAAAGCTACCCGAATCTTCCCCGAAAACAATTGATCTAACACCAAATTAAGCTGCCTTGAACGGCTTCGCCACCCTGAGTCACATGAACCCAAGATAGACTGATACAATAATGAGTAACAAATTTATTAAATATTGAATAATCAACAAGTTTTTTCACCGCTCATTTATCCTAAGGTCATTCAATTTCACTCAATTCTAATTACCTTGCAGCAATGAAAATGGAAAAAAAACTTAGCATCAGCCTAATTATCTCGATCGCATTGCTCTTTTTCTTCCAAATCTATCGTGTCAGCACGAACACACCTTTCCTCGATGATGTCAATTTCATCGACTTCGTGTACCACCTCGCACAACCCAATCAAAGCCTACTGGACTTTCTCACGCGCCTCTTCATGGTCGACAATAACCACATGGCTGTTTTCCCTAAATTGTGCCTTACCATACAATACCTGCTGTTTCATGATATCAACTTCAAACGCATCCTGCTCATCAGTGCCTTCCAATTAATTCTTATCGGGGCATGGTTTATTTGGCAATTTAAACAGACAAAAAAACCGTATTGGATGGCATTGCCACTCGTGCTCTGTTGGTTCCAGCCGCAGTACTATGAGATTGCCAACTGGGCCATGACTGGAATCCAACAGAGCTCGGTCATCTTATTCAGCCTTTTGGCCCTCACATGCATCGAAAAACCGGGCAAGAAATATTTTATATTAGCGAACATCTGCGCAGGATTGGCCTTTTATTCCTTTGGTAGTGGGGTGCTGGCGTTTGTTGGCATGGCTTATTTTCTATTCGTCAATAAACGCTACCGAGAAATTCTTTGGATGATTCCCCTTCCAGTCATCCTACTCGGATCCTACCTCTTCATGAAACAAATGGGCAGTGTTGCGAGCCCCAATACGATCCATCTGGCACATGCCAGCCCATTTTTCTTGAACCTGCTCGGCAGTATTGCCATGGTGATTTCATCAAATGCCTCACAAGCTGCCTGGATCATGGGCATCATCGTGTTAGCCATGAGCTTGTTCGGACTACTAAAAATCAATTATCAATCCAAAATTAGCACCTTTCTGCTAATGCTTTTGGCTAATTGCCTCCTCATCGTAAGCAGTCGGGAAGGTCTCGGAATCCATATGGTCAGTCGATTTGCCACCCTGAGTCCTCTCATCGCCATGTGCTTGTACCTGCTCTTTTTGCCACGCATTTCTCCTAAAATCAGCTTGGGGGTTTTGACGCTAGCAATTGCTTTTTGGGGATGTTCGTATATGCAATATTTGCCGGTCATGTACCAACAAAAACATCAATCCAAAGCTGAAGCAGCTAATTGGTCGCGCAATCGGGGTTGGCTTTATGCATCGGATCGTTTTCAATTGTTTGCCTCAGGCGTGTTAATTCCAAGTTTCAAGCAAGGCATTTGGCAAAGTGAAAATACCTTGTTGACCGATAAACAATTTGAATTATGTTTACAGGCCAAAAGCTTAGCGCTACCAATTAAGAATGAAAAGCAAATCCTTTATTTAGGCAATTTCCCTTTCGACACGGCACTCGACAAGGCTTATTATTTCATTTTTATACAAGGACAAAAAGCATACGTCAAAAACATTGAATTCAAGCCGAATAGCAAGAAAAACATGTTGATGAGTGGAAAGTGGTTGATGCATGAGGGTTCAGCGAACATGCAAAATACCCAAATGGAGCAGGGAACCTATCAGCTATTTATCTTTGACGAGGCCAAGCAACGTTTTTGGAATACAAATCAGACATTTAGCCACGAAGGGTAAAACAATATGTCCGTGCATGCGTTAGATAGCTATGTCAAATCCAATCGTCAGCATCAAGCACCTCTCCAAACATTTTGGAAATTTTCATGCCGTTCAAGATGTCAATATCACAGTTAATCCAGGCGACGTATATGGCTTTTTAGGCCCCAACGGAGCGGGAAAAAGTACGACCATGCGCTGCATGCTTTCGCTCATTCAAGTAGATAAAGGGTCCGTTGAACTGTTTGGCAAATCCATCAACAAACACCGGAGCGAAATCTTATCACAAGTAGGTTGCCTGATCGAAAAACCAGACTTCTATAAATACCTTAGCGCTTTTCAAAATTTACAGATTTTTTCAAGGATCTCCGGGAATCCCTCCTCGAAAAAAGAAATCCTCGATATGCTTGAGTTTGTAGGTCTCGAAGGGCGTGAAAAAGATCATGTCAGCGGCTACTCGCATGGCATGCGTCAGCGCCTCGGAATAGCGCAAACCTTGCTTCATCAACCTGAGTTAATTGTGTTGGACGAACCGACAACCGGCCTGGATCCACAAGGCATCATCGACATGCGCAATTTAATTCTGCGCCTTAAAAACGAGCAAAAAAAAACCATCATTCTATCCTCGCATAATTTGAGCGAGGTGGAATTAATTTGTAACCGAATGGTCATCATTCACAAGGGGAAAAGCATCGTGGAAGGCGAAGTGCACTCCTTGTTAAATGAAGAGGAACAAATTATCCGCTTACAAAGCTCCGCTGAATGTATGGCCACTTTGATGGCGCTATTACAAGTTCAAGGATCGCCCATTCAAATCAATGACAATTCCGTCGAAATGAGCATTTCGAAAGAAAAAATCCCAAGCCTCAATGCTCAACTGGTTCAGGCCGGGATTCCCATTTTTGCCATTGAGGCAAAACGCAAATTAGAAGACTACTTCATTCAATTACTCGCCTCATGATATTCCTTTACAGCACCTACAACGAACTCATCAAAATCGCACTCAAACCGAGAAGCTATTTGGGGCTTGCTGCCATTACGGGCCTTGTGGGCATAATCCTATTCGCCCTGAAAGCGGATGGAATGTCGATGATTTCCTTTGTAACAGCCTCCTTCGAGCAGACCCTGCGATTCGAGGGCGATGTACTAAATGGAAACTTGGTGGCCTTTATTATTTTACAGATGTTGATTGTGCACATCCCCTTATTGGTCGCACTCGTAACTGGTGATCTCATTTCCGGCGAGGCCGCCATGGGAACTTTGCGCATGCTAGCTACCAAACCCATTTCGCGCATGCAATTGCTAGGTTCCAAATTTTTAGCAGGAGGAATCTATACGCTTTTGATCGTTATTTGGTTGGGCATTTTAGCCGTCGTCGTGGGTCGGTGGATTTTTGGACCGGGTGATTTGATGGTATTAAATTCGGATGGCTTAGTGATTATACAAGCGCAAGATGTACTTTGGCGTTATGCAGGCGCATTTTGTGTCGCCTTTTTTGCCTTATTGACCATCAGTAATTTGTCCATTTGCTTGTCATGTTTTTCCGACAATTCCATTGGCCCTATCGTATCGACTATGGCCATTATCCTTTTGTTTACAATTATTGGAACCTTGGACGTCCCCGTATTTGACCCGATACGACCTTATTTATTTACGACACACATGGCATCTTGGCGTTCCTTTTTTGAGGATCCCTTGCCCTATGATTCGATACGTAATTCGCTGATCATTTTAAGCTTACACCACGTATTGTTTGTGACAGTTGCCTTGTTTGTTTTTAACCGAAAAGATATCACCGTCTAATGAAATATTTATTTTTATTTCTTTTCCCATTGGCGATTCAGGCCCAAAATCCAGAACTTACGTTTAAGCGTTTGGTTCAAAAATTCAATCAGGTCAAATCGTATGAAGTGGTGGCCACCATAAAGCCGCAAATCCCTTTGATTCGAATATTACCGGTGAAAGCCAATATTCATTTTAACTATCCCAATAATTTTGCAATACAGTCGGCCGGGATTTCCATTCTTCCCAAAAATGGATTCTCAGAGCTGCCCCTTTTATTCAGTCGGCCAGATGATTTCACAGCCATTGCATCAGGGGCAGAAAATAACCTTGAAATAATCACGCTCTTGCCGAAGCAGCATGATGCGAACATTATTTTGGCAAAAATTTGGGTGGACGCCGGTGCCCTTTTGGTTATCAAATCACAAATTACCAGTCGGAGCAATGGAACCATGACCTGTGAATTCGACTATAATCAGGAAAAGTCTTGGGGACTTCCTTCGCATATGAAATTTATCATGGATGTTAATAAATTTAAAATCCCCAAAGGTTTGGCGACAGATATAAATCGAACGAGTCGGCCTGCTGAATCGGACGGGAAAACGAAAAAAGGAATCATTGATATATATTTCAACAAATACCAATTGAATTAAATTGGACAATTGGCCTCGCTTGTCTTAATTTGTGTTTTGTTCTAAACTTGAGACAAAATGCAATCAATGAATTTACCTTGGGTGGAAAGTCCATTCTTTCAACAAATCCTTCCAACAAAAAAATTAAGCGCTTCCGATGCTGCATTGGCTACTGAATACCACGAAAAAGGCTATGTGGTTGTCAAAAATGTTTTCAGTGCGGAATTAATTGACCAAATCATTCGCGACATGCAGGAAAAGGGATTTAATCCCGATTATCCGATTGAATCATTCCGGAATGATATACGCATTCAAGACCTTTGGCAATATTCAGCTTCGTCCCAACAAATGGCGGCGCATCCGGAAATCCTGAAAACATTGGAAATGTTATATGGTCGCGAGGTAATTCCGTTTCAAACGTTAAATTTCAAAGTAGGTTCGCAACAAAAAGCGCATTCGGATACGATGCATTTTAGTTCATTACCTGCGCGTTATATGTGTGGAGTTTGGGTTGCGCTGGAAGATATTACGGAAGATAATGGCCCATTATTTTATTATCCGGGTTCACATCGAACACCAGAATACAATTTCAGTCATTTCAAGAATACTGTATCGGATACGACCTATGATGATTATCCTGAATATGAAACATTCATGGAAAATTTAATGGATGCTTCGCCATATCAAAAAGAAAAGTTTTTGGCCAAAAAAGGAGATGCGCTCATTTGGTCATCGAATATCGTCCATGGGGGAAGCGCCGTTAACGATCCAAATTCTACCCGTTTTTCCCAGGTTACACATTATTATTTTAAGGACTGTGTGTACTATACGCCGATGTTGTCCAATATGGTTACGCAAGAATTATATGTTCGTAGAGGATTAACCAACATCCGAAATGGAAAACCCGTTATCAATTCATGGAATGGCCATCCGACCCATTTAATGCGGACGCGTGGGTTATTGTATTCGATCAATAATCATTTGAACCTGACAAGACCGCTGCGCTGGATTGCGACATGGTTGAGATAAGATTTTGTTCCTTCGCAACGTAGTTGTAGAGACGCGATAAGTTTCATCTATTGTAGAGACGCGATAACCATCTTCTATTTGTAGAGACGCGATACTTCGCGTCTGTTTTTAAAGAAGATGCGAAGTATCGCGTCTCTACAGCGGTTTGCCAAGGTCGTGGCGCTACAAATATTTCCTCAACAAGTCCACACTCTTCTGTACGCCTATCGAACCCTGTTCCTTTCCTTCAAATTCAATGGAAATATAGCCCTGGTAGTTTGCCCGCTTGAGCATTTTCACAATACGCTCATAATCCAACTCTAGGCTATACCATTCGCCGCCTCCGTAGTAGGTTTTGGCTTGTACGAAACTTGTTTTGGAAACAATTTTCTCTAATTTGTCGTAGGGGTTTTCGAGAAAATTACCCGTATCCATCAAGAGGCCTAGCCAGGGAGAATTCACTGTATCGTGGATGCGAAGCATGCCTTCTGGCGTGGAGCCGAGGCCCCAGTGGTTTTCAAGGGCGAGCAATACGCCACATTCCTCGGCTTTTTGCAAGCATTGTTGGATCCCATCCACACACCATTTATAGCCATCATCTTCCGTATAACCTGGCAGAATCGGCTCTACCCCGCGGTTGGCCATTAAATCGTCAAAACTCTTGATGGTATTCCAGCGGCCCGTATTGAGTCGGAGACAAGGAATCCCCATTTTATAGGCCAGTTCGATGCAATGGTTTGTGTGGTCGACATGTTTTTTCAATTCCGCTTTGTCGGGCGTGACAAAACCTTGGTGAATGGACAAGCAGGTCATGGAAATCCCATTCAAGAACGCATGTTTTTTTAGTTTTTGGAGGTAGGCATTGTCTTCACTTTCCATTTGTCGGTGCAAGACATCAATCCCGTCCAAACCCAATTTGGCTGCTTCATCAATGACCTTTTCGATGGGGAATTTATCCCCTTTGAAATGCCAATAGGAATAGGAGGAAACGCTTAATTTGATTTTGGATTGTGTGGGTGTTGACCCTGTCAACGGCAAAGCAGGGGCAGCGGAGGCTAAAGCTGCTGCAGAGATAAAATTTCGTCTGTTCATAGGTTTGAGGTTTTCATTGCTAACTTACCAAATAAAATAAAATGCTGTATGTACTTAGACGAAATTTGTGAATACTGTATTTCACTTCCTTTTGCTGAGGAAACACAACCCTTTGGTCCAGATCACATCGTTTATAAAGTCAAAGGGAAGATGTTTTTGCTTGTGGGAATCGAGGAAACTCCCATCCGTTTTAATGTCAAATGTAATCCTGAACGCGCTATTCAACTGCGTGAAGAATTTCCCAATGCCGTGTTCCCCGGCTGGCACATGAACAAAAAACATTGGAATACAGTCATCGTGGGGGCAGGATTGACAAGGTCCCAACTGGAAGACATGATTCGACATTCGTATGAGTTGGTGGTGAAATAGTCTAGGCTTATAACCCCAGGTTTTAACCTGGGGGTTCATATGAAACCCACTTCTCAGCCTCCGGTGAGTCCCTAGGCTGAAGCCTAGGGTTATCAATTTATACTTCTAACCCCAGGTTTTAACCTGGGGATTCACATGTCACCCGCATTTCTGCCTTCGGCTGAGTCCCTAAGGCTGAAGCCTAGGGTTATCAATTGATACTCATAACCCCAGGTTTTAACCTGGGGATTCATATGAAACCCACTTCTCAGCCTCCGGCTGGGTCCCTAGGCTGAAGCCTAGGGTTATTAGACCATTTCCTTGCAATTCCGCTACTTCACCCCTAGCTTTGGCAAACCTCAAAGGATTGCCAAAGCTAAGGCGTGACTATATGAAAAAAATTATCCTAATTCTGCTACTACCCTTCATGAGTTTAGCACAGTCGTCCACGTGGGAAATGACTGGATTTAAAAAGGCCGACAGTGAAAATCCGATCATGAAGCCGGATGTACAGGCGAAATTCTTCTGTCCCATCCAGAAAAAAATGGTAGGCTGGGAAAACAAAAATGTATTAAACCCTACGGCTTTGGTCTATCAAGGCAAAATACATATGCTATACCGGGCACAAGATTCGCTAGGAACGTCTCGCATTGGCCTGGCCATTTCGTCTGATGGAATTCATTTTAGCAAACAAGCTAGTCCCATTTTAGCCCCGGGAGAGGATGCATTTAAGTCCTATGAATGGCCCGGTGGCATCGAAGATCCACGCGTCATCGAGACCGGAGATGGCCAATTTTTATTGACCTATACCTCCTACGACGGCAAAACTGCCAGGTTGTGTTCCGCAATTTCGAAGGACCTCCAGCATTGGGAAAAACGAGGTCCCATGCTCGCAAGTCCCAAATACATTAACTTATGGTCCAAATCCGGAGCCATTGTGGGCAAGGAAATTGATGGTCGGGTCATTGCCCAGAAAATTGATGGTTTCTACTGGATGTATTTTGGTGATACCGATTTATTCTTAGCTAAATCGGCCGATTTGCGGCATTGGGAGGTCTGTGAAAATGCGGAAAATCAAGTCAAAATATCGGTACTCCAGCCGCGCAGCGGCTATTTCGATTCGCGCCTCGTGGAACCCGGCCCCTATGCCTTGATACGAAAAGAAGGTCTTTTGCTAATCTACAACAGCAGCAACGCCGCAAATTTCAATGATCCGAAATTTCCCAAATTTACCTATGCCGCGGGCCAAGCACTTTTTGATATAAATAAACCCTATAAACTCCTAGATCGTACGAATCAAGCCTTTATTTGGCCTGATAAAGATTACGAACGCGTAGGTGAAGTCAACGAAGTTTGTTTTGTGGAAGGCCTCGTGCATTTCAAGGGCAAATGGTTCTTGTATTACGGCACAGCAGATTCCAAAATTGCAGTGGCGATAAAATAATAGCATATTTAATAACCCCAGGTTTTATCCTGGGGATTCACATGATACCCACTTCTCAGCTACCCGCTGAGTCCCTAGGCTAAAGCCTAGGGTTATATATCACATATATCTGCCGCAGTCTGAGCCCCTAGGCTAAAGCCTAGGGTTATATCTACTACTTGATATTAAAATCATTGCCCTTGCAAATCCGCTCCACCACCGCTAGCTTTGCCAAACCTTGGAGGATTGGCAAAGCTAAGAGAAAACATATGATAAAAGGAATTCACCACATCGCGATCATCTGCTCCAATTACGAGGTATCAAAACATTTTTATACCCAAATTCTTGGTTTCAACATCATTCGGGAGGTTTACCGACAAGAGCGAGAGTCCTACAAATTAGACCTAGAAGTCAACGGATTATACCAAATCGAACTCTTTTCCTTTCCGAATCCTCCGGCAAGAACTTCCCGACCGGAAGCTGCGGGCCTCCGCCATTTGGCATTCGCCGTGGACAACTTAGAGTCAATCGTTGAACACCTAAATCGGCAAAATATTACATCTGAACCCATCCGAATCGATGAATTTACAGGAAAACGATTTACTTTTATAGCAGATCCCGACGATCTACCCATTGAATTTTACGAGAAATGAATCGAATCGATAAGAAACCCCTCACAGATTTAGGATATGGCTTTGTAACGGCCGACTACCTGCAAACGGGTTCAGATGAATACCTATACCGCAACGCTCAAATTCAACAAACTGATTACCGACAGCTCACTTCACGTGAGATCAGTATCATGGAGGCTAATTTAAACGAAGCCGAAAACTGGAAAGACATTTGGGTCAAGGAGGGATTCAACCCTTACCTCATCAAAAATTGTAGATTCTTTGGCATGATTCGAATAGGCATGTTGGAGTCCTGCTACCTAGAATTCAAAAACCTACGCATGCCCGTTGGGCTCTACAATTCCACCATCATTTCGAGTGATTTTGGAGATAATGTTGCCATCGACCGGGTCAATCTCCTATCCCATTTCCAGATCGGAAATGAGGTGATGATTCTGCAGGTCAACGAATTAGCCACCACCCCGACAGCCAAATTCGGGAATGGTATCGTGAAAGACGGGGAAGAAGAACGCATTCGTATTTGGTTGGAGTTAGGCAACGAAAATGGCGGCCGGAAAGTCATACCGTTCATCGGCATGCGCCCCGCAGACGCCTTTTTGTGGACACAGGACCGCGAAGACAAAGCACTCCAACAAGGTTATTTTAATCTGACACAAAAAGAATTTTCGACCCATCGAGGCTATTATGGCCAAATCGGGGATCGTACCGTCATTAAAAATACGGGCATCATAAAAGATGTCAATATGGGTTCGGACACTTACATCAAGGGGGCGAATAAACTCAAAAATTTGACCATCATTTCCTATCCACATGCCTCCACGCAAATCGGGGAAGGCTGCGAAATCGTGAATGGAATCATCCACGAGGGTTGTCGGATTTTTTATGGTGTCAAAGCCGTTCGTTTTATTTTGGCAGCTCATAGCCAATTGAAATATGGAGCCCGATTGATCAATTCCTTTTTAGGAAGTAATTCGACCATTTCCTGCTGTGAGGTATTGAATGCCCTTATTTTCCCGGCGCACGAACAACACCACAATAACTCCTTTTTATGCGCAGCCATTATGCATGGCCAAAGTAACATGGCAGCGGGTGCAACGCTAGGGTCTAATCATAATTCCCGCGGAGCAGATGGAGAATTGCAGGCAGGACGCGGTTTTTGGCCTGGATTATCCGTGGCCATGAAACATAATTCCAAATTCGCGGCCTTCAATTTGATTTCCAAAGGAAATTATCCTGGCGAAATTCACAATCCCATTCCATTTTCGCTGTTAGGAAACGACGACGAAACCGGCGGCTTGTTAATCATCGCAGGCTATTGGTTCCAATACAACATGTACGCCATTGCGCGCAACGCCTGGAAATTTGCGGCTAGGGATCAGCGTGTAGAGAAAAACATGCTATTGGAATTTGATTATTTGGCACCCGATACCGTCAGCGAAATGTTGGCAGCCCGGGAATTATTCTGCCAGTGGGTTGGTGATGCACTCGGAAAAGATGTAGCCGCCGGCAAGGCCTGGCTCGAAAATCCTGCGAATGCAAACGAAAATTTAGTCGTTTGGGCAAAAGGGATTGAGAACTCGAAACGCAAGACACGTATTGCCAAAATTCATCACGCCTATCAGATTTTTGGCGATTTGTTGCAATACCATGCAGCCAAAGAATGGATCGCTACTTGTCAGCGAAACCCAGATCAAAAGCCTTCCGACTTACTACATAAAACCCTTGCGAATGCGACCGCAATACAAACTTGGGATAATTTAGGGGGACAACTCATTCCATCAGGTGCTGTGGCAGATCTGAAAAACAAAATCAAATCGGCCAGCATTAAGACCTGGTCGGAGGTACATCATTTCTACGAAAAACAAGCAGTCTTATATCCGGACCAAAAATTCGAAAATGCATTAAATGGACTTCTTAAGGTTCAGCCAGACGCCATTGAAAATATTCCAACTTGGTTAAACAAGGCTGTTGAAACCGCGCGTTTCCTCACCGAGGGCATCGAGAAATCTCGTGCTAAAGACTACCAAGATCCGTTCCGTTTAGCCATGTTTGGCAATGCGAAAGAAATGGAAGCGGTGATAGGCGATTTGGATGACAATGATTTCATCCAGCAGTCAAAGGCAAATCAACAGGTTTTCGAAGAAAAAATTAATTCCTTATTGTAGTCCCTTTGGCAAACCTTTCAGGATTGCCAAAGTTTGAGACGCTTTTGGCGTCGATTCCCTAGGCTAAAGCCTAGGGTTAAAAGTTTACCTTGAGCCCTCCAACGTCCACAGACTAACGTCTAATGTCCAACTACGGCTGAGTCCCTAGGCTAAAGCCTAGGGTTAGCGATATAACCCCAGACTTCAGTCTGGGGATTCATAGACCATCTGTCTACCAGCCATCCACCCATCAGCCTACGGCTGAGTCCCTAGGCTAAAGCCTAGGGTTATAAAATTATCTTGAGACCCTCCAACGTCCAAAGTCCACTGTCTAACGTCCAATTACGGCTTATTCGAATCCACCTTCAAACGCTCCTCACGATTCGAGATTTCCCAGGCCATATAGAAAACCAAGCGTCCTACTTTTTGCACTTGATCAAATTCGATTTTCTCTACCTCATCTCCCGGCTGGTGATAATCTTCATGTACTCCATTGAAGAAAAAGGCGACTGGAATACCGTGTTTGGCAAAATTATAATGATCAGAACGGTAGTAGAAACGATTGGGATCATTCGGGTCATTGAAACGAAAATCCAATTCCAAACCGATGTGCTTCTTGTTCTGCTCCACCAAAATCTCCCGCAAAGAAGACGATAATTTATCCGACCCAATTTCATAAATATAATCCGGCTTGCCCATGTGCTCCTCATCGTAGCGACCCGTCATGTCTGTATTTAAATCACAAACCGTATTTGCCAAAGGAAATAGGGGATGATTTGAATACCACTCCGAACCCAAAAGACCTTTCTCCTCTCCCGTTACGGTCATAAACAAAATGCTCCGACGAGGTCTTTTCCCCTCCGCTGCGGCCTGACCAAATGCCTCCGCTAATTCCATAACCGTAACCGCACCCGAACCATCATCATTCGCCCCATTGTTGATCTTCCCATCAAACGAAATACCAATGTGGTCATAATGTGCCGTCAAAATCACGACTTCATCCTTCTTGTCCGTTCCTTCCAAATATCCTACGACGTTGTAGGTATCCACCGGTTTCTCCGTACGCTCGATGGCAAGACTGATAGGGGATGCCTTCCATTTCGTTGCCAAAGACTTTTTAGCTGCAGCGATCGATTCTTTATAAGCCAATAAATCAGCCTCTGTCGTGCCTAAAATTTCTGCCGCCATGGCCGATGAAATCAATAGGACTGGTGCTTCATTAGGAGAAGCAGCCACATCAGCAAATACCATGCGTTCATTTCCAAAACGCTGCATCATCACTTGGCGCTGGCGTAATTGATTACCGAACTCTTTCTCCGACTTATCCGAAATTAAGATCAATCCCTTCGCACCTAAAGCCTGTGCACGTTTCAATTTCTCTTTCCAGCCATCCCCTTTTCCGAAGGCCGAAGGATCTTTGGAACCCGATAATACATAATTTCCTTGCGCATCTTTGGCCTCCCCTTCGAATGCCAAAACATATTTGCCTTTGGCAGCTAATTTATCATAATCAGCAAATCCAGCTTGTTGGACCCCATACCCCGCAAACACGACAGGTAATTTGGCATTCGCAACAACTGGTGCCAAAGCATTTGCCATAAAATGTCCGAGGTAATCGTAAGCCTTGCCCTTAATCGACAATGCGACTTTTGTCCAAGAACGGTTCACTAAATCCACCTTCTGGAAATAAGAACCATTCACAGGGGCTAAACCTACTTTCTTAAAATGAGCCGCAATGTAATTGGCCGCTACCTTTTGTTCAGCAGAACCCGTATTTCGGCCTTTTAAGCTATCAGAGGCAATAAAAGTGAGATGTTTTTTCAAATCCTCCGCCTTAATCGTATAGGCATAAGGGACCGGATTTGCTTGAGCGAATGCGCCCGAAGAAATTAAATTAGCGACCAAAATGAGTGCTAATACATAGATTGTTGATTTTTTCATCGATGAAAACAAATTAAAAGAAAGCGAAGTTAAGGAATCAAAAATAAATCGCTAAAAAAAGCTTACTTTTGTGGCGATTTTTCAATCCAAATACCAGGTATTTTATGACCCCAAATTTCAAGTATCGGGAAGATTTCTCCTTGCGTCACAACAATGATGAACCTGCCGACGTATCTGCC
>JACCDH010822308.1_pt1 | contig 13738 bp, 14 predicted proteins | sample 7442481 | NCBI WGS metagenome assembly JACCDH01 (sample SAMN15323433, study PRJNA562643) | freshwater metagenome | isolation source: river surface water | place: USA:Blue River Watershed | collected 2017-08-15
GCTGCTGCACTTTTACAAGCTGGGTTACTCGCCGTTCACGCTGGCCTTTTTGTTTTTGCTTTACGAAGCAGCAGGCGTTCTGGCCAACCTGATTGGCGGTTGGTTGGCCACGCGATATGGCATTGCCCGCATGCCGACCGTGGGCCTGGTCACACAGATCATCGGCTTTGCTTTGCTTTCAGCTCTGCAGCCCGATTGGACAGCGGCCATGTCGGTGGCCTGGGTGGTATTGGCACAAGGGGTGTGCGGTGTCGCCAAAGACCTGACAAAAACCGCCAGCAAATCGGCCATCAAGATCACACAGGCGCAAGCCAAAGACACGGGCAACGGCCAGTTGTTCAAATGGGTGGCCTGGTTCACCGGCAGCAAAAACGCTATGAAAGGTTTTGGCTTTTTTCTGGGTGGTTTGCTGCTGGAGACACTGGGTTTTCAAGGCTCGCTGTGGGCCATGTCGGGTCTTCTGGCTTTGGTTTTGTTGGGCGTGGTGACGAGCTTGCCGCCCATGATGGGCAAGAGCAAAGCATCCGGATCGGCCAAAGAGCTGTTTGCCAAAAACCAGGGCATCAACGCGTTGGCTGCCGCCCGCGTGGCTTTGTTTGGTGCGCGTGACGTGTGGTTTGTGGTGGGTGTGCCGGTATTTTTGTACTCGGTGGGCTGGACCTTCACCATGGTAGGCGGCTTTTTGGCGGCGTGGACCATTGGCTATGGCCTGGTGCAAGCGCTGGCCCCGCAGCTGGTACGCCGCAGTGACGATGGCTTAAGCCGCGAAGTGCCTGCAGCGCGTTGGTGGTCGGCGGTGCTCACCCTCATTCCGCTGGGCATGGCAGCGGCTGTTTGGCTACAGGCGCCGCAACTGCCTTGGTGGGTGGTGGGGGGGCTTGCGCTGTTCGGCTTCGCATTTGCCATCAACTCCTCGGTGCACAGTTATTTGGTGCTGGCCTACGCAGCCTCAGAAAAAGCGGCCGAAGACGTGGGCTTTTATTACGCGGCCAATGCGCTGGGCCGGTTCATGGGCACGCTGCTGTCGGGCTTGCTGTACCAGTGGGGCGGCTTGCTGTATGCCTTGCTGGGCTCGGCACTGATGCTGCTGCTGTGCTGGCTGGCCACCCTGCGTTTGCCCATGGTTTCATCCACCCCAACCCGCATGACGGAGACCCGGTCATGAATCCCGTTTCAATGTTCAGCGTCATGGACGAAGAAGTGGCCGTCAAGGCCTTGGCGGCCCTGGCCCAGACTTCTCGCCTGAAGGTGTTCCGGGCCATTGTGGGCACAGGCCCCGAGGGCATTCAACCGGGTCAGCTGTCGGTGGCGCTGGACATACCGGCCAATACACTGTCGTTTCACCTCAAGGAATTGCACCATGCGGCCTTGGTCAGTGTGCAGCGAGAGGGGCGCTTCTTGCGCTACCGCGCTGACCTGGGCGCCATGCAAAGCCTGATGGACTTCTTGACCGCCCACTGCTGCCAAGGTATGTCTTGCGGCGATGCACTGAATCTGTCCTGTGAGACCGGCAACTGCTGATTTTTCTTCCTTTCAATGGAGACCTGAACATGCTCAAGCACAACATCCTCTTCATCTGCACAGGCAATTCCTCGCGCAGCATCATGGCCGAAGCCATCATGAACCACCTGGGGCCTCACCGCTTTGTGGCCTACAGCGCAGGCAGTCAACCTGCTGGTCAAGTGAACACACAGGCCTTGCTCTGCTTGGAAAGAAATCAACTCAGCACCACAGGTTTGCGCAGCAAAAGCTGGTCTGAATTTGCCACGCCTGATGCACCGTCCATGGATTTCGTGATCACCGTTTGCGACAACGCAGCAGGTGAAGTCTGCCCAGTCTGGCCCGGCCAACCGATGACCGCCCACTGGGGCGTGGAAGACCCAGGGCAAATCGGCACCAGCGATGAGGAAAAAAGCAAAGCATTTTGGGATGCATTCATGAAGTTGCACCGCCGTATTGCAATTTTGCTGAGCTTGCCCATCGACAAGCTGGACCGACTGTCTCTGAAAAAAGAGCTGGACCAGATCGGGCTGGCCTGATGCCAGCCTCTGCCAACTTGACACACGGTCCTTTCAACGCCCCAACCCAATCCAGACATGGGCATTTTTGAACGTTTCTTGTCGGTATGGGTCGCTTTGGGGATTCTTGCGGGGGTGGGTCTGGGCCTGGTGGCTCCCGGTCTTTTCCAGGTCGTGGCCGCGCTGGAGTTGGCACACGTGAATCTGGTCGTAGCCGTGTGCATTTGGGTGATGATTTTTCCGATGATGGTCCAGATCGATTGGAGCGCCGTGAAAAATGTGGGTCAAAAGCCGCAAGGCCTGGTGCTCACGGTGGTGGTCAACTGGCTTATCAAGCCCTTCACCATGGCTGCTTTGGGCGTGCTGTTTTTCAATCACATTTTTGCACCCTGGGTCGATCCGCAATCGGCCAGCGAATACGTCGCAGGAATGATCTTGTTGGGTGTGGCGCCTTGCACAGCCATGGTGTTTGTTTGGAGCCAACTGGTCAAGGGTGATGCCAACTACACCCTGGTTCAGGTCTCGGTGAACGATCTCATCATGGTGCTGGCGTTTGCGCCGATTGCGGCTTATTTGCTGGGCGTGACCGATGTCACGGTGCCATGGAAAACCTTGGTTCTGTCGACAGTCTTGTATGTGCTCCTGCCACTGTTGGCTGGCTTGCTGGGCCGCCGCTTCTGGCTTAGCCAAGGCGAGGGGCATCTGCAAAAACGACTGGCCCAACTCAAACCCTGGTCGATCACGGGCTTGATGGCGACCGTGGTTTTGCTGTTCGGATTTCAAGCTCCAACCATTGTGAGCAAGCCTTTGGTCATCCTACTGATTGCGGTACCACTGGTCATCCAAACTTACGGGATTTTCTTCCTTACCTGGTGGGGTGCACGTTGGCTCAAATTGCCTCACGATGTGGCCGGTCCTGCCTGCTTGATTGGCACATCCAATTTCTTTGAACTGGCAGTGGCCGTGGCTGTTTCCCTCTTCGGCCTGAATTCCGGCGCCGCATTGGCCACCGTGGTTGGGGTTTTGGTAGAAGTGCCGGTCATGCTGAGTTTGGTGGCATGGCTTAATGCACGTGCGGCACATGGGGACCTGAAGACAAGGGCAGATGTTTGAAGACTCGAACTGAGAATCGAGCCTGAACGTCACGAAATTTTCATTCTTCCGTCACATAATCTGAACCTTCCCTGCCAACGACCGTCTTGATTCATGCAAACCCGAACCCTCTTTGCGGCCATTGACCTGGGCTCTAACAGCTTTCGGCTGGAAATCGGACAGATGGACCTGGGACAACTGCGCCGTGTGGAGTACATCAAGGAAACCGTTCGCCAAGGCAATGGGCTGGATGCGGATCGCAACCTGACGATGGAAGCCATGGAACGCGGCTGGGAGTGCCTGGCACGTTTTGGTGAGCGCATTGCGGGGTTCAAACCCAGCCAAGTACGTGCAGTGGCCACACAAACCCTGCGCGAAGCCCGCAACCGCGATGTTTTCCTCGCCAAAGCCAAAGACATTCTGGGGTTTCCCATCGAAGTGATCGCTGGACGAGAAGAGGCTCGTCTGATTTACCTGGGTGTATCGCACCTTTTGCCGCAATCGGATGAACGGCGCTTGGTGGTGGACATTGGTGGGCGCTCCACAGAGATGATTTTGGGACAGCACGAGCGCGCCAGCACCCTGGAGTCTTACCGCGTCGGCAGTGTGGCCTGGTCCATGAAGCATTTCCCCGATGGCTTGTGGACGGCTTCTGCGTTCAAGTCCGCAGAAATAGCCGCCAAAGCGGTGCTCGACGAAGCGCAAGTGCTGTTCAGCCGTGACCAATGGGACCGGTGCTATGGCTCATCGGGCACGGTGGGCGCCGTGGCCGATGTGCTCACCCTGGCCGGCTGGCCTGAAGGCCGCATCACGCGAGACGGCCTGGCCTGGCTCAAGGAACGCCTGCTCAAGGCCCAAAAAATCGACAACTTGCGCCTGGAGGGCATCAAGGAAGACCGCAGACCCGTCATCGGGGGTGGCCTGGCCGTGCTGCAAGCAGTGTTTGACTTGCTGCAAATCAATGAAATGCACGCTGCGCAAGGGGCCCTGCGGCACGGCGCCTTGTACGACCTGATTGACCGTGACAGCACGCACGATGTGCGCTCCTCGATGGTGGACTGGCTGGCGCAGCGCTTTGGTACCGACAAACTGCAGGCTGAACGTGTATCCAAAACCGCTCAGACCTTGTTGGCCTCTTTGGTTTCTGAACCAGAGGCTGAGTTGAGCGCTGACCGCCAGCGTCTCTCCAAGAAATTGCATTGGGCTTGCCAGTTGCACGAAGTGGGCATGCGCATCTCGCACAGCGATTACCACAAGCATGGCGCCTACATCTTGGACAACACCGACCTGCCCGGATTTACCCTGGATGAATTGCATCGCTTGAGCCAGCTGGTGCTGGGACATCGGGGCAAGTTGCGCAAACTCGAGTCCGAGCTGGAAGACAGCACTTTTGTCCAGCAACTGATGGCATTGCGCCTGGCCGTCATCCTCTGCCATGCCCGGCGCGACCCGGATCTGTCGGGTCTGCATTTGACATGTGACAGCGAACGCCAAATAACCCATCTGCAAATCAGCAGCGAATGGGCGGATCTCTGGCCACAATCCACGCACTTGTTGCGAGAAGAAAAAGCCGCATGGCAAAAGACCGATTGGTCCTTTGTGGTCCATCTGGACTGAGACCCTACCCTGCTGAAGGCCCAGTGTTGTCAGCGGGTGATTAACGGTATAAACTGTATGTACCGTTTATTCATCGAGGTCTGTTCACCATGGCTCAAACATCCGCTTCGCCCAAGTTGAAAAATCCTAAAGCTGCCACGCCTAGCAAGACAGCAGCCAGCCCCAAGGCTTCCAAACCAGCCCCAAGCGCCTCCAAAACGGCCAAGCCTCAGGCCAAGCCCGCCAAACCTGTGACCCAACCCGCAGTAAAAGCCTTGGTCAAACCCATTAGCAGCACAGCCAAAACCGAGCCCGCAAAATCAACGCCGGCCAAAGCTGTCAAGGAAAAAAAGGTCAAAGTGGTTCGTGACAGTTTCACCCTGCCCAAAACAGAGTTTCTGCAAATCACGGACATGAAAAAACGCGCGATGGCGCTCGGCATTGAGGTCAAGAAAAGCGAGTTGATCCGTGCAGGCTTGCAGGCCCTCAGCAGTATGGCCGACGCTTCGTTCAAGAAAGCCTTGGGCAACGTGCCAACCATCAAGACAGGCAGGCCGTCCAAGGCCTGATGGCGTCAGAGTTTTTCGGCGCAGGTCACAGACATCAGCACTGTCTGTCCCTGCCCTTCCCTGCTGCGGTGACGCAACCACCAGACCGCACCTTTGCGTATGGCGCAGGCCTCTTCAGGCATGCGCAGCAATTGGGCTACGACCCCACCCAAGGCAGGCTGATGGCCCACCAGCAACACCGGGTATTTCGCATCGGGCCAGCCGGAAGTCTCCAGAATGTCCTGCACAGAAGCACCCGGCGAGAGTGCGTCGCGGATTTTGTATTTGCGCTTCAATGCCTTGACAGTTTGCTCGGCCCTGACTGCAGGGCTGCACAAAATACGGGTGCCTTCCGGCAACTGAGAATCCAGCCAGGCCGACATGCGATCGGCCTGTTTTCGGCCTCGGGGTGTCAACGCTCTGAGCATGTCTTCTTCACCAGGCTCGGCTTCATGAGCCTCGGCATGCCGCCATATGATCAAGTCCATGCCATTCACCCTGCAGCTGGTTCACCGCTGTAGCGCTGCATCAAGGCTTGCTGAGCACCGGGGCCCGGCGCTGTCAGGCCCACCCGGTGGTACTGACCGTCAGACGACAAGTCCCAGGCATCCCGCCCGTCGTGCAAATATGCGATCAGACATTCGTCGATGATCCGCTGACGCAAGACCGGGTCCTGCACGGGCCAGGCCAGTTCAATGCGCCGCGTCATGTTGCGGCTCATCCAGTCGGCACTCGACAAATAAAGCGATTCATCCTGGTCAGCGGCAAAGTAAAACACCCTGGAATGCTCCAGAAAACGACCAATGACCGAACGCACCCGAATGTTCTCGCTCAAGCCCGCCACACCAGCGGGCAACATGCAAGCCCCACGAACAATCAAATCGATCTTGGCCCCCTGTTGACCTGCGGCCAGCAGGGCCTCGATCAGGGGCACATCGGTCAGCGCGTTCATCTTGAGCACGATGCGGGCAAAGACGCCACGCGCTGCGGCTTGTCCGACCGCGCGGATGCGGGCCAGCATATCGGCGTGCAACTGGAAGGGCGCCACCAACAAGCGTTTCATTTTCGGCAAGCAACTCTGACTGGCCAAATGGCCAAACAACTGGTCCATGTCCGAGGTAATGGCTGCGTCGGCGGTGAGGTAACTGATGTCGGTGTACAAGGCTGCCGTGCGGCGGTTGTAGTTGCCCGTCGACAGATGACCATAGCGGCGCAACAGGCGCCCCTCGCGGCGCGTGACCAAGAGCATCTTGGCATGGGTCTTTAGACCCACAATGCCATACACCACCTGGGCGCCAATGGCTTCAAGTTGTTCGGCCCAGTTGATGTTGGCCTCTTCGTCAAAGCGGGCTTTGAGCTCCACCACGGCAGTGACTTCTTTGCCTTTTCGGACGGCTTCGCGCAGCAAATCCATCATGGTGGTATCGCTGCCTGCACGGTAAATGGTCTGCTTGATGGCCAGCACATTTGGGTCTTGAACCGCCTCCTTCAAGAAGGCCAGCACGCCATCAAAAGATTCAAACGGCTGATGGATCATCACATCACCCTGCTTGAGCCGGGCAAATATAGAGCCATGCTGTGGGACGTGCGCCGGGAAACTGGCTTTGTAAGGTGGAAACAGCAAATCAGGCGCATTGATCAAGTCAATCAGCTGCATCATGCGGACCAGATTGACAGGTCCGTTGACTCTGAACACCGCCGCCTCGGGCAAGCGGAACTCCTTGCGCAAGAATTCGGCCAAGCGTGGTGCGCAACTGGCGGACACTTCCAGCCTCACCGCCTGACCGTAATGGCGGTGCTGCAGTCCCTGACGCAGGGCCATGCGCAAATTGGCCATCTCGTCTTCGTCCACGGCCAGGTCGGAGTGTCGGGTAACCCTGAACTGAGAAAACTGCCCCACCACACGCCCAGGAAACAATTCAGCCAGATGCGCCCGAATCACGCTCGACAGCAACACATACGCCGTGCTACCGCCGCACACTTTGGGAGGCAATGGAATCAAACGTGACAGAACCCGTGGCACGCGGACAATGGCAATTTCGTTGGTCCGACCAAAGGCATCCTTGCCCGAGAGTTGAACAATGAAATTCAGGGACTTGTTGGCCACCTGAGGAAACGGGTGTGCCGGGTCCAGCCCGACAGGAACCAACAAAGGCTGAACCTCGCGGTTGAAATAGCTGCGCACCCACTGGCGTTGCTCCGCATTGCGCTCGCCATGAGAGAGGATGCGGTATCCCTTGCGTTCGAGCGCTGGCAACAGATCGTCGTTGTACAAACTGTATTGCCGACTCACGATGGCGTTGGTCTTCTCTGTGATCGCCTGCAAGCTGGCTGAGGTGAATGGACCGGTCTGGAGCTCTTGCAGAGAGGCCATGACATGAGGCTCTGCCCTGACCTCAAAGAACTCATCCACATTGGACGAGACGATGCACAGATAGCGCAAGCGTTCGAGAACGGGAACTTCGGGTCGGTGCGCCCAGTCCAAAACCCGTTCATTGAAGGCCAGAATGCTCAGATCGCGATCAAGCAAGCCGCTTGGAAGCGCGTCCTGTGTTGGCAAGTTGCTGGTTTTGGCCATATCTTTTTCTCGAATGAGATTGGAGTTTAGAAACGGCGCATGTCAATTTGATGACAAATCCAAGATCTCAAGGCAGCAGGTCGTGGCTATCGGACAGGCACGAGATAGGACTTGAACAACTGCACGGTCTTTGGCCAGGCAAAACTTTCAGCCCGATCACGCGCCTCTTGCCTGGACAGTGCCAATGCCCCGGTGACGGCCTCCTTGAGGTCTTCGGACAAAACCCCACCCCAGGTTTTTCCATGGTCATCACCCAAGACCTGTAAGGGGCCATCGACCGGGTAGGCGGCCACTGGGGTGCCACAGGCCATGGCCTCCAACATCACAAGGCCGAAGGTTTCATTTCTGGACGGAAAAACAAACACATCCGCTGCAGCAAAGATCTGGGCCAGTATGTCTCGTGGCAACACGCCCATCCAAACGACATCCGGATACCGGTCCTTGAGCTGCGCCAACAAGGGACCTTCTCCACAAACAATGCGCGTGCCTTCCAGTTGAAGGTCCAAAAATGCATCGATGTTTTTCTCGTAAGACACTCGACCCACATAAAGCGCCAGTGGCCGAGGCAGACTTTGGAATTCAGGCAGGTCCAGTGCCCGCGCATGGTGCTGGAACAAGTGGAGATCGACCCCATGCGTCCAGGCCTTGAGTTGTTGAAACCCTCGGCCTTCCAGCATTTTCAGGACCCCTTGGGTTGGCACCATGACACCCGATGATGGCCGATGGAATCGGCGAAACAGCCCATAGCCCATCCACAAAGGCACGTTCAAGGCCGCTTTCAGAATTTCGGGGAACTTCGTGTGAAATGCCGTGGTGAAAGCCCAACCACGTTTGAGACAGTGTTTGCGGGCAGCCCAACCCAGAGGGCCCTCGGTGGCGATGTGCACCGCATCGGGCTTTAAGGCATCGAGCATGGTGGCCAAACTGCGGTAAGGGCGAACGGCCAAATCGATGCCCGCATAGCCTGGGCAGCTGCGGTGCTTGAATTGATGGGGGTGAATGACCGACACATCCACACCCAATGGCCCCAAGGCCTCAACCAATTCATGCAGCGTGGTGACCACGCCATTGACCTGAGGATGCCAGGCATCGGTGACCAGTGCGAGCCTCATGCCGGTTCCTGTAGAGCATTGGACTGTGACAACGCTATCGCATGCGATCCCCAACGGATGATTTCCAACCGCCCATCTGCATGTTCGACCAATGCGGTCCGGCTTTCCACCCAATCGCCGTCGTTGCAGTACAAGACCCCATTCACATCCCTGATTTCGGCATGGTGAATGTGCCCACACACCACACCGTCATAACCCCGTCGCTTGGCCTCAGAGGCCACCGCCACTTCAAAATCGCTGATGAAGTTGACCGCTTTTTTGACCTTCAGCTTGAGGTAAGCCGACAAGGACCAATAACCCAAGCCCATGCGGGCCCTGAGACTGTTCAGGTGACGGTTCATGCGCAGCGAAAATTCGTACAACCAATCGCCCACATAAGCCAGCCATTTGGCACACTGGATCACGCCGTCAAAGTGATCGCCATGAACGACCCACAACTTCATCCCTGTTGCGGTGGTGTGGGTGGTGTCGTGCAGCACCTCGACGCCACCAAACGCATGACCGACAAAATGCCGGGCAAATTCATCGTGGTTGCCGGGCACGTAAATCACGCGACAACCTTTGCGGGCACGGCGCAACAGCTTTTGCACCACATCGTTGTGGCTTTGTGGCCAAAACCAGCGCCTGCGCAACTGCCAACCGTCGACAATATCGCCCACCAGATACAGCACATCACTGGGGTGATGTTTCAAGAAGTCCAGCAAGGCATCTGCCTGAAATCCTGGCGTGCCAATGTGCAAGTCAGATATGAAAATCGCCCGCAAACGCTGACGTTTTGTGGGCGATTCATCTTCCTCCTGATCATCCAATGAGTCCAAGGAGCTCATCAGAAGAGACCGGGGCAGAGTACCCCGATCATGGTGAATGACCGGACTTTTGAGCATGGCTGGCGTGACCATGGGGTCCGCTGCCCTTGTCATTGGGCACCTGCTGTGAAGTGTTTTTTATACCGTGCAGGCAAATCAGCAGTTCGCATCATCATCGGCAGGTCGGCGGTGTTGAAATCCGGGTCCCAAGCTGGCGCACCCAAGACCTTGGCACCCAGGCGCAAATAACCCTTGATCAGCGCTGGTGGTTCAATGGGCAAGTTGTGGTCCATCTCTTCAATGGGCAGCGGCAGGCGCGGGCGCACATGAAACTGGATATCGGCCAAATGCGTTTGGCGCAGCTGGTGCCAGATGCTGGCCGCCACATCCCCGGTGACCAGGCCGTTGTGCAGCATGGGAATGCTGGCGCAACCGATCATGGTGTCCAGACGATTGCGCTCCATGAATTCAAACAAGGCTCCCCACAGGGCCATGATGACGCCGCCATGGCGGTGATCGATGTGCACGCAGCTGCGTCCCAACTCGACCATGCGGCTGCGTAAGCCGCGCAAGCGGGTCAAGTCAAATTCGGTGTCGCTGTAGGTACTGCCTGCCCGCTTGGCCTGAACCGGTGTCAACACCCTGTAAGTACCAATCACTTGACGTGACGCCACATCGCGCACCAACAGGTGTTCGCAATAATCATCAAACACATCGATGTCATGCCCTTCGATGGTTTTGGGCAATCGTGCACCCATCTCATCGGCAAAAATCGAATACCTCAATCTTTGCGCTTCACGAATTTCGTCTTGATGCTTTGCCCAGCTGACTTCAATGGTGCTTTGCACGCGGCGAGGCAGGAATTCAGCTTGGGTTTGATTTGATCCTGGATGAAGCGACCCCCGAGGCAAATGGATCGGCGAGAGATCAAAAGTGGGGCTGGGGATTTCTTTCATGGCACAAGCTCCTGTTCATCAATGAAGGCATGATGAACAGCTGCCGTGTCAAGAAAATGTCGTGACCATGAAAGTTACATGACACTGATGGCGTGCAACGATTGAATCAGTTCGTCCAGTTGATCGAGCGCATCTTGCGGCGTCGACTCAAACCAACCTTCTTTTTTTCCCAGATCTTCCCAAATCCTCAGCTGGATGGCATCGCCAAAAAATGGGTGTCTTTCGAATGCAGCGCACTCTTCTTCGCTCAAATGACCACCTTGGTGCGTCAAGCTGCGGCGGGCTTCTTCCGATAGCTTGTGGGCATAAGCGCCACGTGTCGTGACCAAATAGCGTTTAGCCAGAACATGCAGCCGCACAGGCTCTGAAACTGCCCGCCCAAACAAAGGCTCCAGAAGCCTGGCACCCAGCGCCGCATGGTCTTTTGCGTTTGCGACTTCAAGGTGGCCATGGGCATGCCCCCACAGATGTCCAATGTCGTGCAGCCAGCTGGCCAGTTGCAGCTTGTGTGGGGCGCCCGACTTTTCTGCCAAACGACCGCACTGCCAAGCGTGCGCCAAGTAGGTAACCCGCTCACCCGTGATGATTTGGTGAGCAGCTTGCTGGTAGAGACCCAGGATCTGTAGCGTGCCGATTTGCATCGCAGCATTCTCTGGTCCTCATGTGTCAACAGCATGACAAAACAGATCGCTGTTCAGGCTCTGTCGAACGATGAATTACTGTAAGGTCAGGTTTTTTCTTCGGACGCCAACATGATTCTCGAACTCGCCGACATACGCATCCAACCCGGTCAGCAGGCCGCCTTTGAAAAAGCGATAGAACTGGGCCTGAACACCGTGGCCTCACGCGCCAAGGGTTTTCGTGGTGCCAAGGTCAACCGTTGCATTGAAACGCCGGAGCGCTTTGTGCTGCAGATTTTTTGGGACACGCTGGAGGACCACACCGTGGGCTTTCGCGAGTCGTCCTTGTTTGCAGAATGGCGCGCCATCGTCGGCCCGTTCTTTGCAGCGCCCCCGCATGTGGAGCATTTCGAGCTGACTTACGCTTCGGCCTGATGGGTTCATCAGGACGGTTGATGGCCTTGAACCAGGCGTGACAGCAGCTGGACAAACTGGGTCTGCTCCAGGGGCGTCAATGGGCTGAGGATTTTTTCTTGCACGCGCGCCACATCATGCTGAATGCTGGCCAGGGCTTTTACGCCCTGCGCAGTGACGACCAACAATTTCCGTCTGCGGTCGGCCGGATCGGCCTGTCGCACCACCCAGCCTTTGGCCTCTAGGCGGCCAATGACCGACCCCGACGTAGCCGGATCAAAGGCAACACGTTTGGCCAGTCCAACCTGGTCTGTACCGGGGCTGTCGAGCAAGGCATTCAAAATCGCAAACTGCACGGGGGTGATGTCTGCATTGGCCAGCTGCTCGGCAAAAATGGCCACCGCGATTTGCTGGGCACGCCGAATCAGATGTCCCGGTGTGGCCTGCAGGTCTATGCTCTTGATCTTGTCCATAAGTTACCGTGGCGACTTGAGCCGCTGTTGGGGTCCGAAGCTTCCCATTAACATCTTATTTTCAATTCTCTGAGAAAGCGCCCGATGACTTTTGTATTTTCCCCCACTCCCGTCGTGTCGGTTCCTGTTCTGGGCATGGCCGAGCGTTTTCCGGTGCACCGCATTTACTGCGTGGGGCGCAATTATGAAGAGCATGCCAAAGAAATGGGCTTCACCGGGCGCGAGCCGCCTTTCTTCTTTCTGAAACCCACCGACAGCCTGGTGGTGGTCGAAGACGGCCAAACCGGCAACATGCCCTACCCCAGCCTGACTCAAAACCTGCACCACGAGATTGAATTGGTGGTGGCCATTGGCCAAGGCGGGCGAAACATCAAGGCGGCCGATGCCGCCCAGCACATCTTCGGTTATGCCGTGGGCCTGGACATGACGCGCCGCGACCTGCAAAACGAGATGAAAAAACAAGGCCGCCCTTGGTGCATTGGCAAGGCCTTCGACCACTCGGGCCCCATCGGCCCCATCACCCCCAAGGCGCAAGCCGGTGATGTGAACCACGCCGAGATCAGCCTGCAGGTCAATGGCGCAGACCGCCAACGCAGCAACGTGGCCAAACTCATCTGGAACGTGGCCGAAACCATCGAGCACCTGTCCGCCGCTTGGGAACTGCAAGCTGGCGACCTGATTTACACCGGCACACCCGAAGGCGTGGCGGCTGTGGTGTCAGGTGACACATTGGTCGGTGAAGTGGCGGGGCTGGGCAGCTTGAAAATGCGCATCCGCTAACACGCACCCTGGCGGTCTGATCGAACCAATTGGGGTATCGATCTCTCACCCAATGAATCAAAGTGCAAGCAAAGCGGTATTCAAAGGGTATTTACCTATGATTCCCCAAAATAGTTGCAACATAATTCATATTTACGCCAAGTTAATGTGTGCTCGACGGCTCAATCGGCCACGCATGTAACTTGGAAGAATCAATTGATTAACCGACCGCTCGGTTGGTTTATGATTTTCCCTTTCAACCCATGATGGAGACAAGTCGATGAAAAAATTTCTGCAACAAACAGCCTTGGCCGCAGGCCTGATGGCTGTTGGTTTTGGCGTCCACGCCCAGACCATCACCCTGAAGGTGCACCACTTCTTGGGCCCACAGTCCATTCAGCACACCACCATGCTGGGCGACTGGTGCAAAAACATCGCACGCGACTCCAACAACCGCCTGCAATGCCAAATCTTCCCCGCCATGCAATTGGGCGGCACCCCACCGCAGCTCTATGACCAGGCCAAGGATGGCGTGGCCGATGTGGTTTGGCACGTGGCCGGTTCATCGGCAGGTCGCTTCCCTAAGACGCAGGTGTTCGAGTTGCCTTTCACCATGACCAACGCTGCAGCGACCAGCCGTGCGGCTTGGGACTTTGTGCAAAAGCACGCCATGGATGAACACAAGGATGTCAAGCTGTTGGCCGTGCATGTGCACGGCCCGGGCGTGATCTTCACCAAGGACAAGCAAGTCACCAAAATGGAAGAC